>VFQT010002958.1_pt1 | contig 16258 bp, 16 predicted proteins | sample 3512381 | NCBI WGS metagenome assembly VFQT01 (sample SAMN10412376, study PRJNA504923) | tailings metagenome | isolation source: Relicate 2 Philex TSF3 active mining site | place: Philippines: Tuba, Benguet | collected 2017-08-29
AGCATCGTCGGCACAAGTACGAGATGAGTGATCCGGTGCGTCGAGATCAACTGGAGGAGCGCGGCCGGCTCGAAGCGCGGCAAAAAATAGTGCGTTCCACCAAACCCAGTCACCTTGAAGGTCATCGCGTTGTCGGCGATATGGAACATCGGTGCTGCATGAGCATACCGCGTCGTCTCATTGGTAGGAGCGCCGGGGTAGGTGTTGAGGACATTTGCCATGAAATTCGCATGGCTCAACATAACGCCTTTCGGGCGGCCAGTCGTGCCGCCGGTATAGAAGATGCCCGCCAAATCATTCTCGCCGCCAATTGGATCAGCCAAAACCTCTCCGTGACCGAGCAACTCTTCGTAGTGCACACCCACCTGATGCTCATAGTTATCGCCGATAGTAATCACGTAGTGTATCTTCTGAACTTCGGGCAGTAACTGCGGCAAAACAGACACGAACGTATCGTCCACTAGAAGTGCTTTGCAGTCGGAGTCTTCGAGGCAAAAGGCCATCTCGCGTAAAGTGAGGCGCGTGTTAATGGGAACGAAAACGAAACCTCCATATGACAGCCCAAAGATGCACTCAAGATAGTTATCGCTGTTAAGCGAGAGGATGCCAATCCGATCACCGCATTGCACGCCAAGCTGATGCAAAGCACCCGCCAGCCTCCTTATGCGACCTTCAAACTGCTTCCAAGTCCGTGTGCGATGGGCGAACACGGTTGCGGGCTTGTCACCGCGAATCTGGACCGCTCGGCAGACGAGCTGAACAATCTGCGTCATGATGAGTCTAAACCCCTCGGCAATATAGGCTGATGCGACTCGGTCCTTAATGCGAGTGAACGTATCTGGTAGTGATTGAACTCTTCTGATGGGGATGCTTCAAGCTATTTGTGCTTATTGCCTTCGCTGCCGGCCGCGTCTGGAAACGAGGTCTCAATGTCGGTGCGTTCAGGCTAGAGTCAATGTCTGCAGTTGGCTCCAGTCAAGGCATGCCCGCTTCCGTGCCCCACCTCTCCCTGAAGTTCGGCTCGCGTTCGAGCTGGGCCCCGCCACGGCGAGCTGTCTGTTCTCTCCGCCTCTCACGCATTCCCGAGCCCGCGGAGAAATGGGTCCTCGCGACCAGCGCGAGGATGACAGTTGAGGAAGTGGTTGGCCGGGCGGCGTTCCCTCCCCCTCCTTGCAACTCCCCCGGCGCGCATCGGCGCGGCCGGGATTTCGGCGTGGGAGAACGGCCCCGTGTGGCGCGCAGTGCCCCTTACGCTTGGCCCAAACGCTCGCGGGTTTCGGTGTCGCGCTGGACGGTGCGGGCGTAGCTGGGCAGCGCGGTCATGCGATCCCAGAAGGCCGCGACGTTGGCGGGCAGGTTTTCGCTGACCGAGCGGCGGTAGCCGCGCATCACGTAGGCCATGCTCAGATCCGCCGCGGTCATCGTGTCGCCGAGCAGGTAGGGGCGGCCCGCCAGCGCGCGGTCCAGCGCCTCGACGCAGGCGGTGGCGCGTCCCTTCATCTCGGCCACCACGTCGGGCAGTTCCGGGTTGAACTCGCGGCGGTGGTTGGTGATCTCGCCGAGCGGACGCTGGAATGTGGCTTCCGAGAACCACAGCCACTGCAGGAAATGCGCATAGGCCGGATCGGTTGCGGCAGGTTGCAGGCGGCCCTCGCCGTAGCGCGCCAGGATGTATTGGATCATGGCGCAGGATTCGTGCATGCGCAGGCCGCCGTCGTCCATCACCGGCACCTTGCTGACGGGGTGGATCGCGCGCCACTCGGGCGAGCGGCGGTAACTCGCCGAGAAGTCCACGGGGCGGATCTCGTAGGGCAGGCCCAGCTCCTCGCACACCCACATGACGCGAAAGCCGCGCGTGCCGGGAGAGTGGTGAATCGTCAGCATGTCGTGGTGTTCCTGTGATCGGATCCGAACCGCGCCAAGGGAGACTTGGCCGCCGTGAGGTTACGCGCGCGGCATGGCGATGCCAACGCTGGACGTGGTGCTCGAAATGCCGTCTCGCGCACGGCGGCGCGGCGGCGTCATCCAGCCGCTCCGGGCCGTCCCAACGTCTCGAACAGGCGGACGAGGAGGCGGGTACGCGGGACGAGCCAGGGGATCAGCAGGTGCTCCTCGTGGGTGTGCGGGCCGGCGCCTATGACCCCCATGCCGTCGAGCGTGGGGATGCCGAGCGCGCCGGTGAAATTGCCGTCGCTGCCGCCGCCCGCCACACGCTCGCCGGGGATCTCGAAGCCGATCTCGCGGGCGAGCGCGCAGGCATGATCGTAAAGCGCCTGGATGGCGGGGCTTTTGCCGTATGGAGGACGCGAGATGCCCTGCGTCACCTCGAGCTGGACGTCGGGATCGTGGGCTTTCAGTCCGCGAAGTGCAGCGGCCAGCTCCGCTTCCTCCTTGGCTGTGGGCACCAGGGAATAGCAGATGGCGCGGCATTCGGCGGGCACCATGTTCTCGTGCGTGCCGCCGTTCACGGTGCCGATGTTGACGTAGAAGTTGCGGTCGTAGTCCGTCAGCGCCTCGATGGCGAGGATCTGGTGCGCCATCTCGCGGATCGCGCTGCGGCCGGCCGCGTGATAGGCGCCCGCGTGCGCGGGCCGGCCGATGGTGCGCAGATGCCAGCGCGCGATGCCGTGGCGCGCGATGGTGATGCGGCCGCCGTCGCCCGAGGGCTCCACGACCAGCACGAGGCGGTGCTTCTTCGCTTCCACCTCGATGGCCGCGCGGGACGACGGGCTGCCGACCTCCTCGTCGGGGATCATCATCACCGTAACGGGCAGATGCGGGCGGCGGCCGGTGGCGCGCAGATGGGCGAGCGCCGAAAGCGCGATGGCGTTGCCGCCTTTCATGTCGTATATGCCGGGGCCATAGGCGCGGTCGCCCTCCACCCGGAACGGCAAGGGCCCCGCGAGCGTGCCCACGGGATGCACCGTGTCGATGTGACCGAGCAGGAGGATGCCGGGGCCGTTCTGCTCGCCGGGCAGGCGGCCGATCAGGATGTCGCCGAAGCCATCGGTGCCGTGCTGGCGCTCGATGGTGGCGCCGAGCGCGCGTAGCCTCGCCTCCACGAAATCGGCCATGCGGTTCACGGCGGCTGCGTCCTGCGTGGGGCTTTCGATCTCGACCCAGGACCGGACCTCGTCGAGAAGGCCGTCGCTCGTCAATGTCTGCATGGCGGTGGAGTGTCCTCTGCTCGGCCTTCGTTGCGGCGCATGCAATCCGAAGACGGATCGCGATGAAATCGTGTCCTTCCGCGCGGCGTCGATGCCGTGGGCGGGGGCGGGCAGGCGCCGGTGCGCGCCGGCCAGAGGCGTGGCGTCGCGGACTCCGGCCGGGCGGGGCTGCCGTCGCGCTCAGCGCACGTACTTGTAGTCGAAGCCGTTCCTGCCGTGCGGCGTGATGAGGCCCGCCGTGGGGCTCGGGAAATGGATCGGCAGGATCACGGTCGGCGTATCGCAGACGCGCTCCAGGAAGCGGCGGCGCGAGATGGCCGCCTCCGCACGATCCACGTCGAAGATCGTGGACCAGTCGGGTTCGCGGCATTGCAGCGCGTGGTGCATCATGTCGCCCGTCACGACGGCATGCTGGCCCTTCGACTTGATGTTGACGCAGACGTGGCGCGGGGAGTGGCCAGGCGTCGGCGTCAACGTGAAAGTGTCGTCCAGCTCGTAGGTGTTGTCGACGAGAAGGGCCTGACCCGCCTCCACGATCGGGCGGCAATTGTTGGTCCAGACCGTGCCGGGCGGGTTGCGGCCTTCCTTGGTCGCGGCTTCCCAGTAGGCGTACTCGTCCTTGTGGAAGATGTACTTGGCGTTCGGGAACGTGGGGACCCAGCGGCCGTTGACCAGACGCGTGTTCCAGCCCGTGTGGTCGATATGGAGATGGGTGCAGAAGACGTGCGTGATCTCCTCGAACGAGAGGCCCGCCTGCTTGAAATTGTCGAGCCAGGGCTGGGTGTCGAAATCCATCGGCGCGGGATGGCCCTTGTTCTCGCCCAGGCACGTATCGACGAGCACGAGATGCTTGGGGGTGCGCACGACGAACGTCTGGTAGGTGATGACCATCTTGCCGCTAACGGGATCGAACATCTCGGACTCGAGGGTTCGCAGATGCTCGCAGCCGATGGCGTGGTCGTAGGAGGGGAACATGTCGACGGGACGGCGCCAGGGGCCGTCGCGCTCGATGATGGACGTGATGGTGACGTCGCCGATCTGCAGTGTCTTCATGCGGGTCTCGTTTCTGGTTCGGTCGTTTCCTCGGGCGAAACCGAAGGCTCGCACGCCGCGCGGTGGCCCGCAATCGGCGCGTGGCCTGCGATCAGCGCCCGCGGAAGACCGGGTCGCGCTTCTCGGCGAAAGCGACCACGCCCTCCTTGTAGTCGTCGCTCGCCAGGGCTTCGTCCATCACGGCGTGCATGGCCGCCTTGCGCTCGTCGACGCGGCCGTGTGCGATGGCTTCCAGGAAGATCTTCGTGCCCTTGATGGTGAGCGGCGCGGACGTGCGCATGCCGGTGGCGAGGGATCGGGCCGTCTCGATCGCGGGACCACTGGCCTGGTGGGTGGCGAGGCCGACGGCGACGGCTTCCGTGCAATCGTAGCGGCGGCCGGTGAAGAGCACCTCCTTGGCGACGGCGAGGCCGACGGCATCGAACAGCGCGCGCGTCTCTACGAGGCCATAGACGTTGGAAAGGCGAGCGGCGGGGATTGCGAAATAGGCCGTTTCGTCGGCCACGCGGAAGTCGCACGACAGCGCCAGTCCGACGCCGCCGCCGTAGCATGGCCCGGAGATCGCGGCGATGGTCGCCTTGGCGCAATTCGCGATCGCCGTCTGAGCGAGATCGGCGGCGGCTTCGTATTTACGGCCGTCTTCGGGTGTGGCGCGGACGGCAGGAAATTCGGAGATGTCCGCGCCCGCGCAGAAGCCGCCGCCAGCGCCCGTCAGCACGACGGCGCGCACCGTCTCGTCGATGCTGAGCATCGCGAAGATGCGCGCCATCTCCTTCCACATGGCGAGCGTCATGGCATTGCGCCGCTGCGGGCGATTTATGGTCACGACGGCAAGCGCCGGGTCCGTGCGGTCGACGAGGATGTGGGTGGGATCGAGGACGATGGGCGCTGGCACGGGGACCTCCTTGTTGATCAACCGGGCCGATTTGAACCCACGATGGCCCACCTGCGCAATGTTTCGCTTTCCCCGGTGACGAACGGATGCGGGCTCGCGTACGCTTCGCGCAAACCTGGAGGAGCCCAATGATCGAGCAGACGCTGGATATCATCACTAGGGACGGACCGATGGAGACGTTCGTCTGCCGTCCCGAGCGCGGCGAGCATCCCGCGATTTTGTTTCTGATGGATGCACCGGGCGTCCGCGAGGAACTGCGCGATATGGCGCGCCGGTTGTGCGCGGTGGGCTACGTCGTGCTGTTGCCCAACCTTTATTACCGGGCCGGACGCGACACCTATTTCAACCCGGACGTCCACGTGAAGGACAGCGCCGAGCACAAACGGATGCGGGCCATCCGCACGAAGATGACGATACCGCCGGTCATGGACGACATCGCCACCATGCTCGCCTTCGTGTCGAAGCAGGAGGGCGTGAAGCGTGGGCCCGTCGGCGTGCACGGCTACTGCATGAGCGGCCCTTATGCGCTGGCGGCGGCAGCACGGTTTCCAGCACGCATCGCGGCCGCCGCCTCGTTCTACGGGACGTGGCTCGTCAGCGACGCGGTGGAGAGCCCGCACCTGACGCTCGGACAGATCCGCGGCGAGGTGCACATCGCGTGCGCGGAGATCGACGAGCTGGCGCCGCTGCCGATGGTCGACGAGCTGCGGAAACTGTTCGAGGCGGCGGGCAGCCCCGGCGAGCTGGAGCTCTATCCCGGCGTGCACCACGGATTCGCGTTCCCAAATCGAAAGATCTACGACAAGCCGGCCGCGGAACGGCATTGGGAACGCCTGATCTCGCTCTATCGTCGCCGTCTCGGCTGAAGGAGTAAAGACCGATGTTGACGCTCTACTACACGCCCGGCACCAGCTCGATGGCGCCCCACATCTGCCTGCACGAGGTTGGGGCGCCTTTCGAGGGCAAGCCGATGTCGCTGGCCAAGAAGGACCAGCGGAGCCCCGCCTATCTGGCGCTCAATCCCGAGGGAAAAGTGCCGCTGATGCTCATCGACGGGCGTCCGCTGACGGAGGTTGCCGCCATTCTGTACTATCTGGCGCGCCGCTATCCCGAGGCCGGACTATGGCCGGCCGGCAACATCGAGGCGGAGGCCCAGGTCGTCTCGTGGCTCTCTTTCAATGCCTCTGTGGTGCACCCCGCGCGCGGCAAGGGTGACGACCACGCGATGGCGATCTGGGCGATCGCCGACAAGCGTCTGGGCTCGAAGGAGTGGGCGATCGGCACCTATTCGATCGCGGATATCCATCTGTTCCGCCTGTTCTGGCGTTTCAGCCGCGCGCTCAACCCGGCCGCCGGCACGTTCCCGAACATGGAGCGTCACTACGCGCAGATGATGGCGCGACCGGCGGTCAAGAAGACCATCGAGATCGAGGCGGCCGTCGGATACGATCCATAAGAACAGCAACCCCAACGTCATCCCAGACCGGAGCGAGCCCATGGCTGTCGTAGAGACCGAGCGTCGCGGACAGATCCTGATCGTGCGCATGAACCGGCCCGAGCGCCTCAACGCGCTCAACACCGAGATGCGCCGGATGCTGGCCGAGACCTGGGAGATGTTCCGCCACTCCAAGGAGCTGGAAGTGGCGATCCTGACCGGCACGGGACGCGGGTTCTGTGCCGGGGAAGACATGAAGGAGACACTGACGACGGGTAAGCCCGGCGGAGCAAGGCTCGAGATCGAGGATTGCTTCCGCAACGGTACGCTCGAAAAACCCGTGATCGGCGCCATCAACGGTTTCGCCATGGGCGGCGGTTTCATGCTGGTGGAGGGAACAGATCTGCGCGTGGCGGTGCCCGAAGCCGTGTTCGAGGTGTCTGAAGCGAAGCGCTGGTTACTCGGTGGCTACAATCATGGCCATCTCGCCAACCTGCCCTACCCGATCGCGATGGAAATGGCCTTGGGGTTCCGGTTCACCGCCGAGCGCTTCCACCAGATCGGATTCCTCAATCGTCTGGTGCCGCAGGAGCAGCTCATCCCGACCGCGATCGAGATGGCCGAGCACATGCTCTCGCTTCCGCCGGCATCGCGCGTCAACACGGTGCACATGATGCGGCAGATGCGGCCCGAGCCGTCTCCCGCGCACAAGGATCTGGCGGTCAAGCTTCACGAGCACGGAGACAAGTCGGACCTTATGGAGAGCCGTGCTGCGTTCGCGGAGAAGCGCAAGCCCAACTTCAAGGGCTGGCACGATCCGCAGGATCGCTATCGTTTGCCCAAGCTCGAAGGCAAGTGAGGCGCTGAGGGCGCGCCTCACACGCGTGCCGTCGGGAGACGGCCGGCCGGCTCAAGGGTGCGGACCCCAGGGCGCGGCCGTCATGAGTTTGACTTCCTGCGACATGACGAGCGGACGGAATTTCGACGCGAAGCCCTCCACGAAATCCTTGTTGGCGAAGACGGCCGCCCAATGCTTGCGGCGGTCGGCGTCGTCCTCGAACTTCCAGATGTGGACGAGTTGATTGATCATGCCCGTATCGCCCTGGAAGTAGCCGACGAGCTTCTTGTCGTGGCCGCCTTTCTGCAGGGCCGGGTAGCCGAGTTCGGTATAAAGTTTCACCGCCTCGCCCATTTTGCCGACGTAAAGCGTTTAGGTGCGCATCTCGTAGAGTGCCATTGCCGCTCCTCTGGTGTTTCCAACGCCAGCACCCTAACGGGATGCGCGCCCACCTCGCCAGGGGGCAGCAGGGATCATTCCGTCGGTGCAGATCTCCCCTGCGGGGGAGCCGCATCTGGCGGTCGTACGCCGCTTGGGGCAAGGTGCCTCCAGAACGGTAGCTAGGGAGAAGACGCATGGGTGCGCTCGACGGCGTGAAAGTGGTGGAATTCGCAGGCATCGGACCCGGTCCATTCGCCTGCATGATGCTCTCGGACATGGGTGCGGAGGTGATTCGCGTCGACCGTGCGGGAAACGTCGGCTCGGAGCCGCGCGCCCCGAGTGCGGCGACGACTTTGCGCGGGCGGCGCAACATCGCCCTGGATCTGAAGAACCCGGATGGCGTCGAGACGGCGCTCGCGCTCTGCGAGAAGGCCGACATTCTCATCGAGGGCTTCCGTCCTGGCGTGATGGAGCGCCTGGGGCTGGGTCCGGACGTGGTGTGCAAGCGCAACCCGAAGGTCATCTACGGGCGCATGACCGGCTGGGGCCAGGACGGGCCGATCGCGAAGACGCCAGGGCACGACATCAACTACATCGCGCTGACGGGCGCGTTGCATGCCATCGGCACGAAGGAGGGTGGGCCGGTGCCACCGCTCAATCTCGTGGGCGACTACGGCGGTGGCGCACTCTACATGGTGGTCGGCGTTCTCGCGGCCTACATCGAGGCGCAGAAGTCGGGCAAGGGGCAGATCATCGACACCTCCATGGTCGAAGGCGCGGCCTCGCTCATGACGCCGACGTTCGGCGCACTGGCTGCCGGTGCCTGGATCGAGGAACGGCAGATGAACCGCCTCGACGGTGGCTCGCACCACTACTGCGTGTATGAAACGAGCGATGGCAAGCACATCTGTATCGGCTCGAACGAACCACAATTCTATGCGGAAATGCTGAAGACCATCGGCCTCGGCGATGCGACGCTTCCTGCCCAGACCGACCGCAAGCATTGGCCGGAAATGCGTGAGCGGCTCGCCGCGATCTTCAAGACCAAGACGCGCGAAGAGTGGACGCGTATCATGGAGATGAAGGAGATCTGCTTCGCGCCCGTTCTCAGCATGACGGAAGCGACGCAGCATCATCACAATGTCGCGCGCGGCAGTTTCGTGACGGTGGACGGCGTGGTACAGCCGGGCCCCGCACCGCGCTTCTCGCGGACGCCGAGCGCGGTTGCACGGGGGCCGGCCTATGCGGGCGAGCATAGCAAGCAGGTGCTCGTCGACTGGGGCGTGCCGGCCGCCAAGATCGAGGAGCTCGTGGCCAGCGGTGCCGTGAAGCAACGCTGACGCTAGCGTCAGCGTCAGCCGACGTAGCCCCCGCCGTTGACGTCGAGCACCGCACCGGAGACGAAGCCGGCTGCCGGCGTCAACAGCATGGCGATCATCCAGGCGATCTCTTCGGGCTCGCCCATACGTCCGCGCGGCAGGCCCTTCGGGTCGAAGTCCATGCCTGCGGTCATGGCGGTGCGGATCGGACCCGGCGCGACACCGTTGACGAGGACGTTCTTGCCGACGGCGTTGCGCGACAGCCAGCGGATGACCACGTGGATCGCGCCCTTCGACGCGGAGTAGTCGACGGGTGTGGCCACCGACGTACCGCCGGTGCGGCCAGCCAGCGAACCGACCATGACCATGGCGCCGCCGCCGTTGGCGCTCATGTGCTCGATCAAGGCCCAACCCAGATCGATGGGAACGCGGACATTGATGTCCATGGTCTGATGGAAGCGCTCGCTCGGAGACTCGGACTTGTGAAGAGCGGTCTTGCCGATGATGCCGGCGCAGTGCGCCAGACCATAGATCGGACCTGTGGCGAGGACGTGCTGCACGAAGTCCGGCTTCGTGATGTCGTATTGCAGCGTCTCGACCGTGGCGCCCAGGGCCTTCGCCTCGGCGGCAACGTCGTCCAGCGGTGCGCGATCATTCAGGATGAGCGTCGCGCCGAGTTCGGCCAAGACGCGCGCACAAGCGCGCCCGATGCCGCTGGCGGCTCCGGTGACAAGTACGCGGCGACCCGTGAGATCGAGAGCCTTCGGCAACGAGCGCGATGACGTTTGCGACATGATCGACATTTCCTCCTCAAATCGATTAATCTCGATAGGACGCGCCGTGACACCTTGAATGTCAATGAGGCGCCGAGGGCCCAGCAGGACGTCGCGGCCATGACCCAAACGAACCACACGGCCGCTCCGGGGCCGATATCGGTCGCCGAGACGGCGCCGAGCTATTTGTCCCATTTCATTCCCAAGCTCGTGATCGCGCTGCGCGAAGGTTATTCGCTGCAGCACTTCGGGCGGGATGCGATGGCGGGGCTTACGGTCGCCATTCTCGCGCTGCCCCTCTCCATGGCGATCGCGATCGGGACGGGCGCGACGCCGGATCGCGGACTGATCACGTCGGTGATCGCCGGGTTCTTCATTTCGGCGCTGGGGGGCAGCCGGTTTCAGGTTGGCGGACCCGCGGCGGCATTCATCGTCATCAATGCGGCCGTCATCGCGAAATTCGGTATGGCGGGCTTGCTGACGGCGACGTTCTTGGCGGGTTTCATCCTTGTGATCGCGGGATTGCTGCGGCTGGGGACCTTCATAAAATACGTTCCCGGCCCCGTGATTCTGGGGTTCACGACGGGCATCGGCGTGATCATCGCGGTCGGGCAGATGAAGGAGCTGTTCGGTCTGCAGGGTAAGACGCCGGCCGAACTCGTGCACATGGTGCCGGCGCTTTGGGAAATGAGGGGTACGTTCAACCCGTCCGCGCTCGCCGTAGGGCTCTTCACGATCGCATTGATCACCGGGCTCAGGGCATGGCGGCCGAACTGGCCGGGGTTGTTGATCGCGGTGGCTGCTGCGTCGGGCGCCGCCTACGTGCTGCATCTTCCAGTCGATACGATCGGCTCGCGGTTCGGCGGCATTCCGACAGGGCTGCCCACGCCCGAGATGCCCGATCTTTCCTGGCGTATGATCAACAACGTGCTGCCCTCAGCCTTCACGATCGCGTTCCTGGTCGGCATCGAGTCGCTGCTTTCGGCGGTTGCCGCGGACGCGAAGACGGGCGGGCGCCATCGCTCGAACGTCGAGGTGGTGGCGCAGGGTGTGGCCAATGTGGCCTCGCCACTTTTCGGTGGGCTACCGGCCACGGGGGTGATCGCGCGGACGGCGACGAACATCAGTGCCGGCGCAAAGACACCGGTTGCGGGCATTCTGCACGCCGTCTTCGTCCTGCTCTTCATGCTGCTGCTGGCGCCGCTCGCCTACCATCTGGCTCTGCCGTGTCTGGCTGCGGTGCTGGTGACGATCGCGTGGCGCCTTGTCGACTACAAGGAGATCATGGGGTTCCTGCCCCGCGCGCCGTTCGACGACCGCATCATCCTGCTGACGACATTGGTGCTCACCGTGGTGGTCGATCTGAACGTCGCCATCGCCGTGGGTGTCGTTCTCGCTTCCATGCTCTTCATGCATCGCATGGCGCAGGTGTCGAGCGGCAGTTTCGTCGCGGCTGCGGGAGACGACGATCTCGACGACGTGCGCCAGCCGCGGTCGGTTCTGATGTCGGTGGAACTGCCGGAGGGTGTGCGGGTCTACCAGTTGCGCGGACCGCTCTTCTTCGGCGGGGCAGGGACGATCGGCCAGACCCTGCGCTCGTTGCCCGAGTTTCCCAAGGTGTTGATCTTGCGCATGCGAGACGTGCCGCTGGTCGACGCCACGGCCCTCTCGGCGCTGGAGGATCTGGCTCACGACTGCGAGAAGCATGGCTGCCGCATCATCATGTCCGGCATGCAGAAGCAGCCGCGCGAGGCGATGCACCGGATGGGATTGCTGAAGCAGCATCGGATCCTGCTCGCTTCCAACGGCTTCATGGCCGTCGAGAAGGCCAAGTCACTCGTCGCGGGTGACGCCGGATCTTGAGGCCCCTCACGCATCGCTGTCTGCATTGTCGCTGTTCGGCACGCTCGTTAGGAGAGACTTAAGGCCTCGCTGACAAACTGACGCCAGTTGCGTTGGTATCGTTGCGTCAGTGAAAGGCGTCAGTTCATGTCAATCCAGCGTTTGCGCGCGTTTGTCGCCGCGCAGATGGCCACAGGTGCGCGCGTCGGCGTCCTGGGTCTGGCCGCGTTGTCGGCCGGTTGTGCCTCTCAGCAGGCACGCCACACCTCTCCCTCGCATGTCGCGGGACCGCAAGCCGTAGCTGCGGCCGGTACGAAGGTCGAGCTCGAGGACGACGGCTTGCCCGTTCAGATCGCGCCACGCCATCTCCAGCCGGGGCCGGACGATCCGAGCGAGCCTTTCAGCCCGAACTACGGGAGCGCAGCCCCACAGCGGGCCGCGATGCTTCCGGCGATGGCCACGCCCCCCTTGGCCTCACGTTCGCCGCACGGCCACACGCGGATGAGCAGCGTGGACGAGGACCAGGTCATCCGTCGCGCCATCGCAGAGCATGAAATGCGCAACCGGTGAGGCGGGCGACGCGCTGCCCCGGGCAAGCTCCCGAGTTTTGCACGCCACTACGGCTCAGGCGAGGAGCAGCGTGCGTATGGCCTGCCACGTCGCCGCATCGGGGGCAATCAGAAGGCCGCCGGTGTTGTCCCCGGGGCGATAGGCGCTGCCGTCGTGCTTGGCATAGTGAAAGCCAAGCTCCTGCGCCAACGCCAACCCGGGGAGATGGTCCCACGGTTCCGACTTCGTATAGAGCGCGAATTGCGCGCCACCGGTCAGGAGATGCGCGTAGTCGATTCCGGCGCACACCGAGCCCGAGATGGCACGGAATTCGCTCCTGGCCGCATCGAGACGTTGCCGGATCGCGTCGGTCATGAGCTTGCGACCGGTGATGCCTGCGAGCGACTTGAGGGCGGGGCCGCGATCAGGAGCGGAGAGCCGCCTCTGCCCGGTCTTGTCCCACTTCCACACGCCACCGCCGCTCTCGCCGAGCAGCAGGATATCGGCCACGGGCTGGTAGATGAAGCCGGCCACGGGCGCGCCCCCATAGACGAGGCCGACCATGACCGCAAAGGCATCGGAGCCTTGGGCGAAAGCGCTCGTGCCGTCGATCGGGTCGATGACCCAGGTCGGGGCGGCGCCTTTCAGGTGGTCGAGGACGGCGGGGTCGGCGTGCGCGGCTTCTTCGCCGACGACCAGGGAGCCGGGTAGGGCATCGGCCAGCCGTCGCGTGAGCACGAGCTCGGTTGCCCGATCGGCCACGGTGACGAGATCGTCCGGGCCTTCCTTCTCGAGAACGTCGGCGTCAGCGAGATTGCGCCAGCGCGGCAGGACTTCTGCGGCCGCCACGTCCCGAAGGATGGCCGCGATGCGGGTGGTGTCTATGAGCGGCATGTTCGCGTGACCATCTCTTTGGCGTGCGCGCCGATGCGGTCGACCTGCCGGCGGAGGATCACGCCGGCCGCAGTAGCGACTCGCGGATCTCATGCCACGATGTCTCGCCCGGCGCCACAAGAAGACCGCCGCGAGGATCGAGCGGGTCGTAGGCCGCGCCGTCGTGCCTGGCATGATGGAAGCCGGCCTCCGTGGCGAGGGCCAAACCCGCGAGATGGTCCCAGGCCAAGGCAGAGAAGTTGATGAGGAAGTCGCTCTCGCCCATCAGCAGGCGCGCATAATTGTGGCCCGCGCATACGGGCGGACTGAAGCTTCGGAACCGGTCGCGAACAGCGGCGGGATCGGCGAGCCCGCGGCTCAGGAAGGGCCGGGGAGAAAGGATGCCCTCCAGTTCGCGCAGAGGCCCGGCTGCCCGGCGTTTCAGGATCTGGGGCGCTTGGCCTTCGACCCGGCGACGAACGCCGCCGCCGGCCTCGCCCAGGATCAAGGCCCGTTTGGCGGGGGAATAGATCCACCCCGCGAGGCCGCGCCCGTCTTGCACGAGGGCGACCAGAACATCGAACTCGGGGCGGCCCTCGGAGAATTTTCGCGTGCCGTCGATGGGGTCGATGACCCAGACGGGCTCGGAGCTGCGCAGCAGTTCGAGCACCGCGCCATCGGCCGAAACGGCCTCTTCGCCCACGACGTGGGCACCGGGCAGGATGTCGGCCAGACGTTGGCTCAATGCCTCCTCGGCTTCGCGGTCGGCGATCGTCACGAGGTCGTCCGGCCGGGACTTCGTGCCGATCTCATGCGCAGCGAGATTGCGCCAGCGCGGCATGATGACCGCGTCGGCGACATCCACGATGATCTCTGCGACGCGATCGATTGGGACACGCGGCAAGATGGCGGCTTCCTTCTTTGCGCGTCCGCGACAGGGCGTCGATGCACCCGCCGCGGACCTTCTGGGGGACTTGTAGCAGAGAACGTTGGACGTCTCGCAAACCCGTCGCGGCGAAGATCACCGTTCCACCGTACGCCGTTCGATGGACAACATGGCGTCGAGGCCGATCGTCTTGTGCACCTCCTCCTGCTCGGCCTTGGCGCCGCCGGCTCCAAGGCTCGGCGCCGGCTCGCCCCGCGCCATGGCTGCATAGGCCTCCCGCCAGGCCTTGTGCGCGGCCATCAAGGGGGTGGATGCGTCGATGACGAGCTTGTAGCCGAGGCGGCCCAGCTCCGGGCGCGACAGGCCGCTTGCGCGGACGGCATCCCCCGATGCCAGCAGAACCATGGGGCCGCCGACCTTCTCGCCGATGGTTTTCACCTGATCGGGCGTCTTGGCGAGCACCAGGAGCATGTCGGCTCCGGCTTTGCGGAAAGCCTCGGCGCGCCGCAGGGCCTCGTCGAGGCCGTGCATGCGGGTAGCGTTGGTGCGGGCGATGATCAGGAAATCGGGCGAGCGGCGGGCAGCGCGGCATTCCCTGATCTTCTCGCACATCAGTTCCGTCGGGACGACGTGCTCGATGCCTATGTGATGATGGGCGCGCTTCGGCAGGATCTGGTCTTCTATCTCGATCGCTTCGAACCCCGCCGTTTCGCTCATGCCGATGGTGCGGTGCATGTGCATGGGATCGCCCCAGCCGCACGCGCCGTCGAGGATGAGAGGGAGACTGCTGACGGTCTTGATGTCGAGGGCGGCCTGACACATCTCGGTCAGGGTCAGATTGGCCTCTGTGACGCATTTGAGGTAGCCGGTCGAACCGCCACCCAGATAGAGGGCCTTGAAGCCGGCCGCCTCGGCGAGCTTGGCCATCATCGGGTTCAGGACCAGCGGTGCATCGACGGGCATCTCGCCCGAGATCAGGTCGCGCAGTTTCGTCATTTGGGTCTCCTCCGTTCGCTCAAGGCTACGCGAGGTGAGAGCGGCTGACGAGAGGGGAGCAGCGCGGGGCATGTGATCGCCCGGCGCCGTTGCCGGGCCGGGCGAGGTGATTGGCAAGGATGGCACGGCGGGCAGAGCGTTACGTCAGCCTTGCACCTTGTCCTGGGTCTTGGTGTCGAAGTCGCTCGCGTCGTGACGCTCGTGGAGCTGGCTCGCCGGCTCACCCTGGATACGGTTGACCATGCGGCCGCGCTTGACAGCAGGGCGGGCTCCGATGGCTTCGGTCCAGCGGTTCACGTGCTTGTACTCGTGAACCGAGAGGAACTCCGCGGCTCCGTAAAGCAGGCCTTTGGCAAGCGCGCCGTACCAGGGCCAGATCGCCATGTCGGCAATCGAGTACTCGTCGCCGGCCATGAACTCGTTCTCGGCGAGGTGACGATCGAGCACGTCCAGCTGTCGTTTCGTCTCCATGGCGAAACGGTTGATGGGGTATTCCCACTTCGCGGGGGCGTAGGCGTAGAAGTGCCCGAAGCCGCCACCGAGGTAAGGGGCACTCCCCATCTGCCAGAACAGCCAGTTGATGGCCTCGGTCCGCTTGTCGAGGTCCTTCGGCAGGAAAGCGCCGAATTTCTCGGCGAGATAGAGCAGAATCGAGCCGGATTCGAAAACCCTGCGGGGCTTCGCGCCGCTGCGGTCCAGCAACGCGGGAATCTTTGAGTTCGGATTGACGGCGACGAAACCGCTGCCGAACTGATCGCCGTTGCCGATGCGGATCAACCAGGCGTCGTATTCGGCACCCTGGTACCCGGCCGCCAGCAGTTCCTCCAGCATGACTGTTATCTTCACGCCGTTCGGAGTGCCCTGGGAGTAAAGCTGCAGGGGATGCTTGCCGACAGGCAGCTCCTTCTCGTGGGTGGCGCCGGCGATCGGGCGATTGATGTTGGCGAAGCGCCCGCCGCTGGCTTTGTCCCAGACCCAGACCTTCGGTGGCGTGTACTCGTCCGAATTGCTCATTCTCTTGCCTTCCGTTGCCGCTGACACTCGTGGTGGTGAGCAGATGCCGTCGGGCCATCAATTGCCGAAATCGCGGCGGATCACAACCGGCAGCCGGTGGATCGCGCCGATGGCGACGACACGACCTCGTGACGTCTGGCCGCGCGAAGTGGATGGGCGTCGACCCAGCCAAGTGGTCCTAGCCTCTTTTATTCGTGAGCGGACTTCGGCTAGCTATGGAGCATGAGGCATCGGCCG
>VFQT010002959.1_pt1 | contig 16257 bp, 10 predicted proteins | sample 3512381 | NCBI WGS metagenome assembly VFQT01 (sample SAMN10412376, study PRJNA504923) | tailings metagenome | isolation source: Relicate 2 Philex TSF3 active mining site | place: Philippines: Tuba, Benguet | collected 2017-08-29
CCTCGCCCTAGGTGTCGTCCCAGCTGCTCTCTCGGGCTGCCAGCTTACACTCCGCGCGACGGCAGACAACCATGACGACCCTGGAGGGGCACAGAACGGGAGCATTCCGCCTGGCATCATCTATCCGGAAATCAATTTTGACGTGTCTCTCGGCTCATGCGCGACGAACCAGCCCCTCGATGGCCCAGGCAGCAGCGTCACGACCCGTTACGTCGGGCCTTCGGGAACCACTTCTTACGCCAACGCCTACCCCGCCGAAGAGGTCGAGCTCAATGTCGTCGATTGCACCACGGGCAACGTCGACAACCTCGGCACCTACTCCATCTGCGAAGGCGAGGACTGGACTCTGCCCGCTTCGGTGACAAACTCGCCCACGGGAACGGTCTCGACTTATACCTCGGAAGTGAAGGATGACGTTACGCGCAATCTCTCCGGCGGTGGATACAACCCATTTTCGCGCCGACTTACGGGCTTCGATGGCACCACAAACCTCTGCATGATGGACGCCTCGGCCCTCGCTAGTAACGATATCGCCAGCGCGGGAGCAGGAGTCAGCGGCAATGGCATCCCGAATTCCTGGGAGAGCCTCGTTGATAACATGCAGAGTGTGGATTGCTCCGAATATCAAATCGAACAGAAGATAAAGTCACTGCTCACCGCTGGCACATGCACCACATCCGACCCATTTCTCTCCTGCCGTTCGGCCGCCAGAAACTCACTCGTGGCGAGCGGCTCGATCTCTGCCTACACTCTGGGCAGCTCCACCCGTTATAGGTGCAACTCCACTCTGACAGCAGCATTTGTGAAGCGCCATATCAACTTCAATTTCTGGGGACAGACGACGGGCAATATCGACACGGGGTGTACATTTACAGCATCCTCGAGCGTCGGCAGTCTCGGCAGTACGATTCAAAGCTTCTTGTACAATGGTTCGGACTCTGGGTGCGTCGCCGGTAGCCCTAATCCAGCTTACAACAGCAAGAGCGGCTGGACTGAGCTCGGTCCAAAAGTCTGCGGGAGTTCGAGCGTCCCGATCGAGCAGCGACTCACGCAAAATGCGGATTATGCGGACCCTGATTTCTTTTCATCGATTTCCTCCCGACTCGACAGCTTCGGGGACGCCCTCGCTCTGTTCGGCTCTGAGTCGACGGAACGTTTTGCCGGCGTACTCTCGACCGTGACTCTCAATGGCGAAGACGGCCACCTCCCCTATTTCGAAGATTGGGGCTTCATCCTCCCAGCGGGCGCAGGAGGCTCTCCGTATGCCACCTCCGAGTCGCTTGCATCGCTCTACGACGACATGGCCGGAACGCTGCTCGCCCAGGGATTCACGCCGTCGATGCTCCGCATCAATCTCGCGCAGGGCGGGGCCATCTTCAAGGCCCAGTTGTCCCTCGCGGCCATGGGGTCGGACGGTATCGCCAACGGTGGCACAGACGCCTACGTCATCGGCGCGCATGCACCGTCGGCACTCCTGAATTATCGATTCCTCCAGCAACTGGATGTCAATCTCTACTCAGACTGGGGGCATATCGAATACGACACAGCGAGACGAGGGTTTCGTGCAAGAACCGCCCATCGTTTCGGCGGCCTCTACACCGACCTCGAGAATCTCGACACCACCACCCACACGGCGGGGCAGTACAGGATGTTCCGCATCACCGCGCTAGCAGCAGTGGCGCTAGGCTTCGACACGGTGCTCGTCACAGGTCAGACTCTCCCGTCACTCGGTCTCGCGCAGACCTACGCTGGGGCGAATTGCCCCGGCTCCCGATGGTGCAACTACAACCATGCCGCAGCTGCAGACCAGGGTGGAGTGGACTTCCTCGCCTGGCTCCGGAAGTCGATAGGTCGTACTGGTAGTAACCGTGTGGAAGCCTGGTGCTGGCTGGGTGAACTTGGCTCAGAGCCCTCGCCTACCGACGGACTTGCATTCTATTCACGCGCGGCCGCTAGCCGGGCGGCAGATTCGCGCGAGCGATATGGCTCCGTGGCCGATGCCTCACTTTTTCGCCCCGTCCAGCGCTACTTCGGGGCTGGTTGCGACCTGTCGTCCACCGACTTCGGCACACCGACACTGCCCTTGTCTCCTGCCCGCATTGGCGTGAGCGCTGACAACAAGCTCGTGCAAAACGGCCAAGGCGCCAGTTTCGCGCATCGGGAGTGGACGGGACTGAATCAGACGGCCGCTGACTACTCCGGCTCTGGTTCCGTTTCCAGTTGGCTCGCGACGCTTGCAACGCTGACGTGGCCCTACGAAGCGCGCTCCCCCGCAACGGGCGGCAAGATACGGCTCGACCTCGACCCGACCATCATCGGCACGGCCACTTCTGCCGACATATTCGTCGTATTCGAAAAGGTCGGTCTCACCCGCTTCTCCATCGACCTGAAATCCGATGGCGTAGCCTGGACTAACCCTGGTGAGATGACCGCCCCGGTCGCGGACGACCTGCAGCACACGGCCCGCATCCGGGTGACTCGGAGCACGGGCACCCTCGCGAGCGCGACGACACTCGACCTCACAGAGGTGGCTGGCGATTTCCGCATCAAACTCGTGCGAGTCGTGCCGCTATGAATGGACCGACCCAACGTGACCCGCGCATCGAGGCCTCCCTTCGCGCCGCCTATGGCACGGTCCTCGGCTCCGATCTCGCAGCCCACCTCAAACGCGACGGCGTCCTCTTCATCGACCGCAGCCTCGACATCATCACCTGCGGCATCGCTATCGCGCAGGACGAGGCCGCCCTCGTCTCGACCTGGCTCGGACGCGGACTCGTCCGTCGCCCGACGTCCGAAGAGAGACACCGCTGGCTCGAGACCCCCGACCGACAGTGGCTCGCGACCGTCGTCCAACCCTATGTGCTCATCCAGGAGCTCGACTAACGAGAGGGGTTCGAAAGGGTTCGGGGATGGACCCACCGCTCGAAACGAAATCCCTCGTGTACCTCGCTCGACACGAGCTCGTATCCATGCGGCACACCGGGCCATAACAGGTCACACCCGAAGTCCCCATCGACACGGGTCAGTTCAATCGCGGTCGTCTCGAACTCGGCGAGGGCCAAGGCATAGACGGCGGCCCCTCCGATGACCCAGAGATCTGCACACCCTGCCGCGACCTCTAGAGCATCATCCCACGAGCCGACACAGGTCGCCCCTGTCAAATCGAGTTTCGACCTCGATAGGACGAGGTTCAACCTCCCGGGCAGCGGTCTCACCTTCTCGGGCAGGGACTCCCAGGTCGCACGCCCCATGAGCACCGCCGACACAGGTTGCCCCGTCCCAGTCGTGAGCCTCTTGAAGCGTTTGAGGTCATCCGGAATATGCCACGGAATCTGACGTTCGCGCGCAATTCCCTCTTTCTCGTCCGCCGCAACGATAAGCGTCACCTGCATATTAGACCGCCACCGCGAATTTGATGAAGGGATGATGTCGGTAATTTTCGAGGACGATATCCTCGGGCACGAGGTCCATCCGCTCGGGCGAGGACAGGTCGGGCTTCTTCAGCAGCCTCACGACCGGCAGGGGATAGGGCTCGCGCTTGAGTTGCTCCTTCACCCCGTCGACGTGATTCAAATAGATATGGGCGTCACCGATCGTATGGACGAATATGCCAGGCGAAAATCCGCAACTCTCGGCGACCAGCATCAACAATAGCGCATAGCTCGCGATGTTGAAGGGCACCCCGACCGCCATGTCGGCCGACCGCTGGTAAAGCTGCAGGTCGAGCCTCTGTCCGGAGGTATAGAACTGGAACATCGTGTGACAGGGGGCGAGCGCCATCTGCTCGATCTCGGGCGCATTCCAGGCCGACACGATGAGTCGCCTCGAGGTCGAGTCACGCTTGAGTTGCTCGACCACCCGGGCGATTTGGTCGAGCCCCGGATGCCCATCCCGAGCGCCCCAGCGCCGCCACTGGTGGCCATAAATCGGACCGAGCTCGCCCTCAGAGTTGGCCCAGGCATCCCAGATCCCGCACCCGAGCGTCTTGATATTCGTCTCGCCCCGCAGAAACCAGAGCAGTTCTTTTTTGACCGACTCGAAGATGATCTTCTTCGTCGTCACCAGCGGGAACCCCTCACGAAGGTCATATCGCGCCTGCATCCCGAAGACCGAGAGGGTCCCGGTGCCTGTGCGATCCTGTCGCGGTTCCCCCTGTTCGAGGACCTGCTTGAGCTGGTCGAGATAGGCTTTCATGATGTGCTCACAAGGGAGGGATACGGGTTGCTCATCGGCTCTCGACCGCGAGGCTTCCGGTCATGAGGAAAGTGCCACCTTCCTCGTCATTGGTGTAGATTTGCAGGTCCCAGGAGCCGGGAGTGACAGGGCAACTCAACTCGAGGACAGGCGTTGGCGCTGGCACACTGCAATTATAAGATTTGCCAAAACTACCATCGGCCTCACGGGCGCGCGCAAGAATATAGACCCAGGCCTTTCTGGGATTTTGTATCCGAAACCCGATTCGCCCGCCTGAAACCGGCGTCAGCGCAGAACCGATCCCTTCGAGCGATAGCCCCCATGCGAAGAAATGCCCGTTCAAGAGCGGCAGTTCGAGGAATTGTTGCGCAGAGGGTGCGGGCTCGAGGAGGGACCAGGCTGGGTCCTCGGGATAGTGCTCGTAGATGAAGACCTCGGGCGGGGTAAAGAGGTAGGTGGTGGAATAATCAGCGATATATTCGCGCCCACGCACATGGCCAGCGCTCCACGTCGGATCGATGAGGTAGGTCCGCCCGTCGATGGTCGCAGCGACCCAGGCGTGGGTCATGTCGTCGAACGCGACGCGCCCGTTCTGCAAAGAGCGCGTGCGGCCTCTCACGCGGGTGAGCTTGTCGCCCGTCCGCTCGGCGAGGGCGAGCATCATACCGACATAGCCATGGCACGTCGCCGTCCGACGTTTGAAGACGACATCGACCTCCTGGGAGGGTTCGCGAAAGGATGGGTCGAGCGCCGAGGTGTCATAGGCGAGCCAGGTCACGACGAAGTCATGGATCGCCTTGACGCGCTGGAAGGGGTCGGCTTCGCGTTTGAGGATCGCCTGCGCGACCTCGTCGAGGCTCGTGACAGAGTTTCCCAACGCGACGACGACGGGGTGGACTTCTGTCGGCAGAGGCCACGTCGGCACACCACTCACCGGTCGATTATTGGACGGCGGAGAGGCGGGCTCCGGGGGCGGACTCGAGGGGCGGGTCGTCGTCCCGAGGTCTGGCAGAAGGCCGCCAGCATCGTTCTTCTGTGAGCCAATCTGCTCTGGCAGGGGTTGGGGCGGGTTTCCGCTGAGCCCCCCGAGGACATGGGCTACCTTCCCGATCCCCGCGCGGAGGTCGGTCGCGAAGGTCCCTTCGCTCCCAAAGAGGACCCAGTCCCCATGTTTCACGAGCGAGCCAGTTGCGAGAGGACCGAAGGCAAAAAGGAGAAAGCCGGAAAACGCCACACAGATCGCGAGAATTCGCAGGCGAAGGCGGTCAGCCCGCGTCAAGATGCGCGGCGGGGGGTTCTGTCGTCTCGAAAAACGCGCCTCGGCCCAGACATCCCAGGCGAAGGGGAGAACGAGGACGAGGGAGACACCCGCCGCGATCGCAAGCCAGAGTGGAGCCCCCGCGACGAGCACGAGGGAGGTACAAAGCCAGAGTGCAAAGAGAGGCAGTGCGAGCGCGAGGAGGCCGAAGATGAGGCGAAAAATGAGGGAGATCGGTCCGTGGCGCGGGGCATCCGGGGGGCGAGGTTCGGGGTAGGCGGTCATGGCGAGGCAGAGCTTGCCACGGGCGGGGAGTCTGGGAAAGAATCGAAAGCGATGGACGGCGAGACCAAAGCCCGAGCCTCTTCAGAGGTGCTGACACGCCTGAGCGCGGCCCTTTCCATGGCGGGCTTCGACCATGTGGCCGCAACGACACTTGGGGCCTACGAGGCCGCTGTCCCGACGAGCCATCGCCTCGTCCCTCCTGCGACGCCGCTCGAACAGCGCGCCCACCTGCATACGCGCATGCTTGTCCTCATCGGCAATGATCGCCGGGCATGGACGAAGTTCCGCGCGTGGCTGGACATCGACCCATCGCGCAGGCGCCTCGCGCACCCCTTCGACACCTGGACCATTGAGACCCTTCGAGGCGTCCTTGGTCACCTGAGCCTCCCCACCATCGACCTGAGATTCGCCTTCGAGGCCCCACCTCGCGCCTTTGCAGCCCAGCATCTCGCGGCCGTCACAGGTCTCGCCTGCCGCGGTCCAGCGGCGCTGTCCGTCCACCCCGTCGTCGGTCTCTGGTTCGCGCTGCGAGCCGCGTTGGTCATCGACCTGCCCGGGCATGAGGCCGCCCATGCCGAAGACCTCTGCGCCCGCTGTGAGGGGCGCCCGTGTGTCCCCGCCCTCGAACGCGCCCTCGAAGCACAGCGTCAGCCCACCCGCGCGGACATCCTCACCCGGCACGAGCCCTGGCTCGCGATTCGAGATGCCTGCCCGGTGGGCCGTGAACATCGCTACGACGCGGCCCAGATCCGTTGGCACTATGCACATGATCGCGAGGCCCTTAAATGACCAATCGTACAGAGCGGCTTCGAATCGTCAACCTCAACACCTGGATCGGGTGCCTCCCCCGACGTCTCATCAAGGCCGTCTCCCTCGAGCCCGCGGGCCACAAAAAGCGCCGCCTCGACGCGCTCGTCGCTGAACTCCGAGAGCGCTCGCCCGACGTCATCACTCTCCAGGAATGCCTGCCGATGCCAGGCTACGTGAAGGAGCTCGCAGCGACACTCGGCTATGACGCCACCTGGCGCGTCTGCAATGCCGGGCTTAGAATCGGCAATTTCGGTTTGCCGACGGGCGTCGGCCGCGGCGAGGGGCTCGCCATTCTCGCCAAGAAATCCCTCGGCCTTTCGCATATTGGCACGAAACGCCTCTCGGGCTACGGTATCGTCACCAACTGGTGCGCTTTCCAGGCGGGCCCCATCCGCTGGGCCATCGCCGCAAGAGTCGACATCGAAAACCGCCCCGTCATCATCACGAATACCCACATCCGATATTCTTTCCCGAGCCGCGAATTATTCTACGAAGGCTGGGCGGAACTCCATCGACGCGGGGTCGCAAAGCACCCCAAGCCTCCGAAATGGCTCATCAAGATGGCGAAAGACAATGACGATGTCCGCGACAAGGAGCTCGTGAGACTCGCCCATTGGATTCGCGAGTTGCGAGAATCACAGAAAATCCCGGTCATCCTGGGGGCCGATTTCAACCTCGATCCCGGCGTGCCCCAGGTCGCAAATTTCGAACGCGACACCGGCATGCTCAATGTCCTGCCGTCGGCTTTCCCTGGAATCTTGACCTGGGACCCGACGACGAACCACAATATCGCGCACTCAGTCGTCATGCACTGGCCAGACGGCACCGAGAAATCTCCTGTCATGCAGCTCATGGCATGGCTCGACTCGATCCCCCAGTGTCCCGACCACATCTTCATCAGCAACGACATTCGTCTCGAAGAGGTTGGCCGAGCGTTCGAGCAGGAATATGGGGGCATTCAGGCGAGCGATCATTATGGAATATGGTGCGATATCACCCTGTGATGTTTATTTGGCGGAAGAGTTTCCTATCCAATCCCCATCCAGTCTGCGCGAGGCGAAGAAGAGCAGCAGAGCTGCGACGAGATAAAACGAGGCCCCCGAGTAGATCGCCCAACGCATCGAATCCTGCCCGAAGGCGGGCTTCAGGAGGTCCGACATCCAGCCGAAATAGAAGGTGCCGAGCGCGATTCCGACGAGGTTGTTGACGAGCAAGAAAAGGGCAGATGCTGTCGAACGCATGTGCGCTGGTGCGAGGTGCTGGACCGCTGCGACAACTGGACCGAGCCAGGCGAGGTTGAGGCCTGTTGGGACGAGGAAAAGGGGCAGCGCGAGCTCGAGGGAGCTCGAGCTGAGGGCAAGCAGGAAGAACGGCATCGCGACTACGAAACATGCGGCAGGCACAAGGGCATAGGCCCGACGACTCGACTTCGCGTATCGGTCAGCGAGCGCTCCACCGAGCCAGATCCCGAGGATTCCTCCGACGAAGGTGAGCCCGCTGTAAAACCACGAGGTCTCGGTGAGCGTGAGCTTCAAGCTGCGCTGAAAGAAGGTCGGAAGCCAGAAGGCGACGCCGTAGCCGCAGACGGAAGAAGCTGCCGCTCCGAGCGAAAGAAACCAGAAGCTCCACTTGGGCAGGAGGACCTTCAAGACCTCGCCAAGCGGCGCAGCTGCGGGTTTCGCGTGCGTTCCGTCAGGTGCACGATCGAAGGCTCCGCGGACCGGGTCGCGCACCGTGAGCTTGAATAGAGGCGCAATGACGAGACCGACGAGGCCGACCACCAGAAAAGCATTTCTCCATCCGACCTGCGCAGCCATGAGGCCGCCTGCGAGAATGCCAACGGACATTCCGATCGGAATTCCAAACGAGTAGACCGCGAGGGCTCGCGCACGTTGGGCAGGTGGGAAATAATCGGCGATAAGGGAATACGCCGGTGCCACACCGCCAGCCTCACCGACGCCCACACCCATGCGCATGCCGAAGAGTCCCCAGAAACTCGAGGCCGACCCGCATAGCGCTGTAAAACCGCTCCATAGCGCTAGAGCGATGCTCATGATCCAGGTTCGACTGACGCGGTCAGCGAGCCATGCGATGGGGATTCCAAGTGTCGAATAGAGCGCGGCAAATGCGAGCCCTCCCATGAGTCCGACCTCGCTGTCGGTGAGCCCGAGCTCCTTCTGGATGGGGTCTTTCAAGATGCCGAGGATCTGACGGTCGATGAAGTTGAAGGTGTAGACGACTATCAGGACGCCAAGCACATAATATCGGTAGGACGTCGTCTCAGGCGACTTTGGGTGAGATTCCATCATCAAGGTCCAAGGGTGCGGTCGAAGAAGCGGAACGACGTATCGTAGACATGCCTCTGTGAGGCCTTGCCGCTGATACCGTGGGCCTTGCCCGGATAGATCATGAGCTCGAAGGGCCGGCTCTCCTTCTGCAGCGCATCGACAAGACGCAGCGTGTGTTCGAAGAGCACATTATCGTCCGCCGTCCCGTGAATCAGCATGAGGGGCTTTTCGAGCAATTTCGCGCGGGAAATCAAATTCGATGTGACATAGGCCTCGGCCTTACCGCTGTCGGGCATGCCGATATAGCGCTCGGTATAGTGAGTGTCATAAAGCGTCCAATCGGTGACGGGCGCGATACCAACCGCTGCCGCAAATGGAGTCTCCGCATCGAGGACAGCCCGCGTCGCGAGGTAGCCTCCATAGCTCCAGCCCCAGACGCCGATACGCTTCGTGTCGACCCAGTCTACTGAAGACAGCGAGCGGACCGCGGCGAACAGGTCCTTCACCTCGACGTCACCGAAGCGCATGTGGTGTGCCCGGTCGATGGCGCGCCCACGACCACCCGCGCCGCGATTGTCGACCATGACGATGCCATAGCCGCGTTGGGCGAGATGGATGAAGAGCGGGAAATGCCTCATCCATCGATTGGCGACCTGTTGATGCATCGGGCCACCGTAGACCCAGGCGATTACTGGATATCTCTTACCGACCTCGCGTTTCGCGGGCGGGATCAGCATGCCGTTCAATATCGTCCCATCTTCCGCGACAAAATCCCGCCACTCTGTCTCGAGTCCGCCGAACGCATCTAGTGCAGGCGTAGGGTTGTCTTCCAGAGTCTCGGACGGACCTCTGACCTTTCTTAGCAGGGTCTTCGGCGGTTTCCCCCAGCTCGAGTGGACATCGATGAAGCGCTTTCCGGAAAAGGTCGCCGAGTGCCACCCGGGCTCGGTGGCGACGCCCTTTATGCCGCCAAATCCGAGGTGCACCGACATGATATGTCGCTCTCGACCGCGGGAACGAAGGGCGGAATAATAGACTGTATTCGTATTCTCATCGATGCTCAGTATCGCATCGACGCCCTCCGGATCTGGCACCACTTGATTCCGAACCCCTGTAATGCGGTCGACCGTCTCGATCTGGCGAAGCCCGCTTCGCTCACTCGTCCAGAGAAATTTCTGGGGATTCGACGACAGTGACACGAGGTCATCGTGAAGAGCCACCCAGGCCTCGTCGGTCTCCTCGAGGATCTGCTTCAGCGGAGCCTCGAGCCCTTGTCCTCCCTCGAGCAGAACGAGCCTCTTCTGGTCGCGCCTCTGCCACTGGACCCACGGAACGCCATCGGCGAAAAATCCACCTCGAGGCAGATAGCCGTCCTCCGACGGCGTCGCGAGGACGACACTTTGACCCGTCGCCCGGTCTATGAGATGCGCCGTCACTTTCGCATTTGGCTCTCCCGCGGCGGGATACCGCTGCGAATACATCTCCGTCCTGTCGGCATGGATGAGGGGCCTCACCTTGACCCCGACCGCGCTCTCATCGACCTCGAAGACCAGCAGACGATTCTCGTCGGGAGACCACCAGTGGCCGTCGTGGCGGTCCATCTCCTCCTCGGCGATGAACTCCGCGAGCCCGAAGACAGTCTCCCCCTTTCGCTGTGTGAGGCGTGTCTCCTTGCGCGTGGCAATCTCGAGGACGTGCAGGTCCCCGTTCTTGGTGTAGGACACGAAGCGCCCCTTCGGCGAGCATTTCGGCGCGAGCTCGGGCACCTCGTCATCGCTCGTGAGTCGCGCGACCTCTGGCGCTTTCCCATCGCGAAGCCTCGCCCAATAAAGGTCTCCCGACAGCGGAAACAGCAACGCGCGCGTGCCATCGCCACACCACATGAACTCGGTAATCCCGCGCTGCGAGATTCTTTTGCGCTCGAGGGCCATGCGTTCCGCCTCGGTGAGCTTCTGGGGCCCCGCCCCGAGAAGCAGCGCACTCTCGACGAGCAGTCTCGCCTTGCCACCAGAGAGCGGCTGTCCCCACAAGTCGAGAACCTCCGAGTCTTTCGCATTCGGCTGGAGGAAAGCGAACATGTCAAAGCCGGGCGCAATCTGGAGCGACATCGGCGACCGACCACCAAGAGGAGGATCTGCGAAGATCCGCTCGAGCGTCGGCTCCGCCGCCCATGTAGTGTGGCCAATCGAGGCCCCAAGAATAAGAGACAAGAGAGTCGCCGTACGCAGGTTCGTCATGGCCGGACCATGCCAAATCCCACGCGCCTCTGGAAGCGCTGATTCGACAAATCCGACCGACGGGATTCGGGACGACCGCGCTCGACAGCATCGACCCAACCGATTAATTTCACGAGGTGTCTGACGCCGACTCCCCCGATACGCCCACCCCCCTCTTGAGTCACCTCGAACGCTGGCTCGACTCCGAGTGGAAATGCGTCGCGTTCGTCCTCTCTATCGGGATCTTCATCCTCATTCCCGGACTCGGCTCGACAGGCCTCTGGGACTGCTGGGAACCCCACTACGCCGAGGTCGCCCGTAACCTCCTCGCCCGTGACGATCTCGTCCACCCCTATTGGGACACCGCATATTTCTTCTCGAAACCCATCCTCCCGATATGGCTCATGGCGGCCTCCATGTGGCTCTTCGGCATCGACGTAAGCGCGCTCGACGCCCCGCTCGACCACCTCGCCGAATGGGCCGTCCGCCTCCCCTCTTCCCTCCTCGCCCTCATCACCCTGTGGGCGACCTACCGCATCGGCCGCCACCACTCGCGCCCCACCGGTGTCATCGCCGCCTTCATCCTCGCAACCTCCGCGCAATTCATCTTCCTCGGCAAGCAGGCGACCGTCGACATGCCGCTCGTCGCCTTCACGACCCTTGCCCTCATGCACCTGCTCGAGGCCATCCTGCCGGACACACCCGAAACCTCACCCACATCCATCCGCTGGCTCACGGCCCTCGGCCTCCTGCTTGCGACCCTCCCCCAGCTCGCTGTCTTGAACACCCAGCTCTCAGCTCCAAACGAGCAACTCGCCCTCGCCATCGTCGCGACCCTCTCCGTCTTCGTCGCCATCTCCATCATCCGCATCGCCTCCCACACCACCTGCCACCTGGTCGCCTTCGCTATTTTCCTCTCGCTTGCGGCGCTCTCGAAAGGCCTCGCCCCCTTCGCGCTCCTCGGCCCCCCTGTCCTCCTCTACGCTGCCGTCTCGCGGGACCCAAAGCTCCTCCTTTTCCCGCGCCTGCCGCTGCTCGCGCTCGTCATCCTGCTCGTCGCAGGCCCCTGGTTTACGACCATATCCCTCTTCGGCGGCCTCGACGAAAACGAGATGACCTTCACCGAGCGCTTCTGGCTTTTCGACAACCTCGAGCGCGCAAGCCTCGGTGTCATCGGCGACCGCGGCGGCTTCACCTACTACCTCGAACAGCTCGCCTACGCCTCCTTTCCCTGGGTCGCCCTCGCGCCGCTCGCCATTTCGAATATCGCACGAAACATCTCGCCTCGCGCCAAATTCATCCTCATTATGACCCTCTGGATTCTCGGCTTCTTCACCCTCCTCGAGACCAAATTCCACCACTACATTCTCCCCATTATTCCGACATTTTCCATTCTCATCGCGATTTACGTCACCAGCCGAAGGCCCGAGCGTTCTTCCTTCTTCTGGCTATCTCTCGCCCTCCTCCTCCTCGTCATGCGCGACCTCCTCGTGACCCCATCGAAACTCGCCAACCTCTTTGTCTACAAATACGACCGCCCTTACCCGACCGCCGAGGACGGGGTCCACGCAACCCTCGGTCTCGCCATCATATTCGTCCCAGCCCTTCTCACAATCGCATATGCCATTTTTCGCCGAAAATCACTTATCCCGATTACCACACTCTCGACATTCATTTACGCCATCTGGCTCTCCCACTGTCATTTTCGGGAACTTTCTCCGCACTGGTCCCAGCGTCACCTCATCGACACCTATTTCAACACCCGGGCCCCTGGCGAACCCCTCTTCGCCTTCAACCTGAACTGGCGTGGCGAGAACTTCTACACACGCAACAACGTCATTCCGGTCATCTGGGACGACAGTGACGCCCGCATCCGCGCCTATGTCGACGCCCCCGGCCGAGCCTTCGTAATCACCGAGCGCACGACGCTGCCAGGCCTCGAAGCCGCCCTCTCCGAGGACGCGCGCAGTCGTATTCGCCTCATCGACGAGACCAGCCAAAAATACGGCCTCTACCTCGTCGACGACTGACGGCCCGCTCTCTCCTCCACGAGACTTCCGGAGACTTCCGTCTCCCCTCTTGTGTCCCATCGTCTCGACCGTTAGGATTCGCGTCGCTCGCGCCTCGAGCCCGAGCCCCCATCACCCTTCAGGACGTCGCTCATGAACCGTTCGTCACCCGAGCCCACACGCCTCCTCTTCGTCCTTTCCCTCCTCGCGGTGGGCTGCGGCGAGGACAAGAAGTTCGACCCGAACCTCGCGACCTCGGTCGAGACCTTCGTGCAATTCCCGAGCATCGTCGCTGGTACGACGACCCCTGTCGCCTGCGTCCGCATCAATGGCCGCGGCGAACAGATCGCGGGTGGCGCCTTCTCCATCAACGTGACCCCCGCCCAGGGTGCCTCCGTCAACGGACTCGAGGTCGGCTCGACCCTTGTTGGCACCCTCGCTGTCACCTGCACCGACAACGAGCTCGCCCTCACCGACGCAAGCCCCGCCGAGGTCACGGTCACCCCCGCCGCCGCGAGTCACACCGTCATCTCGCTCGACCCCGCCTCGGTCGAAGCCAACGAGCCAACCTCGGTGAGCTGCGTCGCGAAGGACCCCTACGGCAACATCGCGGCGGCGAACCTCCGCCTCGAGGTCACCCCGAAGGAGAGCGTCACCGTCGACGGTCTCACCGCCGTGTCGGCCACCACCGCTGGCACCTACGAGGTCCTCTGCTTTGCCGCCACGGTCGACGAAGCCCAGCGCGGCAAGGCGACGCTCACCGTCACTCCTGGCCCTCGCGTTGGCATCGCGCTCAAGGCCATGCCCGAAGCGCTCGCCTACAATCTCTACCAACCCATCACCGTCACTGCCTTCGGCGTCGACACCTACGGCAACGCACTCTCGGGCAATATCGCCATCACGAACCTCGACGCGTCCCCAGCCGGCCAGCACACCATCCTCGGAGATTCCCAGAATCAAATCCGCTTCGCCCTCGAGGGCAAGTACACGCTCAGCGCCAAGGCCAAGGACGACAATACCCAAACCGCCACCCTCCCCGTCGTGGTCGACCAGACCCCACCAGTCCTCGTCGTGACCAATCCCGCCCGCGGCGTCGTCACAGACACCTTCTCCGAAATCACCGTCTCCGGCCGCGTCACCGACAACCTCGGAGAGATCGGCGAATTGAAAATCGCCGACCGCCTCATGGCCGTCGGCGCGGACGGCAATTTCAGCACGAAAGTGCCACTCAAATATGCCCTCACCCTCATCGACGTCTACGCCGCAGACCCCTACGGGAACGACGTCCTTGCGACCCGCGCCGTTGAACGTTCGAACGACTTCTATCCGATGCTATCCCCGACCTTCGCCTCCGACGGTGTGGACGACGCCATCGCACTCGTGCTCACCCAGGAGGCCATCGACGATAACAATTCCACAGAACAAGCCCGCGACGACCTCGCACAGCTCTTCGAATTCATCCTCAGAAATATCGATTTTCTGAGTTTCATCCCGAATCCCCTCACCACCTTCGGCTGTATCGGTGGCAACTGCGAAATCGCCGTGACAGACCTCTCCTTTACAGATGTGAAGGTCGACCTCACCCTCGCGAACGGCAAGCTCCTGATGAATGTGGAGCTCGTCGGCCTTTCTGGCACGATCTCGCTATTTTTCCCGTGCGACAATTTCCTCTGTCCCACACGACCGATGGTCGAATTGCCCGGTACCATCGCCACGAACTCTGTCACTCTCACGACCGATATTCTCGTCAGCGTCAACAACGGTGTCACCGCCACCGAAGCTCAGAACACCTCGGTGAACATCGACGGGCTCGTCGTCGACATCAACGACCCCACCGGCTTCGCCCAGGCCGCCATCGATCTCGTCGTGACCTACATCCGCGAGCCCCTCCTCATCGCGGTCGAGCTCGTCATCACCTCCCTCATCGAGGACCAGCTCGCAAGCGCCCTCGACGGCCTCTTCTCTGCGCTCAATATCAACCAGGAGTTCGACCTGCCTTCCCCCGTGCCCGGCCAACCCGCGAACACCCTCGTCATCGCGACCCAGCCCCAGGGGGTCGACATCTCCCCCGACCGTCTGCAACTCCGCGTCGACGGGCTCGCCCACACCAAGCGCCCCAAACGCCCCCATGAGCACCTCGGCAGCATCAAGCACACCGGCTGCGCGCCCTCCTCGGCCCTCACCTTCCCCTCGCCCGCCCCCATCGTGCTCGGACTGCATGACGACTTCATCAATCAGCTCCTCTTTGGGGTCTGGAATGGCGGTACCCTGTCTCTCGACCTGTCGGGTGCGGCCGCCGCCTCGCTCGTCGGCAATTTTGGTCTGACCGACGCCATCATCAGCGTCGACTCGACCCTTCCCCCCGTCTTCGACTCCTGCAACCGCCCAAACACCGTCCAACTCGGTGACCTCTACCTCGACGCCCAGGCGAGCCTTGCGGGCGACCCGGTTCATCTCGGTCTCTGGATCTCAGCCGAGGCCCCCATCGACGTCGAGGTCTCTCCAAACGACGAGGGTGGCCTTCAAGCGAAGCTCGTCGTTGGCACGCTCGATCCCCTCTGGATCGAGGTCGTCATCAACGAGGGCACCTTCGCCGACGATGACGAGACCGTCATCAGCCTCATCCGCGACACACTCGTCCCGCAGCTCCTCGGCACCGTCGGGGACGCCGCGAGCTTCAACCTCCCGACAATCGACCTCGGCGCGCTGACGACCGCCGTCCCCGCAGGCACGATCATCAACCTCGATATTCGCGATATCACCCGCGACAACGCCTACCTCACGGTGCAGGGAGCACTCGAATAAATGCCACGCTGGGACCTGAGAGGAAAAGTCGCGCTGATTACCGGCGCGAGCGCTGGCATCGGCCGTTCACTCGCCATCGAGCTCGCGAAACGCGGCATGCACCTCGGACTCGCAGCCCGCTCTCTGCCGGAGCTCGAGGCCGCAGCAGAGGCCTGCCGTGCCTTTGGCGTGCGCGCCCTCCCGGTCTCGACCGACGTCGGCAATGAAGCCGAGTGCAGACGCTTCGTCGAGACCGCCGCACGCGAATTCGGTCGCATCGATCTCCTCGTCAACAACGCCGGTATCGGCATGTGGGCCCGCTTCGAGGACGTCACCGATCTCTCGATTTTCGAGAGATTGATGCGCATCAATTACTTCGGCACCGTGTGGACAACCCATGCTGCCCTGCCCCA
>VFQT010002961.1_pt1 | contig 16255 bp, 16 predicted proteins | sample 3512381 | NCBI WGS metagenome assembly VFQT01 (sample SAMN10412376, study PRJNA504923) | tailings metagenome | isolation source: Relicate 2 Philex TSF3 active mining site | place: Philippines: Tuba, Benguet | collected 2017-08-29
CAAAGCCATCGCCGCTGGCAAATCGGTCTACAACGAAAAACCACTGGCAGTGAGTCGCCAAGACGCTCAAGCCATGCTCGAGCAGGCCAAAGCCAAAGGCGTACGTGTGGGAGGTGCCCCTGACACCTTCCTCGGTGCTGGGCTACAGACCTGCCGCAAGCTCATCGATGACGGTTGGATTGGCAAGCCCATCGGCGCCACTGCCTTCATGATGGGGCGTGGTCCCGAAGGATGGCATCCCAACCCATACTTCTTCTACCAACCAGGAGCTGGTCCCATGTTTGACATGGGCCCCTACTACTTGACCGCACTCACCACGTTGCTCGGCCCAGTCAAGCGCGTCAGTGGCTCGGCTCAGGTGTCATTTGCAGAGCGCACCATCACCAACAACATTCAATACGGCGAGAAGATTCCCGTCAACACTCCGACTCACGTCGTCGGTGTGCTCGACTTTGCCGCCGGTGCCGTGGCCTCCATCATCACCAGCTTTGACGTATGGCACAGCACCCTGCCGTGGCTCGAGATCTACGGCAGCGAGGGGACTATGCTCGTACCTGACCCCAACAACTTCTCAGGCAGCGTCAAAGTGCGCCGCGCTGGAGCTGAACAATGGAGCGACATGCCTCTTTCACACAGCTTCGCCGAAAACAGCCGTGGTCTCGGAGTACTTGACATGGCCATGGCCATCAAAGAAGGCCGCCCACACCGTGCATCGGGCGATTTGGCATACCATGTGCTCGATATCATGCACGCCATCCACGATGCTTCCAACGAAGATCGTCACATCCACTTGACCAGTGGCTGCGAGCGCCCAGCCGCCATGCCCTTGGGTCTCGACAACAAAGGCTTCTAGTCTTTTCCATCGTGCCCACATACACCATAGGTGTATGTGGGCACAAAGGCAAACACGTGATCAACGGTGTTCACCACATTGCCCTACATGTTACCCATCTCGATACGTATATTGCATTTTGCCAAGCGCTCCAGTTTCACTGTGTCGCACGGGTCGGTGACACTGCCTGGATTGCCACCCCCACTGTCTACCTCCAACTCATCCAAACGCCACAATCGACTGCCAAAAACATCGACTTTACCCGCCCGGGGATAAGTCATTTGTGCATTCAAACGCCCAATATGGCAGCTACAGTATCCATCCTGCGTCAGCACGGCTTTGCACCATTGTCTGACCCCATCAATCTGGGGACCGGTCATTGGTATCTGTATGCGCGCATGCCGAGTGGCGATATTGTCGAAATCGAAGGCGTGCCCTATGCCCCTGCCGCAACCCCACCATGGGTGGCACATGTGGCCATGGTCACACAGCACATCGATCGGCTCGCAACGTTTTATCGGCATATCACGCACACCACAGCCAACGGGGGCACGAGTATTGGCCCCCATCCGTGCTTCGACGATGTACTGCAACTCCATCAGGCTCGGATGATTCCCACCTGGCTCAAGGGCCTCAACATCACATTGGAGTTTTGGCAGTTCAGTCACCCACCGACACGTGCCAGCGCGCAAAACACCTACGGCTATCGCCATATCGCCTTCGAAACCACACACTACGCCACCAGCATGACACACGCCATCGCTGCAGGCGCAAGTGTCGTGGACCATACGTCGCACCATGCCGTGTGGCAAGACCTCGATGGCAATCACTTCGTGATGCTCGATAGCCATGCACGCGCCGCCCTGCCTGCAGCGGTACAAGCACCGTGTGCACAGCACACCCTCGTGGCAGACATATCCGCTTTGTGGCAACCACTTGACCACACCATACGCTGGGAATCATCATGATCGAACAACCGTTAGCGGGGCAGGTCGCCCTGGTGAGTGGTGGCGCCCGTGGCATTGGCGCGGCTATTGTGACTCACCTCGATGCCCTCGGAGCCCACGTCGTGTGCTTGGATTTGCCCGACAGCGTATTGCATGATGGCTATGCCACACTGCAACGACCAGCATTGATTTGTGACGGAGACGTCACCCAAGCCGCTGACTGGCAAGCATGCTTCCAGCGCGTCGATGCCCACTTCGGACGCTGTGATATTGTCGTCAACAATGCAGGCATCAGTGGCCCCGTACGACCGCTCGTTGACTACCCCGACGATGCGTTCGAACGCGTCATGCAGGTCAATAGCACGGGGGTCTTCTTGGGGGTCAAATATGCAGCTCAGGCCATGCAACGCTATCAGCGAGGTGGCAACATCGTCAATATTGCCTCGAATGTGGGGCTGATGGGCAGCCCAAATGTCATCGCGTATTCGGCCAGCAAACACGCCGTCATCGGGATTACCAAATCTGCAGCCAAAGGCCTCGCAGCGCATGGCATTCGCGTCAACGCCGTCTGCCCAGCCCCCACCGCAACCGACATGGTGTGGCAACTCGAACGCCAAAGTAGCAATCCAGCCGCCGTACAACAGGCTCTCACGGCCAATACCCCCCTCGGCCGCTACGCCGATCCTGCCGAAATCGCAGCCGCAGTTGGCTTTTTGGCCAGCCCAGCAGCGAGTTTTATCACCGGCGCCATCCTGCCTGTCGACGGTGGATCGGTCGCCTAGAACATTGTGATACCGCAAGTTTTTGGGGCTTTTTTTTCACATCTACTTAGCGTAGATTTGACAATAACACAACATCGTCTACAATACGATGCTAATTCACACAGCGCTTACCCGAGGCACTCAACAAGGAGCAGGCAACCGTGACGGAACTCCACCTAGACATCCATGTGGCAATTGAACGGGCCCTCAGCGAAGATATCGGACCTGGCGATGCCACCAGCAATGCCATTGTGCCTGCAGATGCGCAGATGCATGGGCGTATCATGGCCAAGCAAGTAGGGATTATTGCCGGCTTCGACGTAGCCCAGGCAGTCTGTGCTCGCGTCGATCAGCGCATCGAATGTACGCCACTCGTGGGCGAGGGCAGCCTCGTGGCTGACCGCGATATTGTGGCCACATTGCATGGCCCTGCACGCAGCCTGCTCACAGCCGAGCGCACAATCCTCAACTTCATGGGGCGCATGAGTGGAGTAGCCACGCTGACGCATCAGTTTGTGCAGGCCGTAGCCGGCACGGGGGCAATTATTCTCGACACCCGCAAGACAGTGCCCGGGTTGCGCATGTTTGACAAACTCGCCGTGGCCCGTGGTGGTGGCCAAAACCACCGCATCGGGTTGTACGACATGATTCTCATCAAAGACAACCACATCGACTTCGCAGGATCAATTAGCGAGGCAGTCACCCGCGCCCGCCACGCCCAAAGTCAGCTCGAAATCGAGGTCGAAGCACGCACACTCGACGACGTCACCGAGGCTCTTTCACTCAACGTTGAACGCATTTTGCTCGACAACATGAGTGTCGATACCATGCGTCAAGCCGTCATCATGACTGCAGGGCGTGCCAAACTCGAAGCCAGCGGCAATGTTTCACTGCAGACCATTCGTGCCATTGCCGAAACCGGTGTCGACTATATTTCGATTGGGGCACTCACCCATTCAGCCCCAGTCTTCGACGTCAGTCTCAAATTCACCCGTTCGTCACCACTCGGTGACATCACCAAGGAGTCAGCATGAACGCCGAAGCACAAGCGTTGTACGAAGAGATGAAAGTCAGTCTAGGCAAATTAGTGCCCGACTTTGAGTTGTACTACAAGGCTGAAATTGCTGTCGAAATCAATCAACTCAAACAAGAGCGCAATGCGGTGATCTTGGGGCACAACTACATGGAACCGGTGCTGTTTCACACCATCCCAGATTTCCGCGGCGACTCACTCGATTTGAGTCGCAAAGCAGCCACCACCGACAAGGATGTGATTGTCTTTTGTGGGGTGAAGTTCATGGCCGAGACGGCCAAGATTCTCAACCCAGCCAAGACGGTGCTGATGCCTGCAGAACGTGCTGGATGCTCACTGGCAGAGTCAATTACGGCGGCCGATGTGCGGGCGCTCAAACAAAAATATCCGGGCGTGCCAGTCGTCACGTATGTGAACACCTATGCCGATGTCAAAGCCGAAAGCGACATTTGCTGTACCTCGGGCAATGCGGTGGCCGTCGTCGAATCGCTCAAAACCGATACGATTATTTTCTTGCCCGACCAGTACTTGGCTGCCAACGTGGCACAGCAGACCGGCAAGCACATCATCTTCCCGTCATTGACGGGCAGCGAAGATGCCAACCTGCTCGATGTGCAGATGATTGGGTGGCACGGGCGGTGTGAAGTGCACGACAAATTTTCGGTCGAAGACATTCGCAACGTACGGGCACAGTTCCCCGATGTATCGGTGGTGACACACCCCGAGTGTTCACCTGAAGTAGTGGCTGCATCGGACTTTTCGGGGTCGACGAACGCCATGATCAACTTCGTGCAGAAAAGCGATGCCCCTCACTTCCTGGTACTGACCGAGTGTTCGATGGGCGATAATATTGCTGCCGCTAATCCCGACAAAGAATTATTGCGGCTGTGCATGGTACACTGCCCACACATGAACATGATCACCATGGAAAACGTACGCGACTCATTGCGCCACAATCGCACCGTCATTGAAGTTCCCGAGGACATCCGCGTACGTGCGTTCAACGCCGTCGACCGCATGATCAAAATCGGGTAGGTCAAGGCATACTGGGCATTCATGAAAACAACAGATGTACTCATCATGGGGTCGGGGATTGCCGGCGCGTCAGCAGCACTCAGACTGGCGCGCGACCCCGATTGCCATATCACGCTCATCACACGGGCACCCGACCCGCACGAATCCAACACCCGCTGGGCGCAGGGGGGGATTATCCATCGCAACGGCGCTGATGATGCCCCACACCTCGTCAGCGATATTTTGACGGCTGGCGCTGGGGCATCACTCCCCGAAATCGCCGAAATCCTGGCCACCGAAGGTCCAATTCGCCTCGAGCGCCTGTTGATTGAGCAGGGATTGGTCGAATTCGACCGCAATCCGGATGGCACGCTCATGTACGGACAAGAAGGTGCGCACTCACGACGACGCATTTTGCATGTCGGAGATCGCACTGGTCACCGCATTATGCAAGGGTTGATTCGGGCAATACAGGCCTGCCCCAACATCGAACTCATGAGCAACGTGACGGCCGTCGACCTCATCACCTATCCGCACCATTCACGCAACCCGCTCGACACCTACGCCCCAGTCACCTGCTACGGCGCCTATGTATTTGATCGTGACGGACACGAAGTACATCGTACGCTGGCCAAAACCACCATCTTGGCAACCGGCGGATTAGGGCGCATCTACCGCAATACCACCAATCCGGTGGGCTCGCGAGGTGACGGCTTGGCGATGGCGCATCGAGCCGGAGCGCGCATCATCAACACCGAGTACATCCAGTTCCACCCCACCACCTTGGCCATACCAGGCGCCCAAGGATTCTTGATTAGCGAGGCGGTGCGTGGTGAAGGGGGTGTGCTATTGACCCCTGATGGCGAACCATTCATGCAGCACTATGACCCGCAGTGGCGCGACCTGGCCCCGCGCGACGTGGTAGCACGCGCCATCCACAACGAGATGGAAACCAAGGGATACCCCTATGTGTTGCTCGATATCGCCAATCATCTGCCAGCAGACATCATCAAAGAGCGCTTCCCAACGATTTATGCCGAATGTCTGCGCGTCGGCATTGATATCACTCAAGAAGCCATCCCCGTCATGCCGGCCGTGCACTATTCGTGTGGTGGGATTGCCGTCGACGCTTGGGGCGAAAGCACCATTCGGAATTTATACGCCATCGGCGAGGTAGCCTGTACCGGTCTGCACGGCGCCAACCGCCTCGCTAGCACATCATTGCTTGAGGGTCTCGTGTTCGGCGAGCGCACTGCAGAGCATATTGCCACCCTAATGCCGACGTTGACACTGCCTGATGCCGACAGTATTCCCGAGTGGGATGAGTCGAATCTGACACACGAATCCGACCCGGCGTTGATCCAGGGCGACATGCAGACCATCCAAAACATCATGTGGCACTACGTGGGGCTGGTGCGATCGGGGGAGCGCTTGTCGCGAGCGATTCGTGAGCTCCGGCACATCCAAAACGAAATCGAGACGTTTTATCGCAAAACCAGCCTCAGCGACGGGCTCATCGGTCTGCGCAATGCGGTCGAAGTCGGATTGATTGTGGCTCAGGCTGCTCGGCACAATCGTCAGAGCCGTGGTTGTCACTTCCGCAGTGATGCCGTCAATACCGGTGATCGTCTATTGTGAAAAACACGACACGGTCGGTTGGACGATGTCCAACCGACCGTGCATCTCCATGGACTACGCTGAAGGAGCAACGCCGGCAATGCCAAGTTCGCTCGCACGCGCCTGCAAGGCGGTGATAACGTCAGCGATGAGGGCATCGACCTCAACTCCCAGGCCTGCAGCGCCATTCACGATATCGTCGCGATTGACGGCACGGGCGAAGCCTTTGTCCTTCATCTTCTTTTTGACAGCGGCCACATCGACGTCAGCAATGTTTTTGCTAGGGCGTACCAAGGCCACCGCCACCACAAAACTCGACAATTCATCGACGGCGAAGAGAGCTTTTTCCATTGTGCTATCGCGGGTCACGCCGGTGTAATCGGCATGTGACAAAATCCCGCGGCAGATTTCTTCGCTCCAACCATGTTCACGCAACCAGCGCACCCCTACAAACGGATGGGCGTTTTCAGCCACTTCGAGGTTGGGATGGCGTTCGTAGTCCATATCGTGGAGCCACCCCGTGGCCTCCCAGACTTCAGGATCACCGGCGTACTTGGGCGCCAGGTACGCCATCGAGGCGGCCACTGCGCCACAATGTTTGCGCAGGACTTCGGATGTCACCCATTCGGCCAAAATACCTTGAGCCTGTATCACCAACGACATGGAATACCCCCTTTATGCTTGGGCACGGCGATCATGTAATGCGTGGTACAGCACCACTGATCCCGCCACGGCCACGTTCAAAGAATGAATCTGCCCAACCATGGGCAATTTGACCAAAAAGTCACAGCGCTCACGTGTGAGGCGAGCCATGCCGCTACCTTCCGAGCCCAATACCAACGCGATTGGCATATTGAGGTCGGTCTGATCGTAGAGTTGTGACTTTTCGTCATCTTCGATGCCAACCACCCACACACCCTGCTTCTGCAGGCGGTCGATGCTCTGCGACAAATTGGTCACCACACTAATCTGCAAATGTTCGACAGCCCCCGACGAGGCGTTGACCACCGCAGGAGTCACTTCAGCGGCACGCCGGCCAGGAATAATCACGCCATGCACACCCACGATTTCGGCGGTACGCAACAACGTGCCCAGGTTTTGCGGGTCTTGCAGATGATCCAGCATCAACAAAAACGGCATTTCATTGCGCTGTTTGGCAAGTGCCAACATGTCGTCGACATCGCAATACGGATATTCACCGGCTTCGAGGACGACACCTTGGTGATTGGTGTTGTAGAGTTGTTGGTCAAGTCGTTGTTTGTCGACACGTTCGCAGGGAATACCTAGTTGCGCGGCCAATTGTGTGATATCGGCCAGCGTGCCGGTTTTCTCTTGGGCATTGCTCGACACCAAAACACGCTTAAACGTACGCCGTTGCGCGCGCAAAGACTCGCGGACGGCATTGCGTCCATAGATGAGTTCACTCATGTGTTATAACCCCAAGGCATTCTTAATTTGCTCCAACAACCCTTCGTTGTCAGACTGTTTGCTTGCGCCATCTTTGCCAGTAGTTCCCGACTTGGAGTCAAACGTTGCGGCCAACGCCTCAAACAACAAGCGCTGTTGTTCGGTCAGCTTCTCGGGTGTCATCACCCGTGCGATGACTACTTGATCACCGCGACCACTGCCCCGCAAATACGGCACCCCTTTGGCACGCAACCGGAAGCTCGTACCGCTTTGCATACCCGGGTTGATACGCACGGTTTCAATCCCCTCGAGCGTGGGCACCTGAATCTCGGCACCGAGGGCTGCTTGTGCCACATTGATGGGCAATTCAAGCACGATATCGTTGTCTTCGCGGCGGAAAAACTGATGCGGTTGGATGTCAAACACCACATACAGGTTGCCGTAGGGACCGCCACGGGGGCCGGCTTCGCCTTCACCGTTCAAGCGCAACTGTGCCTGACCATCAATGCCAGCTGGCACCTTGGCAGTAAGTTTGTGCGACTGGCGAATACGCCCTTCGCCACGACAATCGCGACACGGAATCGCAATGACGGTGCCTTCACCGCGGCACACGTCACACGTCGTCACCGTCATCATATTGAAAATAGCCGAGCGCTGACGCACTTCACCGGAGCCATTACACCGTGTACACTTCACCGGATCGGTACCGGCTTGTGCGCCACTCCCAGCACACGAGCCACATGACTCGAGGCGACGATACTCGATTTCCTTTTCAGCCCCAAAAACGGCTTCTTCAAACGACAGACGCAATGTGTACTTGAGGTCGGCACCCCGTTGTGGGCCACGCTGCTGTCGGCCACCACCACCGAAAAACGATTCGAAGATGGTCGAAAAGGGGTCTTCGCCACCAAACGGATCACCGGAGAAGCCACCTCCGCCGGATGGTCCATTATGCCCGAAGCGATCATACACAGCCCGTTTGTCGGGGTCCGACAAGACGGCATTGGCCTCGTTGATTTCTTTGAACTTTGTCTCGGCATCTGGCTCTTTGTTGACATCCGGGTGAAACTTGCGCGCGAGGCCACGATACGCACGCCGAATCTCATCGGGAGAAGCGTCGCGGTTGATGCCGAGCACCTCATAATAATCACGTTTTGTGGTCATGTATCTACCTTACTTCCATGGACATCTCGCAGATCCCCATGAATCTTTGTCATCAGACTTCCCAACAACTCTATTCCTGTTCGCGACTGCGTTTGAGCAAATCGCGCAGACTCATGCGTTTCGGTGCACTATGCTCACGCGCAACCATCTCATCGTCTACGACCGGCAAGGCGTTGGTTTCGCTCGACGGTGCAGGGGCACGATATTTGTTTTGTAGATCATGCACCACCATGGTCAGATCGACAATCACGGCGTTGATTGCTTCTATATCGGCGCGGTCGAGGGCAGCTTGTGCATCACTGATGCGTTGTTCGGCCTCAGCACGACGTTCGGCACTCAGCGTCGCATCGGTGTTCAGCACCCGCTGGGCGGCATACACCAACGAGTCAACCTGATTGGCCAGCGACAGCACTTCGCGCTTGCGGCGATCATCGTCGGCGAAACGCTCGGATTCAGCCACCATGCGCTCGACTTCGTCTGGGCTCAAGCCCGAACCTGCCGTCAACGTAATATGCACAGCCCGATCAGTATCCTTGTCGCGGGCACTCACATTGATGAGGCCATCGGCGTCGATATCAAAGGTCACTTCGATCTGCGGTTTACCACGTGGTGCCGGTGGGATGCCATCCAACACAAATGTGCCCAACGATTTATTGAGGCGCGACTCAGCGCGTTCACCCTGCAACACATGAATTTCCACGGCATCCTGATTGTCTTTGGATGTCGAAAAGACCTGGCTTTTGAGCGTCGGTACAGTCGTATTGCGCGGGATGAGTGGCGTCATGATGCCACCCGAGGTCTCGATACCCAGTGTGAGCGGCGTGACATCCAGCAACAACACGTCATGGACTTCGCCGGCTAGCACGCCAGCCTGGATGGCCGCACCAATGGCAACCACTTCATCTGGGTTGATGCCACGATGTGGCTCTTTGCCAAAGAAGGCCTGCACCGCCTCTTGGATGGCAGGCATACGGGTCTGGCCACCCACCAGCACCACGGCATCGATTGCCCCAGCGCGCATCCCCGCATCAATCAAGGCCTGGCGTACTGGATTCAATGAACGTTCGACCAAGTCTGCGGTCAACGCTTCGAGCTTGGCGCGTGACAATTCACGTGTCAGGTGGCGCGGGCCAGTCGCATCCGCAGAAATAAAGGGCAAGTTGATTTCGGTTTTGAAAAGCGTCGACAACTCCATCTTGGCTTTTTCGGCAGCTTCACGCAGGCGTTGCAACGCGGTGCGATCATTGCTCAAGTCGATGTTGGTCTCGGTTTTGAATTCAGCAATCAAAAATTGCACAATGCGGTCATCAAAATCGTCACCACCAAGATGGGTATCACCGTTGGTCGAGCGTACCTCGTACACGGTGTCATTGAGCTCGAGGATGGATACGTCGAACGTACCACCACCCATGTCATACACCACAATCGTCTGATTGTTGTGCTGTTGGCCGATACCGTATGCCAGCGCCGAAGCCGTGGGCTCATTGATGATGCGCAACACCTCGAGGCCGGCAATCCGCCCAGCATCTTTGGTAGCTTGGCGTTGGGCATCATTAAAGTAGGCTGGCACTGTAATCACGGCCTGAGTAATGGGTTCACCGAGGTACGCCTCAGCATCAGTCTTGAGCTTTTGGAGCACCATGGCTGAAAGCTCGGGAATCGCATAGCCACGGTCATTGAGTGTTACCACCACATCACCGTTGGCAGCCTCATTTAGGTGGTACGGTACCAACGCCTTGTCGCGTTGCACCAACTTCTCTGCCAACTTGCGCCCCATGAAGCGCTTGGCCGAAAAGACGGTCTGTTCGGGATTCACCACTGCTTGACGTTTGGCAACCTGCCCTACCAAGCGCTCGCCCGATTTGCTAAACGCCACCACCGAAGGAGTGAGCCGCTGCCCTTCGGCATTGGGGATGATAGTGGGCTCGCCACCTTCCATGATTGCCACCACAGAGTTCGTTGTACCGAGATCGATCCCGATGACTTTACTCATGCCACCATTACTCCATCTTATCTCGAGGAATGTGGCAACTGAGCATTACCACATTCGATCTCATCACTATGCTGAGGCCTGCCCAACCTTCACAATCGCAGGACGCAATACTTTGTCGCGGAGCATGTAGCCTTTTTGGAGTTCGGCCACTACTTTGCCATCGAGCTCTGGCGCACAGGCTTCGTAGGCAATCGCCTCGTGCAGATTGGGGTCAAAGGCTTGACCAACCGCATCAATGACCGTCACGCCTTCGCTGTCGAGTAGCTGCTGCAACTTGTGGGGGATGAGCTTGAAGCCGCCATACCACATCGAATCAGCGACCTCGGGAGTCACACTTTCCATGGCACGAGCATGGTCGTCGACGACTGGGAGCAACTTGAGCAGCACACCAGCGCTAGCACGAGCCACTAACTCGACACGTTCGGTATCATAACGCCGACGCAGGTTGCGATAATCGGCAGTAGCCCGCAACGCCATATCCTTGGCGTCCGCTGCTTCCTTTTCGAGTGTCGCAATCCGCTCTTGGAGCGCTGCCACATCGCCTTCGGCAATGGGCGTGGTTGGCTCGGCCTGAGCCGCACTATCTTGGGTGTTTTCCATCTCTTGATGAGTCATTGGTTCTATCCTCTCCTATGGTTCCTTGACATGATGCATCGATGAATGCTATCTAGGATGTAGTATCGTGTGTTGAACGTTCGGGGCGTGGCTCACCATGGAGCCCACCCACCAAATCACTCATGACGGTGGCAATGTACTTGACCGTCGCAATAGCACGACTATACGGCATACGCGTGGGACCGACCACACCGAGCACGCCCACAATGTCGTCATCGACTCCATACCGCGCGAGCACCACACTGATTTCGCGCATATCCGGTTGCTGGTGCTCGGTGCCGATGAACACCTCAACCCCATTACTCCGCGCCACACGTGGCAAAAACGGCATCAGCACCTGGCCGGTCTGCACCAATTCCAGCATGTGCTTGACACGCTCGGTCTGAGCAAATTCAGGCTGACTCAACATCTCGAGGATGCCGTCGGCACGAATATCATTGTTGAGGGCCGCCTCGTACTGCTGCATGGTGGTATACACCACTTCGAGCACCTGCCCAGCGAGCGTTGGCATCCCCTCGTACGTATCGATGCGATCACGCACCTGACGCACCGTGGCGTCATGACACAGTTCATTGACAAATGCCGAAATCAACTGCAGATCGTCTTGGCTGGTTGGCGCTTCGAGCACCTTCGACACCTGACGCACCATGCCATCGTGGAACACAATCACAATCAACGCCAATGTTTCGTGAATCGACATGATGTGCATATTGCGCATACGTGCCACAGCCGCGCGCGGTGGCATGACCACCGAAATGGTATTGGCCGAACGCGCCATCACCGACCCTGCCAGGTGAATCCACTGGTCAATTGATGTCAGCGACTGATAAAACTGTGTGCGAATCACCTGCTGCTCTTGCGTCGACAACGTGGGCTGATCAATCAAATGCTCCACATAAAAGCGATACCCAGCATCGGTGGGAATGCGCCCAGCTGATGTGTGCAAATGCGTCAAATATCCCATTTCTTCGAGGGCCGCAAATTCATTACGAATGGTGGCCGATGATACATTCAAACCGTAGCGCCGCACCAGATGTTCTGATGCAACCGGCGCTGAGGTTTCAACATAGACCTGAATGACCATCTTGAGAATTTGCTGCCGGCGATCCGTCATTTCTGCAAGCATAAGTGTGACTCCCACTCACCGCTTGTGATGCCTCTAGACACGATACACAAAGGGCATGCGAAAGCATCGCTATGCCGCCTTTTATTGTAGCACAAAAGCACTTGATGAAATAGACATCTTCTGTTTATGTAAATCACTCAGCGAATTTTTACATGTTTCTAATAGAATCACATCACGCCACAGCTCTATCACGTCACCCCAAATCGGTGTATAATCGAAACGGATTCGTTGCAACCTGGCGATACATGACACACCACGCACACCATCCCACATTTGCGGTCACCGTCGATGTCACGCTATTTGGGCTGCACCACGACACCCTCTACATCCTCCTCGTGCAACGCAAATACCCTCCTTTTGCCGGCCATTGGGCGCTCCCTGGTGGGTTCGTCGACCCCGACGAAGACCTTGACACTGCGGCGCTCCGTGAGCTCCACGAAGAAAGCGGCATCACCCCGGTGTGGCTCCGCCAACTGCACACCTTTGGCACACCCGGCCGAGATCCCCGTCGTCACACCATCAGCGTGGCACATCTGGGGATTTGCACGGGCACCCCGGCAGTGACCACCTCAGACGAGACTCCGCAGGTCATCTGGCACCCCATTCAACACGACATCCCCCTCGCATTCGACCACCGCAATATTGTAGACACGGCCATCACCGCTCTGCGCCAGCATTGCCATGATCTGCATGTCATGCTCCACTTTTTACCAGTCGAATTCAGTGCCGTTGCCGTGCATCACCTCTACGAACAAGTCCTTGCTACTTCGTTGCCACAAGCGCATTTTGTCGCTGCATTGCAGCAGTACCTAGCACAACATCACGTCACACCGCATCCCGACACTGCGTTCTATCGCCGACCAGGACCTTTGGGCACACCGTTTCTGTGGGACACCACTCGATAATGCCGTCACCGCACAAGGAGCAATCATGACGCAGCTGTATGCAATGGACACGTTTTTTTATACGACACTGGGCAGTTATGACCTCACGGCACGGTGCCAGATCCTCAGCGAACTCGGCTACGATGGCACACACCTCACCGTCTGGAGCGAGCGGGCAGAGCACGACATTGCCCGCCTGGCCACGGTACCGGCTCACTATAAACTCGACGTGTGTGGGGTCTACTTCATGCTCGACATCCACGATGCCCAGCAAGCCCAACACACGATTGACCTCATCCAGAGCATCCCCATCACCACCACCATCGAGCTCGCCATGCATGCCGGTGGATCACATCAACACTGTGGTGATGCCAGCCTCGATGCACAGGCAGTGCCCTATATTCAACAGATTTGTGACATCGCCGCCCAGCATGGGCATCAGGTGGTGCTGTACCCACACGTACATTTTTGGCTCGAAAGTCACACCGACGCAATTCGCATTTGCCGGCACATCAACCACCCGCGCCTGGGAATTTCGTTCAACGCCTTCCACTGGTATGCCCTCGGTAATCGCGACATTGGTGACACCCTGACGGCCCTCAAGCCCTATTTGGCGGCAGTCAACATTTGCGGCACACGCATGCTGCCGCCAGGACAGCGCCTGCCTGCCAGTATCGAACTCATCGACGAAGGCGAGTTGGACCTCTTCCATGTGCTGTGCGAGCTCAAACGCATTGGCTACACTGGCCCTGTCGGGCTCCAGGGTTTCGGCATCGGCGGTGACGTCTACAGCAAATTACGCCATTCTCACGATGCATTCGACGAACTCATGCACCGCGTCGCATTGCGCTCGCACTGGGCATTGGTCCACCCACCCGAACACGTCTAGTCCGCGCAGTCATGCGCGCCAATGAAAGCGATACATCATGGAACGTCTCATCATCGTCGGTGCAGGTCCAGTCGGCTCTGGCGCCGCTCGGCATGCCGCCATGCGTGGACTTGAGCCACTCATCATTGCACCCAGCGAAGGCGATCGTGCCACACACACCGTGTGGAGCAGTCACTACGACCAGGGCCGCCTCACGCATCGTTCAGCCCGCAATGTGCCACTGGCACGCTATGCGCTCGAAGCCATCAACAATTACCGTGCCATCGAGGTCGAAAGTGGCATCGATTTCTACACACCGTGTGGCACACTATCGCTCAGCCCCAATCCACAAGACTTCAGCTACACCCAACAACGCCCCGACATCGAAGCTGCTCTGGGGTTCACATACACCGACTATACTCCAGACCAAATCCACACCCACTTCCCCATGATTAGCGACGGTTTGCCCTACTACGGTCTCTACGACGCCGCCCCATCGGGCTACATCAACCCACGCGCCATGGTGGCCGCCCAATTGACCTGCGCCTACCAGCGCGGGGCACGCCGCCTAGATGCAATCGTCGACCGTCTCAATGCGCAAGCCGGGTATGTCGAAATCACCACTACTACGGGCGAGACCTATCGTGCCGAACAGGTCATCGTGGCCGCCGGCGCCTACAGTGGCATCTATGGGCTGTTACCACGCTCAGAGCCACACACCATCAAGGGTGAAATCGTCACCTTGGCAGAAGTCAGTGCCACCACGGCTGCGACCTGCGCCGCTCAGTCGATGCCGAGCATGATGATTGATTGTCGCGGCGACATCATCTCCGATGCCTACCTCGTCCCCCCAGTGCAGTACCCCGATGGTAAGTACTACCTCAAAGTCGGTAGCAACAGCGTGCATGACCCGTTTTTCGAGACGGCAGCCGACCTGCGCCAGTGGATCCGCGCCGGAGAATACACGGCCACGCATCAGGCCCAGGTACGTCTGCTCAACGAGCTGTTTGGCGACATGGAGTGGCTCGGGATCAGTAGTATGCCGTGCGTGATTACGCGTACGCCCAGCAAAGTGCCCGAAATGCCACACCTGCACCCCCGCGTGACGGCACTCGTCGGATGTAATGGATCACTCGCCAAAAGTGGCGATACCATGGGGCGCCTGCTGGTCGATCAGGTCTACGCCTAATCCACAATATGATTGCTCATCATACGCAAAACCTCCTGTTGGCGGTGCCAACAGGAGGTCGTGGTGTGCATCACGATTACGGGCTAGGAGGTGACTTGGGGGGATTGGTCAGCTCGGCAAATTTGTAGACCATGATGTAGCCGTTGGGGGTAGCCGCCACTGACGGATCACACAAGATGCCCTGTGCTTGCACGACCCCTTGCGCAACCCGCTCAAAGGCCAGCCCATCCGGACTGTCGTAGACAGATATACCCTGATTACACACGTACAAGCGTACGCTCCCATTGGGCAACACCACGGCACCGGGCACCGCACCAGTTTCGACACGAATCCCGTCATCTTTGACAAAAGTGAGCCCATCATCACTGGTGGCGCTCCAAATATCGGTGTGGTTGAGATACATGCGGTAGCGACCGTCAGGCAGCAGCACCACGTTGGGGTCATAGATCTGGTCTGCTTGAAAACGAATCCCCGGCTCGAGTGTGAAATTCACCCCGTCACTGCTGACGGCACTGTAGATCTTGTGGGCGCTCCGGTCAGCAATATCATAAAAGTACATGCGCAAACGACCGTCCGACAATTCAAAGGCATCAGGGTCGACGGGCGTCATCGCCTCACCACCCGCAAAGGTGGCCATGCCGCGTTTCTGCCAGGTCTGACCATCGGTGCTATAGGCCACCCCGATTTGCTCGGTGTTGGGGCCCGTAGCCATACTAAAATCGACCCAGTACGCCCAGTACTCGCCTTTGCTGGTATAAATCACTTCAGGCACCGATGCGCTTTCGGCCAAAAGTACTCCTGCGCT
>VFQT010002962.1_pt1 | contig 16253 bp, 10 predicted proteins | sample 3512381 | NCBI WGS metagenome assembly VFQT01 (sample SAMN10412376, study PRJNA504923) | tailings metagenome | isolation source: Relicate 2 Philex TSF3 active mining site | place: Philippines: Tuba, Benguet | collected 2017-08-29
ATCACCGACGGGTACGTCTATTCCTCTCTTTCCATGTACTCGGTGCGATTCGGCTGACGGCGACAAGTACGCCGCCCCTAGGGTGTTGGCATGGAAATTGAAATGGTCGTCGAAATCCCCCAGGGTTCACGCAACAAGTACGAAATGGACCACGACACGGGTGCAATCTGGCTCGACCGTACGCTCTTCACCGCCACGCAATATCCGCTCGACTACGGGTTCTTTCCGCACACACTGGGGGAAGACGGAGACCCACTCGACGCACTGGTTCTCCTTCCGCAACCCACTTTTCCGGGTTGCCACCTGTGGGTGCGTCCCATCGGCGTGTTTTGGATGGAAGATGAAAAAGGCCCCGACGCAAAAGTGTTGTGCGTCCCTTCGCGCGATGCTCGGTACGAAAAGTTCACCGATCTCGACGATGCGCCAGATTTCCTTCTTGCTGAAATCGCCAACTTCTTCGAGGTCTACAAGCTCATCGAGCCCGACAAGGTGTCCACCGTCGGAGGCTGGACGGGCCGAGTCGAAGCCGAAAAGGAGATTCAGGCGGCTCTCGCCCGTTACAAGAACTGACCCGAAAGGACGGTGCCCATGGCTCTCGTCTCGTTCCAAGACCGCAGATCATTCGGCGAAGCACTCGATGCGCTCGTCGCCGACGGTCGACTCACCCGCGCAGAGGCCGACGATCTCGAAATCGCACCGCGCATCTTCATTCCCCTTCGCGAGGTTCTCGGGTATCTCGGTGGCCTCGTCGTTCTTGTCGGTGTCGTGTGGACGACGACCGCCGCACTGGAAGACGCCTCGCCCATGTCGATCGCCGCGTTGCTCTACATCGCCGCGGCGGTTGTCTTGTCGCTTGCGTTCTGGATGCAGGTGCGATTCACGCGCAACGACAACGTGCTCGGACGGCGCGGTGGCGAAGTGGTCGAACTGCTCGGTTCGACCGCACTCGTTGCCGCTGTTGCCATCACCCTGAACGAACAGAACCTGCGCAGCGAACACATCGCATTGTGGGTCGCAGTTCCCGGTTTGGTGTGGTCGTTCGCTCGACTCGAGCGTTCGATGTTCGCCGCGACAATTGCCTCGTGTGCCGCATGGATCGCCATCGTTGCGGCCTCGGTGTCGCTGCTCGATGCGGGTGACACGTGGAGTGCCATCATCTTCACCCTCGGCGGGTTCGTGCTCTTCTCCTTCAGCATCTCCGAACCACCGTTTTCGTTCGCCCCGCACGCAGTCGGAGTGCTCACCATGATCTTCGCGTCGAACAGCATCAACGGCGCCGACCGCAGCGCATGGTTCACGCTGTTCCCGCTTGCAGTTGCCGCCCTCTTGTTTCTCTACGGCGCGGCAGGTTCGCGCATCGAGGTCATGCTCGTCGCAGGAATCGCCGTCACCGCCGACGTCGGAATTCTCGTCGGGCGGTCGATCGAAAGCGATGTTGTCAGCGGCCTTGTCGTCACCGCCGTTGGTGCCGCGTTGTTGGCGGCAAGTGTCTACACCGTCACTTCTTCACGACGATCGTCACCGACTTCGTCGTCTTCGGTGTCGATCCAAACTTCGCCGTCGTGACGCTCAACTGACAAGTCGTTGCGCGCTTCGGTGCGGTGATTCGCGTTTTCGTTTCGTTCAGCGTGCATCCGCCCCGCACCTTCCACGTTGCCTTGCCACGTGAAGCGGGCCGCACATAGGTGGTTGGCGAAGCAATACGGCCGAGCTTCAACGAAACGACCGGCTTCGCGACGACAGCATCAGCGGCAGCCGTACCGGTCGGCTCTTCGCCCTTCGGGGCAACCGTCACGGAATATGCAACCGTTGGGTCGAGACCCCGAATGATGCACGAGCCCTCGTTCGAAGTGCACGTGCGTCCTCCCGGCATTGCCGTCGCCGTGACATAGCCCTGCTTCGTTGCGGGCTGCGACCACCACACCGTGAGCGAACGATCTTCGACGGCCTTCACCGTTGTGAGCACCGGTCTGGTGGCCGTCACGGTGAGGCCACTGTCGGCGGGGAGCGCAGCTTGACGCTCTTCGGCGGTCTTCTCCGCGGCCACAAATGCACTCTTCGCCTCGCGTGCAACTTCTGCTTTCTCACGCTCTTGTCGTGGCGTCGTCTGTTCTTCGATCGGCGCGCCGGCCGTGGGTGGCTCCGCTGCGATCGCCTCGTCGATGAGACCCGCAACCGTGAGTCGTGTGACGAGTACGTCGGTGTTTGCCCAGTCGTCGCGGAGCGGTGCGGCAAGGTGCACCCGGCCTTCTGCGTCAATCGCGCTGACGAGTTCGATACCCGCACCAAACAAGGCGTTCGATGTGCCCTCGAAAGTCACCACGCCATTTGTTCCGAACGATGGGTCGGCGGCGCCGGTTGCCGCAAATTTGGCAATCACCACGTTCGACGAAATGAAGTCGCCACCGTCGTACACGTCGACGTACCCGACCACGTAGAGGCTGCCCCGTGTATCAAAGAGATAATCGGTCACACGGGTGAAGCCGACGGGGTCGAGATCGACCGTCACCATGCCGTTGCCAAGCGCTTTGCCGGTGGTGGTGAACGACGCCCACGAAACAGTCTGCGGTGCCTCTGAGCAGTCCTCTCCCCCGTCGACCACCTTCAGGTCATGGTCGATGACGAGCAGGGCCACGACACCGGGTCCGCTCTTCAGGATTTCGCTCCATCGACAGTCGTCATCGCGGCGAATTTCAGGAACGCTTGCATACCCATCGGCCCCGAAGCCGATGTCAACCGATCCGTTGTCGACATTCACTTTGTACACGCGCATCTCGCGCCCGGAGTCGCTGTGAACATCGGCGCGCAGAGCAATCGACGTCTCGTCGACCGCGGTCACCGCGCCGGCATCGGCCGAGTACGACGTGATACCGGCGAGAGGCAGTGACAGCGCAACTTCGCGCGGTTCTTTGCCCGCATCGGAAACAAGGATGAAGTTGGTGTCCCAGTCGGCACGATTCGACCCCACCGAGGCGAGACGTCGCGCGCCAAGAATCTGCAGGCCGTCCACCCACCGTACGTTGTACCTGCTCGTATCATCCCCTTCTTCCGACGATGCGGAGTTGTACGAGTCGAAGTCACCGCGGAACGTTGCCGGCTCGCCACCGACCCCCGACCCGTCCGTGGCGAATGAAACGAGCGACACGCTCTGGCCTGCGAGAGCCGTGTCACGTTGTACCACCAGGTGCACCCCCGCAGTGTCGACCTTCATCGCTTTCAGTGTCGTCCAGGAACCTTCAGCGAGAGGGATGTCACTGACTTGTCGCACGCCCGGAAGCTTCTCGACGTCACACACCCGTTCTTCGAAACAAATCACCGACAAGGTCGCACGTCGTTCCAAGTCGTTGTACAACTCGACACTGAACCGCTTGCCTTCCGATGAAATGTCGGCAATGAACTTGCCCCGTCGCACAAGCGAATCGTTCGAATTTGAATACGGTGCGGATTGGGGGCGCCGGGAAACGTCTTGCGTTTGTGAGCCCCCGGTGAAGGTCACGACCTCGTTGTCGAATGTCGTGCGCGGCCCGGTTCCGCTGCCGTACGGCAAGCCCGAGATGTGCAGGTCGAGCGAATTGTCGATGTCGAGACTGATGTTTCGGAGCCCGACGTTCTGAAGACCGGTCGGCAGGGCATTCGCATACGCACCATTTGCCGCATCCATTGTGATCGGCCCGCCGGAACGAGGGGCACGCGCCACCAAACCGACCAGTTCGATTTCATCGGGTGCCCACCCTTCGAATTCGCGTGTCATGTCGGGGATCCAGGACGTCACCGCGGCCCCGATGACTCCCTTTGCGGTGCTCAGGCCCGGATCGGCGAGTCGAATGTTCCAGATCGAATTCGTACCGAAACTTGCGAGGCTGCTGCGCAAAGAAATTGTGCCCGAACCACCTTCGCCAACGGCAGGATCAAGCGCACCATCAACGGTGAAGCCCGCAATCACCACGTCGTCGTCCACGTATTCGTTCTCTGTTTCGGTGTACGCGGTGCCTGCCACGACCAAGCGTGGTTTGCCATCGTCCCCGATCTCACGCAGGGCAACGTCGTACACATCGTCCATCCCCGTCGACTTCGGAACGATGATGCGCCCGTTCTTACCGAGGGTCGTATTGGGCCTGCCCGATGGCAGGTCGTAGAACTCGACCATGCCGGCCGAGTCACTGTCGGCTGTTGCCGAGGCAAATGACACCGCGAGAAGATCGCGCGACAGAACCGTGTACCCGGTCGGCCAATTCGACCAGTCAGGCGACTTGTCGGCCAGTTCGATCGACACGCGTCCTGCATCACCGAAGTCGACGATCGGGTACGACGCAGGGTCATCGCCCTCCGTTTCGTAGCCGTCGACGTGCAACGTGTTGGTCATTTTGTCACCGATCGTGCGACTGACCACGGTCACCACGAAGACGTCGCGAAAATTCAGCACCGATCGCCCATCGACGTCTTGCAGACGTACGCGCCGGAAAACCCGCGAATCAACGTGCGTCTCGACGTTGTCGGCGATGCGCGTCGATGTGATGCCATTGCCGTTGTCGCCAAAGCCGGTCGCGCTGACATTGCGCTCGCGGTCGTCTTCGACACTGGTATCCGCCGTCGACTCATCTGCAGGCGTCGAATCCGGGGAGGTGTCCGCGACCGAGTTCGAATTGCCACCGCACGCGCCACCCAGCAGTGCTGCGGCAAGCATGAAACCCAGCACTTTTTTCGATCGCCTCACGTGGGGCCTCCATCGCTTTCCCTGAACTTGTGTTCAGACTACGACGATTGCCTGACGCAAACCCGTCGGGTCGGCGCGGTTAGCCTCGCTCGCATGTCGCTGCGGGGAAAGGCATTCATCGCCGGCGCCTTCGAGCATCCGTTGCGCACCATCCCCAACAAGACGGTCGCACAGGTCCATGCCGAGGTTGCCGCGGGGGCCCTCGCCGATGCGGGCCTCGGTTTTGCCGACGTCGACGGCTACTTCTGTGCGGGCGATGCACCTGGCTTCGGACCGTTGTCGATGGCGGAATACATGGGCATCTCACCCACCCACGTCGACTCCACCGAAACCGGCGGCTCGTCGTACATCGTTCACGTGCAACACGCCGCCGAGGCGATTGCCGCCGGACACTGCAAGGTCGCCCTCATCACACTCGCCGGCCTGCCTCGTTCATCTGGTGCCGGCATCGCAGGTGCCGGCCGCTTCGGCAACTCACCCGAGGTGCATTTCGAAAATCATTTCGGCATGTCGATCGTTGCCGGTTATGCAATGGCCGCACGTCGGCACATGCACGAATTCGGCACGACATCGGAACAACTCGCCGAAATCAAAGTCGCCGCCTCCACCCATGCGCAGCACAATCCGAATGCCTTTCTTCGTGACCTCGTGACGATCGACGACGTCGTGTCGTCGCGCTTGGTTGCCGACCCGTTGCACATGCTCGACTGCTGTGTCGTCACCGACGGTGGAGGAGCGCTCGTTGTCGTGGCCCCCGAAGTTGCGCGTTCGCTGCAACGCCACTGCATTCCCGTGCTTGGCACCGGAACGGGCGTGAAGCACGTCGACAACGGTCGAATCGACCTCACGCACACCGCGGCAGTGCACTCGGGGCCGCGCGCTTTCGCCGAAGCCGGCGTCACCCCCGCCGACATCGACTATGCCTCGATCTACGACAGCTTCACCATCACCGTTCTCATCGCCCTCGAAGACCTTGGCTTCTGCGCAAAGGGCGAAGGTGGCCGCTTCGTCGCCGACGGCGCACTGCAGGCACCGTTCGGGCGTCTGCCCTTCAACACCGACGGCGGCGGACTGTGCAACAACCATCCGAGCAACCGTGGCGGCATCACCAAGGTGATCGAGGCAGTGCGGCAGTTGCGCGGCGAGGCACACCCCGCGGTTCAGGTGCCGAACTGCGAACTGGCCCTCGCCCACGGCACGGGAGGCAACCTTGCCACCCGCATGGGATCATCGACCCTCGTTCTGGGGCGAAGCCTGTGACCGCTCCGTTCCTCCCGCTCGCCGACGTAGAAACCACCTCGGAAAACGAGGCCTTCTGGAATGGCCTGCGCGACGGCCGACTCGACCTCCCCTACTGCGGCAACTGTGCCGTATTCGTTTGGTATCCACGCGCCATTTGCCCCATCTGCCACAGCGAAAACGGCATCGAGTGGCGCCCGCTTCCCGGCACCGGTCGCGTGTATTCGTACAGCATCGTCGCCAAGGGTTCGGGCCGCTGGAAGGAATCCGGCCCCTACGTCGTTGCCTACGTACAACTCGATTCAGGACACGACGGCGTCGACGGTCCGCGCGTGCTCACCAACATCGTCGGCTCCGACGTGCAACAAAAAGTAAAAGTCGATGCCGCTGTAGGGATGGTCGTCGACTCCGACCTGAAACACGATGCGAAACTCGGCGACGTCGTGAGAAATCTTCTCCGCTTCACGCTCGCATGACTTTTTGTTAAAAGCACGTGATCAGCGTGTTCTCACCTTTCACGCAGCACGACCCGCAATTTAGATTCGTCGTGACCACCCATTTCCCCAGGAGGAAAACTTGACCAACCGTCGTTCATCAAAGTGGTTGGCACTGTCAGCAACCGTCGCCCTCGGCGTCGGCCTCGTCGCTTGTGGCGACGATGACGGTTCCAGCACCGAAGACACAACTGCAGCTGCAGCCGACACAACCGCCACGGCCGACACCACGGCAACGGCGGATTCCACCGCAACGGCCGACACCACCGCGGCCGCCACCGCCACCGAACCCGGTTCGGTTTCGTGGGACACCAACTTCACCCCGTGGGATGCCAGCGCCGAGGGGCGTTCGTGCCGCGCCAGCGAGGACGAGCCGCTGAAGGCTGCATGGGTGTACGTCGGGCCGATCAATGACGGCGGCTGGACGACGGCACACAACAAGGGCCGCGAGGCAGTACAGGCCGAATTCGGTGACGACATCATCACCACCTACAAGGAGAACGTTCCCGAAGGCGAACAGACCCTGCAGGTGATCGAAGACCTCGTTGCCGACGGCAACACGATGATCTTCGGTACGTCCTTCGGATTCCAGGATTCATTCGCCGCCGCAGCAGAGAAGTACCCCGACGTGTGCTTCGAGTTCGCAACCGGTTACAAGAGCGCACCGAACCTGTCGCAGTTCACCGGCGCAGCGGAAGATGCCGCATGGTTGACGGGCATGGCAGCCGGTGCTGCATCGAAGTCCGGCAACCTTGGTCTTCTCGCATCGTTCCCGATTCCGGAAGTTCTTCGTGGCATCAACGCATGGACGCTCGGCGCCCGCGCGGTGAACCCCGACGCAACGGTGAAGCTCATCTGGACGAACACCTGGTTCGACCCGGCACTCGAGCGCAAGACGGCTGAAACACTGATCGCCGGAGGCGCCGACGTTGTCGGCGTCGTCGCACAAGACTCGCCCGCTTCGGGTGAGGCTGCGAACGCAGCCGGTGTCTTCTGGTCGGGCTACGACTCGGACCAAAGCGAAAACTTCCCCGACGTCTGGCTGAGCGCCGCCACCTACGACTGGTCGGTGTATGAAATCCCGCGCGTGAAGGCCGCCCTCGAGGGCACCTGGGTTGCGGGCAACTACTACGGCGACATGGCTGATGGCCACATCGTTCTCGCACCGCTCGGCAAGTCCGTCTCGGATGAGACGCGCGCGCTGATCGCAGAAAAGACGAAGGAAGTCGTCGGCAACTCCGGCGTCATGTTCAAGGGTCCGCTGAAGGACAACACCGGCAAGGAAATCCTCGCCGATGGCGTCCAGGCCACCTACGACGAACTGATGCAAATGAACTACCTCGTCGAAGGGATCGACGGGTCGATTCCGGGATGAGGATCGACGGGTCGATTCCGGGATGAGGATCGACGGGTCGATTCCCGGTTGATTCCAGTCATTCACGAAGTTGGGGCGGGCCTACGGGCCCGCCCCTTTTCGTTTTGTGTACGAGTCAGGCTCCGGCGACGCGACGACCGGCAACCCACACCGATGTGATGTCGCTCGGTCCGGCCAAGCGCACGATCTTTTCGAACAAACGCGCTTCGTCGTCGATGCCGTCCCAATAGTGGAGACCCGTTTCGCCCGAGTCGGCGTTGACCACGATCGCGTCGAACGAACGCCCCGGTTCGATCAACCCCACGGGAACGCCCAACATATTTGCGCCACCAAGTGTCGCTGCGTGGAATGCGGCAACAACGTCGATGCGTGAATTCGCAACACCGCGATCGCCCGGAACCCGTGCGACGTCGACCCCGTCTTCCAACATGCGCGACACGGTGACCGCGTGCTGACACTGCGGTAACAGACCCGGCAGCGGACCACCAGACACGTCGGAACCAAGCCCCACGTGCACACCACGTTCTTGTGCGCGACGCAACGGAAATACGCCGTTGGCAAAGTACGAATTCGACAACGGACAGTGCGCCACGCCGGCGCCAACGCCTTGGATGATGTCGAAGTCGTCGTCGCACAAATGATCGCCGTGTGCCAGCACCGTGCCGCGACGAATCAAACCGAACTCGGCCAGCATTTCCGCATCGCGCTTGCCGTAACGCTGGATCACATAGTCGTGTTCCCAGTCCGATTCCGAGCAGTGCGTTTGTACGAGGGCACCCGTGCGTCCAGCCAATTCACCGAGACCCAGCAACATCTCATGTGAACACGCGGGAATGAACCGCGGCGTGATGATCGGTTCGATCAATGCATCACCAAGTGCGCGAATCGCATCGACCGAACGCGCCGATGCCTCGACTCCCGAGCCGGCCGATGAATCGCGGTACCAGTCGGGAGTTCCCTCGGGATGATCCATGGCGACACGACCCACGAAGGCACGTTGGCCGAAGTGCCCACAGGTCTCCGCCAAACGCAAGGTCGCTTCTTCGTGAATGGTCGAGTAGTACACCGCGGTCGTCGTGCCGTGCGCCAACAGCGTCGGCACCATGCGCTCCCACACATCACAGGCAAAGCCCGCGTCGGCGTACCGCGCTTCGAGCGGAAACGTGTAGTCGAACAACCACTGCTCGAGCGGAATGTCGAGGCCCGTGCCCAACTGCGGCCACTGCGGCGCGTGGATGTGCGTGTCGACGAGCCCCGGCAGCAATCGCTCGTTGCTCCCCAGGTACACGACTTCATCTGCTGCCAAACAGGCATCCGCGGCCTCGCGCGACACCGCAGGCAGAACTTCGCCAACCACACCGTTGCGCACCACCACGGCCACGTTGTCGAGCACCTGAAGGTCGCGGTGCGTCGGTGTCTGAAGGACGGTGCCGATGATGACGAGTGACCGGCTTTCATCCACCGAATCAGGGTATGCGATGGGCCTCCCGCCGTCGCGACGACCGATTTCGCCCTAACTTTCGAAAAAAGTGTCCGCGAATCGACTCCTCGATCGTCACCACTGCATGAACAGCAACGAGGGGCGCCTGCGCCAACGTCGACAACTCCTAAAATCACCTGTTGGAGGGGGATCCACCATGAAACAGCGTCGAGCTGCACTCGCCATCATTCTCGCTTTCGTCCTCGGCGTCAGCGCATTCGTCGTCAGCCTCGTCGTTGGTGGCGATGCAACAAAGACCGAGGCCACGTCGACCTTCTATTCCGGCGTCGGTACGGTCGGCCCCGATGCCTTCTCGCCCTCGTTTGCCACCGAGCAGTACGTCGGCGATGTCGTCGATGCCAATGGCTCGGTTGGCACCGATGATCCCGACCTCTATGTCGGTCGACCCCCAACGTACGGCGGGTCGGGATCGAACGCCTGCGACATCGAAGGAATGATCAAGTTCTTCGCGCTCAACCCAGAACGCGCCGCCGAATGGGCCAAGGTCCAGAAAATCTCGGTGAAGGAGATTCGTTCCTTCCTCGAGTCCCTCCGTCCCGTCTTTTTGAAAAAGAACGTCAAGCTGACGATGTTCGGTTTTGCGGCGGGCCGCGCATACGGCTACTCCGCGGTGATCGAGGCCGGCACTGCAGTCTTGATCGACAACGAGGGCATGCCGCGCGTCCGCTGTGCTTGCGGCAACCCTCTCATCGCCTCGAATAACCCCGACAAGACAACCAAAGAAGAGAACGAACGGCTGTCGACTTCGACAACTCCCGAGGGCGAAACCACTGGTACGACCGTGCCCGATTCCGTGACGCCATCGTCGACGCCCCAAGAAACCCCAACCACCGTGACCACGAACGAGGTTTGCCCCGAAGAGGCTCGGCCCGAGCCGGGCGGACGGGTGATCGTCAGCGATTGGCCCTGGGAGTGGGACGGCGAGCGCTGGGTGAAGGTCGGCACCGAAGAATCGGTCACCGAATTGCGCGACATACCGAACTACATCGACCCGTGCCTGCCGTGCCCCGAACAACCCGCCAGCCGCGAGTTGGCGGCGAACTCTCCGTGGGATCCGTGCAATCCCTGCCCGCCGGCCACGACTTACAAGCCGGGTGATGTATTGACCGACGAAAACGGCAACCTGTGGCGCTACAACCTGAACGGCTACTACCCGATCAATCCATCGCAGAGTCCCGTCAACTTCCTCCAGGACATCCCCGGTTTCGGTGACGACTGCGTTCCCTGCCCGCCGCCGGGCTTCGCCGACTACAACACCGCCTACGTCGACTCAACTGGTACGCGTTGGGCGTCGCAGTACATCCCCGAAGTCGGCACGCGCTGGGTCAACGAGGCCGGCGAACAGCGCACGACCGCTGAATTGAACGCCAACAATCCCGAATGCCTGCCGTGCCCACCCGACGCGTTGCTGCAAGTCGGTGACCGCGTGATCGACGACTTCGGAAACGTCTGGCAAAAGCGCACCGTCGGATACCAGTCCATGGACGGTCGCGAGGTCACGACCCTCGACCAGGTTCCCGGGTTCGAAAACGACTGTGTTCCTTGTCCGCCGTCGCGCACGGGTGACTACAACCTCACCTACATCGACGGCAACAACGTCGTCTGGCGCCAGGAATACGTGCCGGGCGAAGGCTCGCGTTGGGTCAACGACCTCGGCGAGGTGCGCACGGATGCCGAGCTGAACTCCGCAAATCCCGACTGCAATCCGTGCGTCGAACTGAAGCCCTATGACGACGGTACGTACGGCGAGGGAACCGAGATCGCCATCAACGGCAACACCTGGGTCTACGAGCAAGAGCGCTGGTGGCAGCGTGGTACCGGCTACAGCGTCACGACGATCGATTCGATCCCCGGCTACTCCAACGAGTGCGATCCGTGCCCCCCGCAACGTGTCTACCGACTCGGCGACTACATGGTCGATGAAAATGGCGACACTTACTTCAACACGGGCGCTTCGTACAACAACCTCGATCTCAACGGAGCACCGTTCGACAACATCCAGAACATCCCCGGCTACCGCAACGACTGTGTGCCGTGCATTCCCGAGACCTACAGGCGCCTCGGCGTCACCTTCGTCGACCTCAACGGTCGTCGTTGGATGTCGACGGTTGATCCCGAGGTTCTCACCTCGGTCAACGTCGTGTGGAAGGGCGAGAACGGTGAGTTGTGGTCGACCGCCGAGCTGAACGCTCTCAACCCCGAATGCAACCCCTGCCCCAACCCGGCCGACGTGACCCTCGGAACCCGGTACGTCGACCGAAGCGGTGAAGTCTGGCGCTTCGACGGAATCGAGTGGGTCTCGACGAACGGCGATCGCGCCGCAACGATGAGCGACCTTCCGGACTATGACAACCGCTGCAACCCGTGCCCGCCCGATTCGGGTATCCGCCGCGATACGACCGGCGCACCGCAGGGCGGCTCGTTCACCATTCCGACCAACGGCTTCGTCACAATCGAGCGCGCCGGTGAGCCGCAGGTTGGTGAACTTGCCGCCGCTGACGTCGAAGCGTGGGTCCAGACCGATGACAACTGCGGGCCGCAGTGTCCGTCGGCCGAACCGCAAAAGGACGACACCTACACCGACGACAACGGCGCAACCTGGGTCTTCGAACCCGGCGACGACGTGTGGCGCAACTCGTCGACCAACGAAACACGCCCCACTAACGAGCTTCCCAACTTCTCGCACCGTTGCAACCCATGCCCTCCGGTCGATGCCCAGTTCAACGAAAACGACATGCGCTTCGACTCGAACGGCCAGTGGTGGCGTTACGTCGGGGGCATGTGGGTGAATCAAACCTCGGGCGAGTCGCGCACACTTCTCTCCGACCTGCCGGGCTACAGCGACAATGGCTGCGACCTGCCGCCTTGTGCACCAACCGCGACACTGCAAGCGGGTGACGTCGTCATCGACGGCAACGGTGTGCGCTGGGTTATTGCCGAAAACGGTGAAGAGCGTGTCTCGGAAAACGGCGACGTCGTCACCCTGAACACCCCGCTCGACGGATGCACTCCGTGCCCGCCCGCCCGGTCGTATCTCGCCGAGAACAACGAAGAAATCGTCACCGAACCAGACGTCTGCAACCCGTGTCCGTCGTCGACAACCTTCACCGAGGCCACCTCGGCCAGCGGGCAGCTCGTGCTGGTGCCGATTTACGGTGAGTCCGGGCCGTGCGGCGATCCGTGCTACCCACCCACGAACCTTCGCTACGGCGACACGATCCGCGTCGACGGCAAGCTTTGGGTCTACACGTCACTCGGCTGGCGCTACGACGTCGACGGCAACACCTATTGGGCATACTCACTCGCCGATATTCCCGGATGGGCATCGCTGTGCAACTCGGTCGAAACCGTCTTCTCGCGCGCCACGTCCGCACCGTCCGACGACAACGTGATCACCATCACGCCAACGACGAATCCGCGCATCACCTCGACGACAACCGCAGGTAGCGGTGTCGTGTCGATCGCAACAACGACGACAACCATTGCACAGGCGACACCGGCCCAACCCGCCGACAACGGTTCAACAGTCGACACAACGACAACGACCACGCAAGCGCCGCCGGCCACGACAACCACACTCGCCCCCGTCGTCACGCCGACGACGGCCGCGAACAAGAAGCCGACGATCACCAAGGTGTCGTGCACGGGTTACGTCCCAACGTCGAACGCTTTCGTATCGTCCAAGTTCACGCTGGTTCTCGACATCTCCGATGCCGACGGATTCATCTCGAAGTTCTCGCTTCAGGCGACGACGTCGACCGGGACTGCGAATTACAAGCCGACGTCGATCAACGGCACGACTTATACGTACTCGATCACCAAGAACACGGCGAATCAGTACGGAACGGGCGTCATCGCCAGCGCGACCGACGACAAAGGCGCAACCGGAGGATTCATATTCTCAGCCAACGCCACCACGTGCCCGTAGCACTTTCATAGCCGTCAAAAATTTTTGGCGGAACGGAAGGGATTCGAACCCCCGGGCCTTTTGGGCCTTCCGCTTTCAAGGCGGATGCATTTGTCCACTCTGCCACCGTTCCGCCAGCGAGGCTATCGCCGATGACGGGCAACGCTCAGCGCGTGATTCGGCTGCGCAGGTGCGATACCCAGTCGTCGGCGTCGCGCCAGCGCACATCGGCGTGTTCGCGGGCGTTGTGCGCGGCCTGGCCGGCGGCGGGGAACGATCCGAAGAATTTCACGCCGCCCTGTTTGGCATGGAGTTCGCGCAACGCGTCGGCCATCAGTTCGTCGCCCACGTGGCCGTCGGCATAGATGATGAAGCAGTAGTCGCCAAGACCAGTGTTTTTCGTCGGCCGTGACTGAAGGTTGTCGATGTTGATGCGTCGCGCGGCGAACTCTTGCAGGATCGAGATCAGGCTGCCCGGTTCGTCGGCGCGCTGGAAAACGACGATCGCCGTGCGGTCGTGACCCGTTGGTGCGGGCACCGCGTCCTTGCCAACCAACACGAAACGCGTTTGGTTGTTGTCGTGGTCGGCGATGTCGCGCGCAATCACGTCGAGGCCGTACATTGCGGCGGCCGACTCGGGTGCAATGGCGGCAACGCCGGCCAATTTGTCTTCTGCAATACGACGCGCAGCTTCGGCCGTGCTGGTGACCGCACGCACTTCGGCCTTCGGTAGTTCCTTGCGCAGAAATGCATGACACTGTGCCGTTGCAACGGGCATCGAATGCACCTCGGCAACGTCGGCGATCTTTGTGCCGGGCAGCGCGAGGAGGAAGTGTTTGATGTCGAGTACAACTTCCCTCTGGATGTACAGCTCGTGGTCGAAGACGAGCGCATCTTGGGTGAGGTTCACCGTGCCTTCGATCGAATTCTCGATCGGCACGAAACCAAGGTCGATTTCCCCCGCCTCGACGGCGTCGAGCACGTCGGGAACGGTGCGGAACGGCACCAGTTCCATCGCGGCCAGGTCGCTCTGCGTGCGCGCAGCCTGGTCGGTGAACGTGCCGAACGGCCCAAGAAGGCCGACGCGACGGGGGGTCGAGGAAGTCACGATGGGAAGGCTAGGCGAGGAGATGCCAACATTGGGGCGTGTTTACCGAGACCCTCCGCCAATTGCTTGCCGACGTGCAGTCCGGTGCGGTCAGCGCCGATGATGCCGTCGGGATACTGCGCCGTCTGCCGTTCACGCAGGCAGGCGATGCATTGGTCGACCATCACCGCGCACTGCGGTCGGGAACACCCGAAGCCATCTACGGTCCGGGCAAGTCGCCCGAACAGTGCGCAACGATCGTTGCCGAGATGCTGAAGCACGGCGAGGGCCCCGTCATTCTCACCCGCGTCGATGACGCACAGGCAAAGGCCGCTCTGGCCGACAACCCCGGTGCACAACGTGCATCGAACACCTATGCATGGCGTCTGCCCGAGACCGACAACGCATCGCAACATCGCGTGCTTGTCATCAGTGCCGGCACGGCCGATGTACCCGTTGTCGACGAGGCGATTCTCACGCTGCGTGCCTACGGGTTTGCCCCCGAACGCATCGTCGATGTCGGCGTGGCGGGCATTCACCGCCTGCTCGACCGTGTCGAAACCGTTCAGGCAGCCGATGCAATCATCTGCGCGGCCGGCATGGAAGGTGCGCTCGCCAGCGTCATCGGTGGCCTCAGCGGCGCTCCCATCGTTGCGGTTCCCACCAGCGTGGGCTACGGCGCATCACTCGAAGGTGTCACCGCACTTCTTGCCATGCACGCCTCGTGTGCCGCCGGCGTCACCGTTGTCGGCATCGACAACGGCTTCGGCGCGGCCTGCGCGGTTGCCCGCATTCTCAACCGGCGCTCCCGGTAACCACACATGAACACTGCGTGGATCAACTGTTCGGCCGGTGTTGCCGGCGACATGTTGATGGGTGCGCTCATCGACGCCGGCGCCGATGCCATGGCAATCGCCGACATCGTGTCGGGTCTTCACCTCGACGGCTGGGCTCTCACCGCCGATCGCGTTGACCGCTGCGGAATTGCCGCAACCCACGCAATCGTTGTCGAACATCATCACCACGACGACGACCACCAACACGACCATGCACCGCATCGTCCGTACCGCGACATCGTCGACCTCATCACCAACGCCGACATTCCCGATGACGTGAAGTCGAATGCTCTCCGCGTCTTTCGCACCCTCGGCGAGGCCGAGGCCAGGGTGCACGGTGTCACCATCGACGACGTCGAGTTCCACGAAGTGGGCAGCATCGACGCCATCGTCGACATCGTCGGCACGTGTGCGGCGCTGCACCTGTTGAACGTCACGCGAATCGTCGCCTCGCCCATCGCGACGTCGCACGGAACCGTTCGTTCGGCACACGGCAAGATCCCCAGCCCCGGCCCCGCCGTGGCGATGATGCTCGCCACGCGCAATGCCCCCGTGCACGGCATCGACGTCGACTACGAAGTGTCGACCCCCACCGGCGTCGCCATCATCACCGCGCTCGCCGCATCGTTCGGGCCGTCATCCACCATGACGGTCACCAACATCGGCCACGGCGCGGGAACAAAGAACCCACCCGACCGCGCCAACGTCGTTCAGGTTCTCATCGGCACGGCCAACAACGACGCACCACACGACGTCGAATCGCTGATCGTTCTCGAAACCAACACCGACGATGTCACCCCCGAGGTTCTCGCCTACACCGTGTCGGCTCTCATGGCCGCCGACGCCAACGATGCCTGGGTGACACCCATCCTCATGAAGAAGGAACGCCACGGCCACTGCCTACAGGTGCTGTGCCGGCCCGAATTGGCCAGCGACATGCGCTCAATCATCTCGCGCGAAACCGGGTCACTCGGTATTCGCTCAACGGCCCTGCAGCGCTATGCGAGCGCCCGACGCACCGTCACCGTCGAAGTACTCGGCCACTCGATCGACGTGAAGTGCAACGACCACCGCGTGAAAGCCGAGTTCGATCATTCGGC
>VFQT010002963.1_pt1 | contig 16251 bp, 12 predicted proteins | sample 3512381 | NCBI WGS metagenome assembly VFQT01 (sample SAMN10412376, study PRJNA504923) | tailings metagenome | isolation source: Relicate 2 Philex TSF3 active mining site | place: Philippines: Tuba, Benguet | collected 2017-08-29
GATGGCAAAACCGCGAGTTGCGAAGCCACCGAAGTAAGATGGAATGCCCTGACCATCGATGTAGCGCAGTATGTCTAGCGCCGTGTCGTCGTCGTTGAGGTTGCGGCCCCAGATCGCGACATTCCAAGTGTCGGTTTCCAAGCCAATACGGGCGTTCAAATACCGTCGGCTGCCCGTTTCGATCAGGTTGTGGACCTGCGCAAACTTCGAGCCTTCAGCGGTGACGTCGACGCCGACCACCAGGGACATTGTCTCCGTCAGAGGGCGCGTATAGCGCGTGACGACGTACGCGTTCCACTTCGGCGAGCGCGGCGTGCGCTGACCGGCGACGTTGCCGAACTGGGCATTGTCGAGCGCGACCAGGGCGGCGCACGCGGCCGCGTTGGCGGCGGCCGACCCTCCGAGGGTGCCGCAGCCGGTTGGGTTTGTCGCGGAGATCGCGGTCAGGTTCGCGGTCGTCCGGTTGCTGTACAACGTCGCTTGATCGGCGTTGATGTACTGATCGAAGGCGGCATCGATGAGCGAGCCGCCTACGCTGACGTCAAAACCGGATGCCAGTCGTGCCGTCATCTCCAGTTCGATACCGCGCGAGCTCGTTTTACCCGAGTTCTCCACGAAGGATGTCGCAATCACGCTATTGCCGACGGCGCCGACGATGTTCTGCGTCAGCTGTTGGTTCACCAAACTGATGTCGTAGGCGGTGATCGAGCCCGTGACCCGCGAGCCGAGATTGAACTTCGCGCCGATTTCGACGACCTCGGATTTTTCTTCCTTGATGTCGACAGGCAGGCCCTGTGCGATTAGCAACTGAATCGCGGTGCCGCTATTGAAGCCGCCGGGTTTGGTGCCTTCCGCGTAGTTGGCGAACAGGGTGAGATCGTCGTTCCACTTGTAGCGCGCGGTGACGCGCGGCGTGGTGCTCTTGAAGCTGGCCGCGAGAGGCGAGCTCGGGGTGCGTGCCGTGCCGTTAGTCGGGAAGGCATAGGATTGCTGATCGACTTCTTCCTCAGCCTGTCGGGCTTCGGCAGTGAGTGTGAGTCGCTCGGTGAAGTCGTACTCAAGGCTGGCGAACCAGGCCGTGTTGCTGATGTCCCGGTAGGTCAGCGAGGCTGTTCCGTTCGGCACGATTAAGCCGCCGTTCGGGTAGATCTTGTCGTCGCGGATGAAGTCGTCATCGGCCGAGAAATAATATCCGCCCAAGGACCATCGAAGCGCTCGATCGGCCGGCGAGCTCAAACGTAGTTCCTGCGAAAAATCGGCCCGTCTCTCGCCGTTGATGCGCTGGAACGCGCCGTCATTGGAGAACTGCGCGGCGAGGGGCGACGCGGCCACCGGCACGTCGGACGGCGATAATCGCCCAACCACATAGCCGCCATACGATACGTCGATCTGGACCTCGTAGTCTTCCTCGCTGTACGCGCTGGTGGAGACGAGTTGATAGCCGTCGCCGAAGTCCAGCGACGCCGTCAAGGCGGCGCGGGTGCGCTCGCGCTGATTGCCGGGGTTAGGCATTTGGGCGGTCAATTGTTTGACCGACAAGTCTGAGATGGGGCGCGCCACACCACAGTAATAGCCTCGTGAGCGCGGCCGCAGAACCGGGTCGGCCAGCTGGCAATTATTGAAGGTCCGGCTTTGCAGGCCGAGCGCGGGCGGCGCGTCGTCGTCTTCGGACCAGCTCAAGAGCCCTGTCATTTCGAGAGAGTCGTTCGGAGTCCACAACAGTTTCGCGGTGACGGCATCAGTGCGTTCAGCGCCCAGATCATCGCGTTGGTCGAGAGGGTTGTCGTAAAACCCACCAATCTCGTTATGAGTTGCGGCGAGGTAAAAATACAGTTGCCCATCGACCACCGGACCGGACACCCAGCCCGACACGTCGCGCTGCTCGAAGTCCGCCGCAGTCGCGCTGACGCTACCTTCAAATTCTTTCGAAGGGCGTTTGGTTACGTAATTGATCGCGCCAGCGAACGTGGCACGGCCATAGAGGGCCGCTTGCGGTCCCTTGATGACCTCGATTCGCTCTAGGTTTGCGGTCTCGGTGTTGGTCGCACTGCCCGACAGATAAACACCGTCAACGAAATACGATGCATTCGGCGCGCCCAGAATGTTCGACTGACCACGGATGGTGGGCCGCTCCGAGGAGTTACGACCGAAAGAGGCGATATTGGAGAAACCCGGCACGTAAAGCGCAAGGTCCCGCGAGTCGCGGATACCGAGCGACTCGATGGTGGCCGCACTAACCGCGGTCACGGTCAGTGGCACATCCTGCAAGGATTCCTCGCGCTTTCGGGCCGTGACGACGATCTCCTCCAAAGCGAGCGAGTTTTCGCTATTCGCGCCGGTCGCCTGTGCGGCAGCCTGCGGACCCGTCAGAATGGTGGCCACTGCGGCTGCAACCGCAGTGAGCGGCGTGCGATTGAACGATCCCCTCATGTCTCGACCCTCCGATGGAAATTGGTGCTTTTGTCTGAACTGAACATAATGTGACTATAACGAATAAGGGTTTGAATTAACAACGATGCGCCGACGGCTACAACATGTGCTGATCTGCGGGCTGTGGCTGGCGATTCTTGCCGTCATGGCCTCCGTGACGCACGCCGCGGAGGCGCGCATCGCCGTCGCCGCGAACTTCGCAGGGCCCATGCAACGCCTCGTACCGTTGTTCGAGGGCGCCACCGGGCATCGGCTGATCATCGCCGTCGGTTCGACGGGCGCGCTGCATGCGCAGATCCGGCATGGCGCGCCCTTCGACATTTTTCTGGCTGGGGATACCACCACTCCCGCCATGTTGCGCGCTGCGGGTGTTGGCGTCGAGGGCTACTCGTTCACCTATGCTACCGGGCGCCTTGTGCTGTGGAGTCGTGACCCGACGCTCGTCGATGACGAGGGCGCCGTACTGCGGAGTCGCGAGTGGCGGCGTTTGGCCATTGCCAACCCCGCGCTCGCCCCGTACGGCAAGGCCGCCATCGAGACGCTGGAGCGCCTCGGGCTCATCGAGCAGGTTCGTCCGCGTCTGGTGCAAGGTGAGAATATTGCACAGACGCTTCAGTTCGTTGCCTCAGGCAACGCGCAGCTCGGCTTCGTCGCGCTCTCGCAGGTCATGCAGGACGGGCGGATGATGGCCGGATCCGTGTGGCGGGTGCCTCGTGAATGGCATGCTGCGATTGCGCAGGATGCGCTGCTGCTGCAACGCGGTCGAGACAACCCCGCAGCCGTTGCCTTCCTCGAATTTTTGCGCACCGCGCGGGCGCGCGAGGTGATGCAGCGTTTCGGTTACGAATTTCCGGCGGAGGGGTCGTGAGCGACGGAGCGGTGCTCGATGCGGTTTGGTTAACGCTCAAGCTCGCCACGGTGAGCACGCTGATCCTGCTGCTCGTGGCGACGCCGATCGGGTGGTGGTTGGCCCGCACGCGATCGCGTCTGCGCGCCTCCGTGGCAGCGTTCGTGACGCTGCCTTTGGTCTTGCCGCCTACGGTGCTTGGATTCTATCTGCTGGTGGCGCTTGGCCCGGAGGGTCCACTCGGACGTGTGACCCAGGCCTTGGGGCTCGGCGTCTTGTCGTTCACTTTTGCCGGGCTCGTCCTCGGCTCAGTGATTTTTTCGCTGCCGTTTGCGGTACAGCCGATCCAGCGTGCTTTCGAGGCGATGGGCGCACGGCCCATGGAAGTCGCGGCCACACTCGGCGCGCGGCCCCTCGATGCGTTTTTCAGCGTGGCTTTGCCGTATGCCAGGCCGGGGCTCATGACCGCAGGCGTGCTCGGCTTTTCGCATACGGTCGGTGAGTTCGGTGTCGTGCTGATGATCGGCGGAAACATCCCCGGTGAAACGCGTGTGATCTCCACGCAGATCTATGGCTACGTCGAGGCGATGCAATACAGCGAGGCGCATTGGCTCGCCGCTTTGATGGTTGTGTTCTCTTTTGCGGTCTTGTTTCTCGTCTCCTCGATCCGCTCGCGCGCAGGGCGACTGCTGTGATCACCGCAGTTACCGGCGGGCTGTCGCTTGAGCTGATGCTGAAGCGCGAGGGTTTTGTTCTCGACGTGCAGGCGACACTGCCTGCGCGCGGCATCACCGCGGTGTTCGGTGCGTCGGGCTCGGGCAAAACGACGCTGCTGCGCTGCGTGGCCGGGCTCGAGACCGAGGCGCATGGACGAGTGTCGCTGGGCGAGACGCTATGGCAGGACTCCGAGAGAAATCTGCTTGTTCCAACCTGGCAGCGTCGCCTCGGTTACGTTTTCCAGGAAGCAAGTCTGTTCGAGCACCTCGATGTGCAGGGAAATCTGGACTACGCCCTGAGTCGTTCTGCAGCGCCGGCCAACTCAGAGACGATGGCCGCGGTGATTGAATTGCTCGGTATCGGTTCGTTGCTGCAGCGCACGGCCGAGAGCTTGTCGGGTGGTGAGAGGCAGCGTGTGGCGATCGCGCGTGCGTTGGCGAGTCAACCGCGTCTGCTGCTGCTTGATGAGCCGCTCGCCTCACTCGATGCCGCTCGTCGGCGCGACATCCTGCCGTGGCTCGAGCGCCTGCGGGATGAGATCGCGCTTCCTATGCTCTACGTCACCCATTCGATGGAAGAGGTGGCTCGGCTCGCAGACCACTTGCTCGTGTTGCACAGCGGCCGAGTCAAGGCGAGTGGGCCCGCTGGTGAGGTGCTCGCGAGTGTCGACAACCCCACGATCGTGGGTGAGGAGGCGGGTGCGCTGCTCTCGGGTCGGATCGCGCGGCGCGACGAGGCGTGGCAGTTGTCCTGCGTCGATTTTTCCGGCGGTTCGCTGTGGGTTCGTGATCAGGGTTGGGAGGCAGGGCGAGCGGTACGCCTGCGCGTGTTGGCCCGTGACGTCAGTCTTGCGGTCGGCGAGCCGCGCGATTCGAGCATCCAGAATCAGTTGCGCGCCGTGATTACCGACGTGATCGCCGACGATCATCCGTCACAGGTATTGGTGCGTCTCGATTGCGCCGGCACGGTGATCCTGGCGCGCGTCACGCGGCGTGCGATGCATTCACTGAGCCTTGGGCCCGGCACGCCGGTGTGGGCGCTCGTGAAATCGGTTGCGGTGATTGGCTGAGCCGTGGTTGTCGGCGGGATTGCAGTCGTCAGCAGAATCGCAGTCGTCAGCCGAGTCGCCGCCATAGCGCCGGTGGTAGCCAGTTCAGCAGCGGATGAAGCCAGCGCCAGGGAAACGCCGGAACAAAGGCGGTGCGTTGGCGGCGGATGATGGCGCGAGCCATGTCGCGGGCGGCCACGTCGGCCGGGATGGCAAAGGGATATTTGCCGATGTCCGGCATGATGTCGGTGACGACGAAGCCGGGCAGGATGGTGCCGACCGTGATGCCGTGTCGGGACAACTCGATCCGCGCAGAGTTCATGTAATGGGCGAGACCCGCCTTGCTGGCGCAGTAGGCCGCCTGTCTCGGTACGGCGACCTTGGCGGCTACCGAGGCAATGGCGACGATGTGGCCACACCGCTGCGCAATGAAAAGCGTCGCGGCGGCATCAACGGTAGCGATCGCCCCAAGCAAATTGGTGCGCAGGATCCGCCGCTCCGTGTCGAGTTCGCCGCGCCCCACCGAGGAGAACGCATTGATGCCGGCATTGACGACGACCACCTCTACCGAGCCGAGCGCGTCGAACAGTGTCGTTAGTCGTGGCGCCACCGCGTCTTCGTCATCGACGTCGAGTTGCAGCAACTCGATCTGCGTTGCGCGCGAGGCAGGCTGCGAGTGCAACTCGTCACGGAGCGCTTCAAGTGCATCGACTCGACGGGCCGCAAGACCGAGACGCCAGCCACGTTTTGCGAACTCGCAGGCGAGTGCCCGCCCGATCCCGGCCGAAGCGCCTGTGATGACGATCGCGGGCGCCGCGCCTGGATTAGTTGGCGAAGTAGACATATTCGTCGTCCGCAGCCAGCGGGTCGGCGAGGATCTTGTCGATCGGTACGTAGGCTGAGCCGAGAGACTCCCAAATGGGCTTGGCCTGCCCTGCATTGAAGCGATCGATCGCGGTCTTCATGGCGACAACGCGGTCCGGCTCGCGCGCCGCGAGATTGCTGCGTTCCCCCGGGTCCGTCGCGAGGTCGTACAGCCAGTCTTTGCGCGGCCGCTGCGTCACTTGCAGTTTCCACGGTCCTTCGCGCATCGTCAGGTAGTCCTCGGTACGCCAGAACAGGCGCTCGTGCGGCGAGGGGGTCGTGGCTGTGCCGCGTGCGAAGGGCAGCAGATCGACGCCATCGATCGGGCGATCGGTCGGGACAGGTTGACCCGCCGCGGCCGCGATGGTTGCGAAGATATCGAAATGCGCGGCCATTCCAGAGACACGCCGGTCCGCGGGCAGCCCCGCTGGCCAGCGCATCAGCAGAGGCACGCGGATGCCGCCTTCGAAGTAAGTCGCCTTCCAGCCGCGCAGCGGTGCGTTGCGGTCCCGCAAGTCGATGTAATGCGGTGCACCGTTGTCGCTCGTGAAGATCACAAGGGTGTTTTGTTCGACGCCTTCATCGCGCAGGGCCTGCAGCACGCGACCGATATTCCGATCGAGCGAGCGGATCATCGCCGCATAGACGCGCAAGGTGTGGTCGGTGATGAACGGCAGGGCGTCATAGTCCTCGCGAGTGGCTTGCAGCGGCGTGTGCGGCGCGTTGTAGGCGAGGTATAAAAAGAAGGGGCGATTACGATTGCTCTCGATCACGCGCAGCGCGTGATCCGTCAGATAGTCCGTCATATACCGATCGGGCTTGAAGACTTCACCGTCGTTGAAGCGCACGCCCCAAGGCTCGGCAGCCCACAAGAATCGATCGACGGGATTGACCTTGGGTATGGCGTTGACGACGCCCGGGTCATCGGTCGGCAAGTACATGGAGGCGGCGTGAAGGTGCGAGAGTGACTCGTCGAAGCCGTGTGCGTAGGAGCGGAACTGCGGGCTGTCGCCAAGGTGCCATTTGCCGATATGGGCGGAGTAGTAGCCGCGCGATTTCAGCAGTCGAGCGATGGTGATTTCAGTCGTCGGCAGGCCCATGTCTTCATAGCGCGGTTGGTTCGCTTCGCGATCGGCGTGATAGATCGGTGCCCGTGATTCACGTCCCGGCGCGCCCGACTGCATCACGAGTTTCATGAAGGCTTTGGGCGTTGGCGTGAATTCAAAGCCAAATCGCGTGGCATAGCGTCCCGTCATGATGGCTGCACGCGAGGGGGCGCAAGTGGCATTACCCGCGTAGGCCGTGTCGAAGGAGACACCCTCGCGGGCGATGCGGTCGATGTTGGGCGTGGGTACGCGCCCTTCGGCAATTCCGCCACCGTGCAGCGTGAGGTCGGCGTAACCGAGATCATCGACCACGATCAACACGATATTCGGAGGTCGATTTTCGAGCGCTTGGGCGGGTGTGGTCGGGCCTTGCTGCCAGCGGATATCCCGAAACGGAGCGTTGTTCTCGCGCAGAAAAAGCTTCACACCGAGTAGCGCAAGTCCCGTTCGACCGCCGAGCGCTTGGTAACCGGCAAACAGGGTTGCGATCACGGCGAGCCCGAGCACTGTCCATTTGACTATTCTTTGTTTTGTCATGCTGCCGCCAGATCCTGTTCGACCATGAAGAGCCGATCCTGTCCCCAGAGCCCCGGGCGATCGTCTACCTGAAACGAGGGTACGCCCCAGAGGCCGAGGCGCTGCATTCTGTCACGGTGCTGCTGCGCGCGGGTTCGCCAGGAGGGGTCATCGAGCCCGCGAGTCACGGCTGCGGAGTCCATGCCCGCGCGGTGTGCGATTCGCTGCAACCCTCGCTGGCTTCCCGCATCGATACCCTCGGCAAACACTCCGCGCAGGAAGGACTCGAGGAAATCGGGGCCGCAGCCGGCGGCGATCGCGTGGTTCAACACGGCAAGCCCGCGCTCGGTGGGCAGTCCGACGGGATCGGCAATGTCGCCGAAGGGCAGGTTCAGTCGCTCGGCTTCGCGTTTGGCGTCGCGCACGATGTAGAGCCGCTTAGCCTGATTGACCGGCAAACCTCGCATGACCATCGGCAGCACGAACGCAAGCTCAAGGGTTGCACCATAGTTCGTCGCGAGCGCGCGAACGCGATCCACCGCGAGATACGTGTACGGGCTGCGCAGCGAGCAGAAAAAAGTCAGCCGTCGTACGCGAGCGCGATCGACCGACGTGGGCGCTACGGTGTGGGCGGAGGAAACTGGCGGCGGCGGATACAGCGGTTCGTGTCCGGGCTCCTTGCGCAGTCCGGCCTCTGTGAGGCGCGCCTCGAGATAATGCAATCGATCGATCCCCCAGTACCACTCGCCCTCGAAGTAGAGCGTTGCACCGAGATAGTGTCCAAGGCGTCGTCGCAGCGCGTTGCCCGCTTGCAGGGTCTGCGGCGTGACGGCCAGGTGTGCGGGGAGCGCGGTTGGCAGCGCAAGCCCATGGTGCTGGGCGAGGCGTGCGGCGTCGCGGCGCGCCCAGTCGGCGAGGGCGCCTGACTCAGGTGCGGCGTCGGCATCGGGCGGTGGGACCACGTGCTCCACGATCTGCACCCGATAGCGATTGGCGAAGGCGGGCATGGCAACGGTGAGCAGGTGGCTGTAGGGATCCTGCGCGTCGTGGAAGACGTGCACGGTGGCTAACCGTGAGCTCGCCCTGCGTAGAGCGGCGTGCGAGGCGCGAACGGCACTGAGTAATGCGGGTGAGGTCACAAGACGGCTGCCTGCGCGGCCGAGCAGAACCTTCACGGCCTGCGACCTCGCTCGATGGCCCGACTGCCCGCGGGCAAACTGAACCAGTCGCCATCTCGGCCGACCTGCATCGGGCCAGAAAACTCCGCTGCGGTGCCTTCCAGAAACTTCGCCTCGAGTCCCGGCACCGGTAAGGGTGGCACGATGTGGTTGAACACCAGCATGCCGACGCCCGCCGCGGCTGCAGTCTGCGCGGCTTCCACCGGGGAGGCGTGATAGTTGCGAATGTCCGACATGATCTGCGCCATATGCGGTCGTTGAGCGCCTACGAAACTGTGTTCCATCATGCGCACGAGTTGCGGTGAGAGCGCTTCGTGGACGAGCAGATCCACGCCTCGCGCCTCGCGCTGCACGGCTGCGCTACGCCGTGTGTCGCCGCTGATGACGACCGTGCGATCCTTGTAGCGGATCCGGTATCCCACGGCCGGCGATACCGGGCCGTGATCTACGCGGAAGGCCACGACCTGCAGTGTCGGTGAGTCGATCAGTACGCGACGCTCGTCCGCGCCGATGTCGAAGGGCCGAGGCGCGGTGCCGAACCCTGCGGGAGGGGCCACCGTCTCGCCGTGGTGAGCCGTCCGATACCCCGCATCGAGTCGATACGCGGTCTCGATGCCATCGAGCACCTGCTGTAAGCCTTGTGGTCCGTACACGGGTAAGGGCTGCGAGGCATTCGCGCCGATCCAACGTTGCAGCAGCAGATCACCCAAGCCACCAATATGGTCAGAGTGAAAGTGCGTCAGCAGCACGGCGGTCAGCTGGCTGGGATTCAATTGCATCCTGGCCAGTTGCACGGCCGAGCCACCACCGGTATCCACCACGAACATGTCTCGGCCGGCGATCACCACGGTGCATGGCCCACTGCGCGCAGGGTCTGGAAACGGCGAGCCGGCGCCGCAGAGGCCGACATGCAAGCCGTCCGCGAGGGATGCGAGCGGATCAGCGTTTGCAGCGACGCGCGAAAGCCCCCGCTCTGCGATCCAAAGGGACAACGGCGCGCGTAGTGTGAAAACGGCCAGAGCCAGCAACGCCAGAGCGAGCAAGACCACACCGATGGTCTGCAAACTGAGTTTAGGCGTCGGGCGCATCCCGACAAGAGTATCGGCCGGGTGTTCGGGGTTCCAGCGCCGTTTATGCCGACGGTGGTGGTCGGAGATGCAACTCTACCAGCGCGTTGGTTGCCTCCATGATTCGATCCACGTCTTTTTTAGCAGCCTCGATTACTGAGCACACTGCATCAGCGTGAGATGGGCTGATGCCCCCTCCGCTCTGCAGCGCCTCATATAACAGGTGCATCGTGCCGCTGACACGCAAGGCACTGCGGTGCAAAGCCATGAGCTGGTCATCCACGAGCGGCTGATTCGCCTTGTGGGTGGTTGAACGCATAAACAAACACGAGGGTGCTGTTAAAGACCAATGGGTAGTCTCGGGTAACATACGCACGGAAAGTGAATCGCGAACGGTCTATTTTGATTCATCAGTGCACGTTATGCGCTGCAGACCGGCTCGGGGGGCCATCGGCTTTGTGACTTTAAGTAGTTGGTTGCGGCAAGGTGCGTTGGTTTTGATCCGCGCGGTCGTGGCGGTTACAGCACTGGTTGCTGCACCCGTTTTATCGGCAACGCCCGGCCCTGTTGCGTCCGTCGCCGTGGTCGCAGCGACCGAGCGCTATCAGGACCTGTCTGACTCCGCCGAATGGTGCGCCCTGCCGTCTGACGCGACTCTGGACACGGTACTGACCCGGGGTTGTGCGTGGCGTGCGCTCGAGCAGAACGGCGGATTCGTCGGGCCAATGAAAGACCGCGCGCGATGGGTTCGTTTGGCATTGCGCAACCCGACGAGCGACGAGCTCGTGCGGGATTTACTGGTATTGCCATCGGTGTTGGAAAGTGTGTCGTTCTTTATTTGGCAAGGCGACAGATGGCTGCAGGTCGATTCGGGCCTGAACGCGCCGATGGGGTCCCGTGATCCGGCGTTTCGCGGGCAAAATGTCATGCGGCTGCTGTTGCCACCGAACTCGATCAGCAGGATCTACGTGAAGGTTAGGGCCGGTGGCATGCTGAGGGTGCAACCCCAGTTGTGGAAACCGCTTGATCGGGAACTCGCACTGGAGCGGGCGAGCTTGGTGTTCGCAACCCTTAGCGGCGGCATGATGGTCGCCATCTTGTTCGCCGCCTTGATGTTTTTCGTCAGCTGGCAGCGCGAATATTTGTATTTTTCCCTTGCCGTGTCGGGCGAGTTGCTCTCCGACCTACTGCGCAACGGTTTGTTGCAGCGATTCGTCTGGCCTGCCTCGTTGCCGGTCCCGGGGCACTTGCTGGTTGTCGCGGCTCTTGCATCACTTATCGGCGGAGTCAGTTTCGTCTACGCCGTGCTCCCGCGTGTGAACCGACAAGGCTGGTGGTACCGCCTGGTGGTCGGCGCGGCCGTTGCCGTGGCGCTTGGGCAGGCGTTGTCGATCGTCATGGATTTTGGTCCCGTTTCGTTGTTGTTATGGCAGCTGGCAGTGTTGATCCTTGTGTCAGTGCCTGCGGTCCAGTCCGCCGCTGAGTGGCGCAGCGGTGATCGTGTCGGGGCTTGGTTGCTCGCTGCTGCAGTCATTTTGCTGCTCGGGTTCATTTCGCGGTTTCTGGTGTATCACGGTGAGCTGACGGTCGCATTATGGGAGTCTCGAATTTACCCAATCGTGACTACGCTGGTTGTACTCATGCTGCTGCTTGCGTTGGTGGAGCGTACCGGCGGAGACACGCGAAAATTGGCGACAGCAGAGGCGAAGAATGCTGCGCAGCTCGACTTTCTGGTCAAAATGAGCCATGAGCTGCGTGCGCCGCTAGACACGGTTCTCGGCAATGCGCAATTGCTCCTGCGCCGCGCTGACCAAAGAAAAAGTAGCGGTCTTCAGGCGATCTTGCAAAGCGGTCGCCATCTGCTGCGAATGATCGACGACATTCTCGACTATGCGCGGGGTGTATCCGGTGCGATCGACGTCTGTCCGGAGCCAATTGAATTGAAGGAATTCCTCCGGTTTATTGCCGTCGGCGGGAAACTGTTTGCCTTACGCAACCGCAACCAGTTTGTGGTGCGTTGTCACGGTGTCGCCAAGGACGATGGGCCGCTCTGGATACGTGCCGATCCAGGCCGGCTGCGAGCGATCCTCGACAACCTACTCATCAATGCGTCACGGCACACGGAGGATGGGTGGATCTTTCTCGATTGCACGATCGCCCGTCCTGCGGCCAATGAATATCGAATTGATTTTTCTGTGACCGACACGGGCGAGGGAATTGCGCCAGAAGACCTACAACGAATTTTTCAGCCCTTTGAACGAGCAGGCCGGCAGGGTGCATTGGGTGCCTTGGAGGGTCGAGTTGGAAAAGGGGCGGGAATCGGCTTGGCTATCTCCCGGCAGTTGGTGGAGCTGATGGGCGGTCAACTCGATGTCGACAGTGCGCCGGGGAAGGGTGCGAGTTTTAGATTCTCGTTGACGCTGCCTTCCGCCGACGTTCCGGTCGAAGCCCCGGGCGCCGAGTCTGGCGATGCGCCATCGCTCCTGGCATATGCGGGGCCACGGCGTAGGGTCATGGTGATCGACGACGACGCTGACAGTTTGGCTATTCTACAGACTCTGCTGGGTCTAACCGGGTTCGAGGTCGTCACAGCTGGCAGCGGCAACGAGGCCGTGCGCGAACTGGAGGCCGGTCTCAAGGTCGATCTGATTATCGTCGATCAGCTCATGGACGACGGCGACGGATGGCAGTTGCTGGAGAGTGCCGAGCGTATCGCACCCAACATTCCGCGGATCTTGATCTCCGCAACGAATCCCATGCCCGGCCGGCGTGGCGCGGGTGAGTCTCTGTACTCGGCGTTCTTTTCAAAACCCATCAACCACGAGCGCTTGCTTCGATGTATCGGCGAGTTACTCTCCTTAAGGTGGTCCCCTCGAGCGGAGACGAGTGAGGGTCGGGATAATGCTGTGGAAGCGGATATTTCGCCTGAAGACAGGCAGGCGCTTGCCCGGCTTGTTGCGTTGGGCGCAGTCACCCATATTCGTCGGTGGACTCGCGACTTGCGTCAGCGGAGACCCGAGAGCGCCGCTTTCGCTGCGTCAGTGGATCAAGCGGTCGATGAGGTGAACTTTCCGCGCTTGCGTCAGTTGGCGGGCATGTCCAAGGGGGCGCGATAGGTGGTGAGCGCACTGTCCGTAGATGTATTGATCGTTGACGATTCAGTGGTCGACTTGCGACTGCTGATGCACATGATGGAAACGCAAGATTTGACGTTCGCCGTTGCCGAAGACGCTCTCAGCGGATTCGACAAGGCCAAAGAATTGTCGCCCGGCCTCATTCTGCTCGACGTGCGGATGTCGGGGATGGACGGATATCAGCTGTGTCGCCTCTTGAAAAGCAATCCGGCGACCCGGCACATCCCGGTGATCTTTCTGACCGCGGCCACGGATCTGCAGGAACGTTTGTATGGTTTTCGCGCGGGCGGAGTCGATTACATCAGCAAACCCTTCTCGCCAGAAGAAGTATTGGCTCGGGTCGGAGTTCATCTCGATTTGGCGCGTCGCCGCTTGGATGAATCCGTCGCGACCGGCGAGACGGGGTCAGAGCATCCCGTATCGCGGGCCGCCGTGCTGGTGGCGGCCGCGCAGAAGGAGTTGAGACAGCGAATGCAATCTCCACCGAAGCTGGAGGAGTTGGCATCGTCGCTGCGCACGAGTCGACGACAACTGAGTCAAGCTTTTCAGCAATTCTGCGGCATGACGGTGTTCGAGTGGGTCCGCGAAGAGCGGTGGCGCCGAGCGCATGCACTGGTGGTTGGCACAGACTTGTCGGTGTCCGCAATCGGCGAGGCAACGGGATTTTCTACACCGGCCAATTTCACGCGTGGATTTCGCGAGCGCTTTGGTTACTCGCCTCGGGAATTGCGTGCCAACGTGGATCGCAGCGCCTCGGTGGTCGGGGCTGTTCTGGCCCCTTCTCAGCGAGAGTGAATCAAACGAAGACTGCCGAGGGCGATGGCGGTAATCATCAGTTCGACTGACGCGTCGGCACTCCAGCCGAACCAACTCGGCATCAGCAGTAGGGCGGCCGTTGTGCCGCCGACGCGCAGCCACTCGAACACTCGGGCGTGCCGCCGACCCTCTAGCACCCAGCCGACCCCGACCGTCCAGACGAGAATGATCAGTGCGTACACCCCTTGTTCGCCGAGCGTAAGGGCCGGGGCAACGGCAATGAAGTGTGTGGTCGGTGCGATCAGCAGAGCGTATTGAACGACTGCGTAGGCACGCGTGGCGCTGGTCATGGGCGGTGCATAGCGCTTGAAGCTCTGCGGATCGAAGGTGTCGCGCTGCGCGGGGCTGCTCGTGGGTCGCGCGAACACCGCGCGCAGCGCCGACCACAGCGAACTACTGGCGGCCATCCGCCGTCCGAGGTCGCGGTACACGTGCAGGTTGCCCCATAGCGGGTTGTAGGACGCGAGCGGCTTGCGGATGCCGTAGATCACGGGCTCGTCGTCGCGCTCCTCGACGAACGTCCCGAACAGTCGATCCCAAAGAATGAAAATTCCGCCGTAGTTGCGGTCAATGCAGTAGTCGTTCTGGCCGTGGTGGACGCGATGGTTCGAAGGAGTCACGAAGACTCGATCGACCCAACCCAGCTTGCGCACAAGTTCCGTGTGGACCCAGTATTGATAGAGCAGGTCGATCAGCGCGACCGCGCCGAACACCATCGGCGGGACGCCGAGCAGGGCCATAGGCAAGTAGAACGGGAAAGACGCGAAGGCGCCCGTCGAGGTTTGGCGCAACGCCGTCGACAAGTTGAAGTACTCGGAGGAGTGATGCACCTGATGCGCAGCCCACATCACATGCGTCTCGTGACCGAAGCGGTGCACCCAGTAATAGATGAAGTCGTAGGCGATGAGTGCGCCCAGCCACACCCACACGCTGTTCACCGAAAGGGTAAACAATCGCAGGTGCTCGAACACGAGCACATAAACGCCTAAGGTCAAAGCACGCACGAATACGGCCGACACTTGGCTGAGCACCCCGAAGTGCAGGCTCGTGATGGCATCGGCGACGTCGTACGTCGCGATGCGCCGCCGATGCGCGAGCCATGCCTCCATTGCGATGGTGGCCATGAAGACGGGAATGGCGTAGACGATCGGGTTCACGATGGGCCTCAACGATCTTGCCCAAGTGTATAGTTTGGCATCATGCAATGCAGTGTCCTGTCCATCGCTTCGGCGTGTGTGCTGCTTGGGATTACGAGCCTCGATGCGCGCGCTGCGACCCCGCTGCCGATGCCCGGTGCCTACCAGACCGCTGCGTCCATAGGGCCTGACGAGCGGGTCGAGCGGCAGGTCGTCGTGGCCGGCCTGAATTTTCGTTTGCGCCTGCGCGTCGAGCGCGGCGGTCAGCCCCGCATGGTGGAGGCAGTGGTGTACCGAAATCTTCAGGGCCAGCATCAGCTGACGTCGTGGCAGTGGTTGCTCAGCCGGAGAACGCGATGAAAGCGCCGGGGCTAACACGAACGCGGCGAACGTTTTTCGCACCGATTTGGGTTGCACTGCTCGCGGCCGTGATCCTGACGGTGCTGCTGCTCGCGGCCGTACGCGTCAGTCTGTATCTGTTCTCGACCACCACAACGGTGGTTCTGGTGCGTCATGCGGAGAAGGCTCCTCCTGAGAGCGGTCCCGACCCGGTGCTCTCGGCCGAGGGTCAGGAGCGGGCGCTGCGGCTCGCGCGGTTGCTGGGGGAGGCGGACGTCGCAGCGGTGTACGCGAGCGACACCCGCCGTGCACAGCTCACTGCCTCACCGCTGGCCGCCCGCCTGGGCGTCGCGGTGACGACGCGCGCGGGTACTGATGTCGAGGGTTTGCTGGATGACATCGGCGAGCACCATCAGGGCGAGCGCGTTGTGGTGATCGGCCATTCCAACACCGTACCGGCGCTCGTTGAGCAGCTGACGCGCGGCCGCGCCGAAGTCACGATGAGCGACGACGAGTTCGACGCGGTTTATGTTGTCACCGTGACGCGCTTCGGGCCCGCTTCCGTGTTGCGTTTGCGGTATTGATCTGGCCGCAGCGGCTGTGGCGTTTGGGGAGGTCGTTACCGTGTTTGGGCATTTGGCGGATGGGGTGCTAGAATCCGCGCCCTCGTGTGGGGCGGTAGCTCAGCTGGGAGAGCGTCGCGTTCGCAATGCGAAGGTCGGGAGTTCGATCCTCCTCCGCTCCACCATTTCCTCTCAACGCTCCGCTCAGTGCCCCCGTAGCTCAGTGGATAGAGCGACCGCCTCCTAAGCGGTAGGTCGTCGGTTCAACTCCGGCCGGGGGCGCCACGTCGCTCCCAACTCTCTGAATCCGTGGACGTTTCCGCCAAACAGAGGCTCCCCGCGGGCGGATGGGATAGAATCACCGCCCTTTCGCAAGGGACCCGGGGGTTCGGTTTTACATGGGCGCCACGCGCAGCGATCAGATCGCGTCATCTCCGCTTTACGGCAGCAACGCCGATTACGTCGAATCTCTCTACGAGCAATATCTGGC
>VFQT010002964.1_pt1 | contig 16250 bp, 4 predicted proteins | sample 3512381 | NCBI WGS metagenome assembly VFQT01 (sample SAMN10412376, study PRJNA504923) | tailings metagenome | isolation source: Relicate 2 Philex TSF3 active mining site | place: Philippines: Tuba, Benguet | collected 2017-08-29
GAGCATCTGACTACGGATCAGAAGGTTGGGGGTTCAAGTCCCTCCGAGCGCGCCACTGAGACTTCGATTGTTCACTTGTTGCCAACGGCGATGTTGAACACCTTCGTCTTCTTGCTCTTCTTCGACGTGAGGGTCAGCGTCAGCTTGCAGCGTCCGGGAGCGAGACCGATCACGTTCGGCTTCTGGTAACGACAGACCGTGCGTGACGACTTGGCCACCGCAACGGTCACCTTGTCACCAGCCTTCGGCTTGAACTTCGCACGAGCGATGAGCGTCCCGAGGTCGATGCTCTTGGTGGTGCTCGATGTCGCCGGTGTGTCGGCGACTCCTTCGAGTCCCTTGGGCAGAGTGACAGCGGTCGACGCGTCGGTTGACGACGGCGCGGCACTGCCACCGGCCGTCGACCCGGATGATGGCGTTCCGGCGATTCCGATCTGGGCGGGAGCGGTCACGGTGGGCTCAGGTGCCGCAACCGGTGGTGTCACGCCCGGTATCTCGGCGAACTTCGACGAGAGTGCGATGTCGGCGATCTCGAGATTCGAGGTCACCGTCTTGCCGCCTTGTTGACGGGCCGTCACTGCGTACACGCGATATGGACCGTCGTCGAGGGTGAACGAAATGCGCGGGCAATCCGTTCCGGCCGCAAGCACGTCATCTGGCGTGAGCGGGTCGGTCTCGGGGTTGATCATGCACTTCACGAAGTACTTCGTGTCGGAGGTGTTACGGGGCATCCGCGAGTGGATCACTGCCTGGCCGTTCATGCTCAGGATCGACACAGATGCGGGTTGCAGCACACGTTGGAACGAGCGCAGTTCGGGCACGCCCTGAGGTCCGAGGTCGCCGGTGACCGAGTAGTACGCCTCGTCGGGACCGAGATTGCGCACCCACAGCGCCTGCGCCGTCTGGGGCAACTTCACTGTGGTCGACGCATACCAGTCGTGTCGGCACGCAATCGATGCGTTGGTGACCTGTCGACTTGCGAAATAGGCCGTCTGCTCACCGGGCTTGGTCTCGCGATAGTTCTTCGGGGCGGTGATCGACACTGTCTGCCCGGGCTTGCCCTTCACCGGAATCGAGACCGGGCCAGCGTTGGTGCCGGTCACGCCGAGATTCACCACCGCAACTTCTGGTGTGAACGGGTTGTACCAGTTGTTCTTGGGTCGCCCATTCGGTGTCTTGTCGGAGGTGACGCGGAAGCAGAAGTTGTCACGTTGCTGGGGCGTGGCTGTGGTGCCGATCGGCCCGGGAATGCGTGGGACTTTTCCGTATGACAGAGCGTCGACCACTGCGAAAAAGCCATCGGGATCACCGCACGCGATCTTGGTTTGTCCACCCGCCATCTCGGTGTCGTCTTCACAGAACCCGTACAAGCCGTTCCCCGACGGGTTCCAGACCTTGTTGTACGAATCCCAGGTTTGTTGGGTGGTCCAGGCGGCGGTCTTGTTCTTTCCACCTTCACCGATGCGCGTGTACGTGGTGTTCGACCACACGATGCCGAGATCGGCCGGAACGCCCGAGTAGCCGTACGTCGCCAGATAGTCGGCTGGTGTCGAGCAGACCACGTTGCGGGACGGACCGCACTTCGCGCTCTTCCATTCGAGGAAGCTTCCGCCCGCCTTGTTCGCTCCGGCGTCGATCAAACCTGCAGTGCCGGGTTTGACGGTGGAGTTGAAATTCGGGCCGGAGACCGTGATCTCACCAGCGGTCGGAATGCGCCAGTCGCCTTCTTTCAACAAGTTGCCGCGGGTGTCGGCGATACCGACGCCACGGTCGAGCGGCGAACCCGAGGGTTTGCCGTCGGTGGTCTTCTCTGCCTCGGCCTTCGTGGCGACGCACATGTTCAGGTCACGAGTGGCCGTTCCGTTCCAGCTCGGAACGGGTGCATAGTTGACGAACCGTTCTTCGTCGGGAAGGCAGGCGGTGAGGGCCTCCTGCAGCCCGACCTTGTTGGTTCCGCTCGGTGCGAACCGCCACATCTTGTTCGTGACGGTGTCGAGCATCTGGCCTTCGGGGATCTGCATGCTGACGTGGAAGCCGATGTTCGACATTGAATGGCGCAGGGTCAGGTTGATGAGGTTGAGGGTCGTGAGATTCGGCGACCGCTTCTCCTGCATGGCGGTGTAGATCTCGTTCCACGTCGCCAGTTGCGCTGCACGTCCCTGGGCAAGCATCACCAACAGGGCGAGCGACTGCCACCGGGCCGTGTCTTCGTTGGTGAGGTAGCGCTTCTTCGCGAGGGTGCAGGCCTGTACCTGCGAGAGAAGGCCGGATTGCGCGTCGGTCTTCGATGCGAGGTCGCTGTTGCCGAGAAACATCGACTCGAGCTTCTCGATTGCAGAGATGGCGTCGATCTTGTCGACCCTCTTCTCGATGCTGTCGAGATAGTCGGCTTGGTCCTTGGTGAAGACGTTCGAGGTGTTCTCGCCCGCTTCGATGGTGTTGTTGACGAAGAGATCCATCCACGCCGCATCGATGGGGTCGATGAGATCATCGGAGATCTTCGTGGCCGTGGATGTGACGCTCGCGGCGCAGACATTTCCGGCGAGCAACTGGATCGACGAGCCGATGTCGTTCACCGACACCTGAACGGCATCGAGTTTCTCGATGATCGTGTCGAGCTTCTTGTCCATCTCCTTGAGCATGTCCATGATCGCCTCGAGCATCGCCATGGTCGCTGCATCCGGCCCGCCGAAGAGCGACATGAGGAACGGTGGTGCGCCGAGTGCGCCGAGTGCCATGCTGATACCGGCCATTGCGATGGAACCGGCCATGGATGAACCGATGTTGCCGAGACCCCCGACCAATTTGCCGAGGTTTCCGGTCTTCATCGATGCGCCGGAGCCGACCTTCGGGGTGGTGGTGCCGAGACGATTCGAGGAACCCGAGGCACTGCCGCGGGACACGGGTCGTTCGTAGATGGGAGGAGCAACCGATCCGGGTCGGTTGGCGCGCGGGGGCACGCGCGGTCCGATCTCTTCGTAGATCGGACCGGCCACACGGGCACGACCCTGGCCGACGTCGTAGGTCTTCGGATCCCACGTCGACGGTCCGGCCGTGGTGTAGCCCGCGCCCCACTCGCGCGAGACGGAGCGGTCGAGAACGTCTTCGTATTCGTAGAGCAACACTCTCGGGACTTCGTACCCGTCTTCGCGGGCCACATTGCGGGTGCGGCTCGAATCTTGCGACCCTCCGCAGGCGACGACCACGAGTGAACTCGAGACGACAAGTGCTGCGTACCTGAGAAGTCTGCGTGTCATGGTGCCCCCGGAAGTGTCGACGTGTCTGAACGCGAGTTCAGACGTCAGACATCTTCACTGATCGGTGCAGAAATTGCCAACTTTGGTTTGGTTGGCGCCGACAGCCTGATCAACTCGGCCGCGTGCCGGGTCACCCCGCTGTGTTCTTCTGGTCCCACGCGAACACCGCGACGAACGACACGGCCGCGGCGATCGTCCAGATGCCCAGTGGCGTGAAAGACCGCGGCAACAACGTGTCTCTCGCGAAATTCACGAGGACCAGCCCGATTCCGCCGCCGACGGTCAGCAGAGAAATACCGACCTTGTCGAACTCGATGTCTGCGTTGCCCTCGTCGTCGAATCGGTAGTTGTGCCACAAACCCTCGACACCGGTGAGTTGTGTGGGGTCACCGCGCCGGTGACGCGATGTGAATCTGCCGAGAACGAGGGCCACGCCCACCACGGGCCACGTGACCCAGCCGGTCGAGCCGTTCCATTCGCACGCTTGGCCGTCACCGTCGCCGTCGAGCCCGTAGATGTCGACCGATGACTTCTCGAGTTCGTGTTGTGCGCGTTCGCGTGTGCCGAAGTCGGTGCAGTTCAGGTCGGCTGCCATCGCGACACCCGGTATGAACGCAACCGCAACGGCGATCGCACAGAGGACGTGACCCACGACGGAACGAGCGACGGCGGGAGTGGGCATGGGATTCAATGTTGGCATCTCGCCGTTCTCGAAAGCGACAAAGGCCCCGCAGGTGGTGACACCTGCGGGGCCTTTGCGCGACGTTCGTGACTACGGAATCAGGTACACCACCACGCGGCGGTTCTGAGCCTGTGCTGCTTCGGTCTTCTTTGTCGAGACCTGCTGCAGGGTGCCACGTGCCGTCACGGTGATCGGTGCGGTGACCTTGGCTGACCGCAGGGCATCACGCACGGCCACTGCACGGTTGCGCGAGATGGCGAAGTTGAACGGGCTCTCTGTGAGAGCCGCCGCGTGACCGACCACCACGACCGATTTGGCCCCGGCTGCATTCTTTGCGATCTCTGCGATCTGGGCACGCGCCGCCTTCGACAAGCGTGCGCTTGCGACCGAGAACACGATCGGCTTGCTGACAGTCACCTGGCTGCCCTTGGTGGAGGGCTTCCTGGTCACCGTGGTGCGCAGCGTGCGCGCGGTGGCTCCGTCGCTCTTGAGGGTGACGACAACCGTGCATCGGCCGGTCGCAACCGCGACGACGTGTCGACCCGAGACCACGCACGTCGACCGGGTGTTCGACACGAGGGTCTGGGTACGTGCGGCAGACGCAGAGAGAACGGTGAACGCCGTGTCGACCTGCATGGTCGAGGGGAGCGACGCATAGATGGTGGAGTCGACGCGATCTGCGGCCGATCCACCTGCTGACTTCTCGCCAGCAGATGGTGCACCGCCGGTGTCACGGGTGAAACCACCGAGACCCGTTCCGCCTTCACCGCCACCGGTGGCGCCTGTGATGGCGGCCCACACGTTCAACGTTGTCGATGTCTCACCGATCATGAAGATTTGCGGCTCACCCTTCGGGTTGACGGTTGCACCCGTCGCAATGATCCCACCGGTGTTGAACCAGTTCTCGGGGAGCGTCGTCGTGACTCTCGTGCCGATGCCGTTGGTTCCGAAACCCTTTGCGAAACCGTCGGTCACAGAGGCCAGTGCCATTCGGTACCCGTGGACACGGGGCGTGGTGACGTTGCTGTAGGAGCTCACTTCGGTGTCGTACAGAGAGATGACGAAGTAGGTGCGGTCGGCCGTGGTGACGACTCCTGTGATGGACGTGCTGAGACGCGTCGCACCTGCGGGCAACGCACCGGTGTCGAGGTCACGGAAACCATTCGTACCGACCGAGGTGTCGAGGGTGCCGTCGGCCTTCAGGCGGAACATCTTCACCTTGGAGTTGTCGGTGATTTCGAATGCGAGGCCCACAGGGCGGCCACCCGGGTCGATACGGAGGCCGCCAGGCTGCAGAGCCGGTGTCGTCGACAGTTGTGTGCGTGTGACCGTGCCGTCTGCCGAGACTGCGAGAGCTGCCAATGCGACGAATGCACCGGCAACACCTGCCGTTTGTGCGGAGTTGTTCGTACCGGTCACACAGCGGGTGCTCTCGAGGTAGTTGTGCTCGGTGCGGATGACCCACAATTCCGGCGCAGGGGCCTTCGAGGTTGGGTCTGCGACCACGGACGGGAACAGCGAGCACGAGCCCGAACCGCCGTGGGCGACAGCGGCCGAGATCGCCTTGACGCTCGTGTCGATGTCTCCTGCATCGGTGAGGGGAATGAAGTTCGTTTCGTTGCCGCCGTTGACGATGCAGAGGATCTGCAGCCACACACCACCGTTGCGACGTGCTTGGAGGTTCGGCGTCTGGAACGAGGTGACGCCAGTTCGATTTTCGTTGCACTTGGCGAGAATCGCCGAGCCGGCGATCGACTTCGTGAACGTCGTCGAACCTTTCGAATCTCCCGAGGTGATGGTGACCCCACCCGCTGTGGCGTCATTCGGGGTTTGTGCGGTGGTGACCGTCCACCACTTCTGCGTTCCGGCATGGGTGATGCCGGCCAAACGAATTGCGCCCGAAGTGGCTACGTTCGACGGCACACCGATTGCAACGGCGGTTCCTCCGTTGAAGGCGGTGTCGACGGCGCCGGTCGGAAGAGTGCGGATCATGCTGCGTGTCTGACCCGAGCGGTACACCTGGTACGAACCGCCGGCGCCGTCGTTGAATGCGAACGCGAGGTTTGCACCACTCACCACGGCAGGTGCCGTGAGAGGCGTGCTGGTGACGTCGCCCGACGCGGCCGACACCGGTGCAGATGTGATGGCGAGCAGACCTGCGACGAGGGCTGACGTGATCGAGAGAGCTCGACGTGTGAGCATGGTGATGGCTCCTTTGGTGCTCACCAATCATCGTGATGAGCGTGTACGAATAGTCTGAAAACATATGGGAAAAATCTGAGTCTGTAAAGCGATTCAGACAGTCTCGTGATGCGGCTCATTTGGCAACTTCGTTAATGTTTTTTCGTGCCTGCTGATACCTCGAGCCGCGACGCTCATTTCCCGGCCATCGAGAAGCGCACCGGGAAGAAGATGGCTCACTGGCACAAGGTCATGGAGGGCATCAAAGACGAGAAATACGCCGACCAGATGGAGTGTCTCGTCGACGAGCACGGGTTCTCTCGCGCTCATGCGAATGCATTGGTGCTGTGGACGCGTGGGTCGACATCGTCGCGACGTGTCGATACACCGGAGGCCTACCTGGCCGCGTTGCCCGAGCCGCAGCAGTCGACCGCGCGTGAGATTTTCAGGGTGATCATGTCCAAGCACCGTGATCTTGAACTGGTCATCGCGTGGAACCAGCCGATGCTCAAACGAGGGAAGGACTACGTCTTCGGACTCTCGGCCTCGAAGAACCATCTCACTCTCGCCCCCTGGGACGTGGCTCTGCTCGATGCAGTCCGACCGAGCCTCGGGGGGTACACGGTGAACAAAAAGACCTTCCAGGTGCCGTCCGACTGGAAAATCGACCGAAAACTGCTCCTTGCGCTGGTCAAGAAGTGACGAAAACCCAGTGAAATCCGGGTCTTTACCCCGGGCGGGGCTGTGGACAAGATTTCTAGGCGTTTGTAGCCTCTAGACGGCTGTTCTGGACTGCTTTTTCGGCAGTTGAGCGGGCGTAGAGGACGACGTGGAGCACGAGCGAAGAGGGCGACGAGCGGGAAGGCGCACGGCAGCGGTGCTGTCGTGCGTTGCTGTCGTTTTCACCTTGTTGCCGGCCGCATTCGGGCCCGTGTCGGTTGCGAAGGCATCAGCAGCGGCAGGGACCGACGACACCTTCGCCACCTTCAACGGCTCGACGTACTTCAGGGCCGCCGACAACGCGACGCACGACATCACCGGAGACATGACGGTGTCGGCATGGGTACGTCCCGACGCCACGTGTATGGCAGCCGGCGAGTGCTTCATCGTCGCGAAGGAGCAGGCCTACGTCTTTGCGATCAGAAGTGGCCTCTTCGACTGGGCGCTCATGAACACCTCTCGGCAGTGGGCCTGGCGTGGAACGGGGGTCCATGCAGTCGTCGACCAATGGCAACACATCTCGTTTGCAGTGTCGAAGTCGACGAACACCCTGCGCATGTATTTCAACGGCCGTGAGGTGTACAACACGACCAGCACGACGACGGTTCCGACGACCACCGACAACAGCACCGACGACTTCGTGATCGGAGCCCGTGGAATCTTCTATTCCTACAACAACAGGTTCTCAGGGTCGATCGACGATGTTCGCCTGTACAACACGGCTCGGTCGAGTGAGGCACAAGCCCAAGCCGACATGAACACCTGGGGCCCGGCCGATGCGACGGGTCTCGTTGCGTACTACGACTTCAACGAAGGGTCAGGGTCGACGCTCAACAACCGGGTGACGGGTGCGGCATCAGCCACGAACCTCGCCGCAACCGGCACGCCGACATGGTCGACCGCGAAAGAAAGAACGCAGGTCGGCAACAATTACGTCGAACGATTCGTGAAGTCGTACCAAGTCGCCGCCGGCGGGTGGAGGGTGCCCGACGGAGTCGGAACGGCCGACGTGCTCGTGGTCGGTGGTGGCGGCGGTGGTGGCAACCTGTCCGACCACACGCAATGGTCCGGCGGTGGTGGCGGTGCAGGTGGGTATCGCTACGTCACGAGCACCACGCTCACTCCCGGCGCAACGGTCACGGTGAACGTCGGCGGTGGTGGACAGCGGGCCACCAAGAACACCGATGCGTACATGGTTCGGTTGGCGACGAACGGAGCCGACTCTGCCTTCGGGTCGATTCAGTCACTCGGTGGTGGAGCCGGTGGCAGTCGAAACAGCAACGGGAACACCGGTGGCTCGGGTGGTGGTGGCGGCACCTACAGCGGTGTCGGCGGATCAGGGACGAGTGGCCAAGGCAATTCCGGTGGCAGCGCGTGGTCGGCGTGTTGCGGCGCCGGTGGTGGCGGTGGTGCAGGCAGTGCCGGTGGTTCGACGACGTCGACCACGGGCGGTGCAGCCGGAAACGGTGTGTCGAACTCGATCACCGGTAGCGCGGTGTTTTACGCCGGTGGTGGTGCAGGTGGAGGCAGCGGCGCATACGGTTCGGCCGGGTCGTCGGGCGGCACCGCAGTCGGTGCGAACGGCGCGGAGGGTCGCGGCGCCGGTGGTGGTGGTGGCCAAGGTCCTGGAGGGTCGGTTGCCGAAAGGCTCGCGGGTCACGGTGGCACGGGCGTTGTCATCGTCTCGTATGCCGTTCCATGCTCCACCACGCAGTGGTCGCTCAACGGTGGCGGCACGTTGGTGGAGTACATCAACCCCGGTGGTGTCGACCAATGCACGTCGACCTTCGAGACGCCGGCCGGTGTCACCGCGCTCGACGCAGTGATCGTGGCTGGTGGTGGCGGCGGTGGCGGAGGTAACACGACCAACAACACTGCTGGTGGTGGTGGCGGTGGCGGTCAAGTGCGCAACTTGCGCGGACAAGCCGTGTCTGCGTCAACCCGCTACTCGATTGTGATCGGGCGCGGTGGCACCGGTGGTGCCGGAGCAGCCGGTGCCGGAACTGCCGGCGGCAACGGTGTTGCCTCCAGTGCGTTCGGGTCGACCGCAACGGGTGGATCGGGCGGCGGAGCCGCTCCGTCGTCGGGCGACATCAGCTCTGCTGCCGGTGACGGTGGTGCATCAGGGTCGGGGAACACCGGCGGCCCGAACGAGTGGGAAGGTGGTGGTGGCGGCGGCGGAGCCGGTAGCCCGGGCATCAAAGGCGAAGACATCGGTGGCACCGGGGGCCATGGTGGCCCCGGTGGCAACGGAGTTGTGCCCGGGTGGATCATCGGCTGGTGCACGTCGGCCGTGGGTGGCGGCGGTGGTGGCGGCACCACGGCTGCGTCTGTTCAGTCACGCGTGCCGACCGGCGGCATCGGTGGTGGCGGCACTGGCGCGAATCACACCACTGCAGCCACAGCCGGCACCAATCACTGCGGCGGTGGCGGCGGTGGTGGTGGCGGCCAGACAGCATCACGCAACGGCGCCAATGGTGGAAGCGGGGTCGTCTACGTGCGCTACAACCACGCGTACTCGGCCGAGTCTTTCGCAGAGGGTTCCGATCTCGAGGTCGCACTCGGCTCGGCGACCAACCTTGGGCTCGGGTCGAACGTCGTCACCGACTACACGCTCGGCGAAACAGTTCGTGCGCGACTGGCCACCACCAACGGCACGATCGGTATCACCAGTGCATCGGGCACGACCGTCACCAACAACAACACGGCGTCGGTCACCGTTGTCGGGTCGCAAGCCAATGTGAACTCGGCCCTGTCATCAGCCACCCTCACGGCGTCGACGCTCGCGTCGACGCAGGTGACGCTCGACGTCGACATGAACCCGGTGAACCAGACCATCGGAAGTCTGACGTACACGTACCACTCGAACGGCCACTTCTACCTGTACCGCGCGATCAGCAACGCAACGATCGGGGTGGCGACACAAGAAGCAGTGTGGTCGTCGCTGGGTGGTCGTCAAGGGTTCCTCGCGACGCCAGCGAGTGCTGCAGAACTCGCCGTCATCAACTCTGTTCGCGGATCGGCATCGGCATGGATCGGACTCGGTGACGACTTCCAGGAGAACACGTTCAGTTTGAAGGGTGAAGATGCGTGGGGTCCGGTCTCGACCGGTACGTCTGCAATTTCCGGGCGATTCAGTACGTGGTTGTCGGGTCAGCCGGACAACGCCGGCTCCCTCGAAGACTTCGTCCACCTCGGGTGGAGCGGGTCGTCGTCCTACAACGACCAAGTCGGCACCTATGTGGCAAACGGCGCCGTGATCGAGTTCGAGCCGAAGTCGTCTCGGCGCATCCACAACGTGACGTTCACGTCGTCTGCACCGCGCACCGCCACGATCTCTACCGCGTCGAATCTCGGTCTCGGCACGGCGCACATCGGCGCCTCGACGTTCACGAACGACGAGACGGTGGTGGCGACGCTTACCGCACCGTCGGGCACCACGCTGTCGGCAACCGGGGCGGCCTCGATCTCGGGCAACGGCACGACCACCCTCACGCTCGAAGGCACGAAGGCGAACGTCAACGTGACCCTGAACAACGTGACCGTGACCGCAGGGACCACCGGCGACAAGACGGTGACCGTGAGTTATCGCGCCAAGCTGGCGAACAACGGCACGAGCAGTGCCTACAAGTACAACGCGACCACCGGCAACTTCTACCTGTTGCAGTCGGCCGCTGTGTACGCGACGGCCGAGACCACGGCGGCATCGTCGCGCTTCGGCGGTGTTCCGGGATCACTCGTGTCGATCACGTCGTCGGCCGAGCAATCATGGCTGAAGACGAACATCTCGAGTTCGGCATTCTGGACGGCACTGAACGATCTCTCGAACGAGGGTCAGTGGACGATGCGTACGCGCGATGCGTACCAGACGAGCGGCTTCGACAGCACCGTTCTGCCCGGTGTGCACCTGCCGTGGAACACCAGTGAGCCGAACGGCGGCACGGGCCAGAACTGTCATGCGAACCAGTGGAGCGGTGACCTCAGTGACGACGGAACGTGCACAAGTTCGATGGCCTATGTCATCGAGTTCCGCCCGTACGCAGTTGCCTCTGAGGTGACGATCGGGGTAAATGCGTCACCGTCGATGCCGGCTCCGACGTCGGGACTGACGGCGACCGTCGGGGCGTCGTATTCATTGACGCTGACCGCCACGAGCGGTGTGTCGCCGTACTCATACGCGATCGCATCGGGAACATTGCCCGACGGGCTCAGTCTGGACTCGTCGACCGGTGTCATCTCAGGAACCGCAACCGACGCACCGCAGACGCGTGCGGTCACGGTGCGCACCACCGATGCGAACGGCGCGACGGCAACGTCGTCGTCGTTCACGCTCACCACCGATGCCACGACGTGCACCACCACCTCGACTGTGGTCGGTGGACACACCGTGCACCAGTTCACTGACACCGGGTACTGCCAGTGGCAGGTACCGGCCGGGGTGACAACGATCGACGGTTTCGTCGTCGGTGGTGGCGGTGGCGGTGCAGGCGATGGCGGTGGTGGTGGCGGCGGCGGCGGGTACCACCCGGTGAACGGTGTCGCGGTCACTCCTGGTGATGTGTTGACAATTCGCGTGGGCTCTGGCGGTAACGCTGGAGTCTGGGGCGCCAACGGCACGTCGGGTCAGCCGTCATCGATCGTGTCGGGTGCGACAACTCTCGCTCAGGCAAACGGTGGCACCTTGGGCGTGAGTGCGCCGGGTAGCGCGGGTGGTGCCGGGGGAACCTCCACCGGCGGATTCCGCGGCGGAAACGGCGGGTCGAGCAGTGCGACGTATCCCTCGCTCGGCGGTCCGGGCGGTCGTGGGGCATCGAACTTTTTCCTCGGAACAGAGCGCACGTACGGCGGCGGCGGCGGTGGCGGCAGCTACGCGGCGGGTCAGGATTACGCAGCTCCGTTGGGATTCGACGGCGGCGGCAATGCGTGCAACCCCGGTTCCCCGTCCAACACGCCCGGTTCGAACGGTACGGCCAACACCGGCGGTGGCGGTGGAGCAGGTTGTGCCGGCGGCACGGGTTGGATCACCAGTGGCGGTGCGGGCGGCAGTGGTGTCGTGATGATCCGCTACACGACCGACCCGCTCGATGCGTTCCCCGCTGACATCTCCGGTCTGCAGGCCCGCTACGTGGCCGACGACTACCAGACGCTCGACTCGGGTCGCAAGACCTGGATCGACACGAGCAACAACGCACGAAGTGCCACGACCGTCAACGGCACGCCGGCCGTGACGTCGGTGACCGGGAACGGTTCGTCGAAGACGGTGCGCACTCTCGGCGGCGGCACCACTGCGAACGTCACGTTTCCCTCGACGGTGATCTCATCGAACACGTACACCTTGTTCCATCTCGCGCGGTACAGCGGTGCCACGAAGCAGCGCGTCATCACGTCGACCTCCGGCAACTGGCTCTCGGGTTTCTGGGGAGGAATCACCGGCGTCGCACACCACAACGCGTGGATGACGACGAACGCTTCCTCGAACGCGAGCACGTCTGCGTGGGTCCTCTCTTCTGACCAAAACACTGTGTATCGCGCGAACGGCCGCAATGTCACGACAGCGACATCGGGTTTGTCGTTCACGGGGTCACTCGGGGTCAACAACGGCTATGTAGGTGTCGAGCAGTCGGACTGGCAGGTTCCCGAGGTCATCGTGTACAACCGAGTGCTCTCGGCGGCTGAGATCCGGCGCGTCGAGGCGTACATCACGCGCACGTACGGCCTCCTCGGCTACGACTCTGCCAATGCCGAACAAGGTGTCTTGTCTGCCCGGAGTGTGTCGGCCACAAAGACCGGGACCGCAGCCACCGGTGCGAGTTCGCAGTTGTCGGTGTCGTGGACCGCACCGTCAGACACGACCGGGATCACCGACTACAAGGTGGAGTACCGCGCGGCGAACACCTCTGCGTGGTCGACATGGGCGCACACCGCGAGTTCGTCTCTCACATCGGCGACCCTGACCGGACTGTCGAGCGCGACCACGTACGAGATTCGTGTGACCCCTGTCGACTCAGGTGCCACCAACCGTCCGTCGGTCACCACGAGCGCAACGACCTGGGGCGATACCTCGATCATCATGAGTTCGGTTCCGAACTCGCCGAGGACGGTCAACACCTACACGTTGACAGCGACCGTCACGGGTGCGACGGGAACGTCGGGCACCGTGGCGTTCCTCGAGAACGGAACGGCGATCGCTGGCTGCGCGACGAGGGCAATCACGAGCGGTGAAGCAACGTGTCCGTGGACACCGTCGACGCTCGGTGTGCGGACACTGACCGCGACATTCAGTGGCGACACGTCGTATCTGCAGTCGTCGACGGTGTCAGCGAGTTCGTTGACAGTGACACGCGGCGAATGTGCAACGTCGACTGGCACCACCGGCCGGTTCACCTACTGGCGGGTGCTCGATGCCATCGAGTGTGTGCTTCCGTCGTTGCCGACCGGGGTCGAGAGTGTCGATGTGTTCGTGGTCGGTGGCGGCGGCGGCGGTGGAGAGAACGTCGGCTCAGGTGGTGCAGGTGGCGGTGCGTATTACGCGACGAACATTGCAGCCGACTCCAGCGACGAGATCGTGGTGGTCGTCGGCGCCGGCGGCCGCGGCGGTGGAGATGCCTCGGCCGGTGACTCCGTGGGGTCGACTCTCCGGGACGGTGGTGCGGGCGGATCGTCGTCGGTCAGTTGGGACTCCCGCACGTTCACTGGTGCCGGTGGTGCCGGTGGTCAGACCCACTGGACCGACAACAAGTGCGGCGGCGCGACGTGGAACACGTCGCCGATCGCCGCCGGGACCGGTTCGGGGAGTGGGGGAACAGCATCGACCGGTGGTAGTGGTGGACAGTCGAGTTCAAGCGGTGGTGCGGCCGCGTCGGCAGGTGGTGCCGGATATTCGAACTCGATCACCGGATCTGCGGTGTCGTACGGCGGTGGCGGCGGTGGCGGCGGCTGGAACGCGGCTGGTGGTTCGGGTGGTTCTGGTGGTGGTGGCTCCGGTTCGAATACAGGTGTCACCGGCATCGCTGGCACTGCGAACACAGGCGGGGGTGGTGGCGGTGGCGGAGCCAGCTGTGCGTACGGCGGTGCGGGTGGCAGTGGCATCGCAATCGTGCGGTTTGCGAACGTGCCGACCATCACGACCGCTCCGACGGCCGCGACGAAGGTGAGCGGCCAATCGCACACATTCAGTGTCACCCCGACTGCGAGCGGGGCAGTCTCGGGCGACTTCACCTACCAGTGGAAGAAGAACGGTGTCGCCATCTCTGGTGCGACGTCGAGCTCGTACACCATCGCATCGCTGTCATCGGCCGACGCCGGGTCGTACTCGGTGGTAGTGAAGAGTTCGTCTGGTGGAACCGCGATCTCGTCGGTCGAGTCGTCGGCGGTGACACTCACCGTGAACAAGGACACCCAGACGATCTCGTTTTCCACTCCGACTGCGCGTACCTACGGTGACGGCCAGTTCGCCATGATGGCAACGGCAAGCTCTGGTCTTCTCGTGTCGTTCTCGAGCAGCAACACGACGGTCTGTTCGGTGGCGACCGGCACGGTGTCGTCGGGAATCACCACCGTGATGGTGACCGTCGGCAAGGTCGGGTCGTGCGACATCACCGCATCCCAGACGGGCAACAGCGAGTTCGAACCAGCGACATCGGTGATTCGCACACTGGTCGTCGACAAGAAGACGTTGACCGTCTCGGGACTCGTCGCGAGCAACAAGGAATACGACCGCACCATGAGTGTGTCGGTGAACTACTCGGGGTACACGTTCGGCTCCAGCGTGGTCGGAAGTGACGACGTGAGACTGGATTCGACCTCTGCGTCAGCGAGTTTCGGAACGAAGACCGCCGACATCGCAAAGACTGTGACAGTCACGGGACTCGCACTCACCGGAACCGATAGTTCCAACTATCAGTTGCCGTCTCCGATCGAGACGTATGCGACCATCACCGCGAAGCAGATCAATGCGACGAACATCACGGCGGCCGACAAGGAGTACGACCGCTCGGCGACTGCGTCACTGACGACGAACGGTGCGGGTCTCAGCGGTGTGATTTCTGGTGACGATGTGTCGATTGTGACGTCGGGTGCGACGGGTGCGTTCCCTGACAAGACGGTCGGGAACAACCGGACCGTGACCGTTGGTGGGCTGAGCTTGAGTGGTGGCGACTCTGGCAACTACACGCTTGCCGGGTACACCACGACGGCGTCGATCACCGCGAAGCAGATCAATGCGACGAACATCACGGCGGCTGACAAGGAGTACGACAGGGGTTTGGCGGCGACGTTGACGACTGGGTCGGCCGGTCTGTCGGGTGTGATCTCGGGTGACACGGTGTCGTTGAACAAGGCGTCGGCTGCGGGTGCTTTTGGTTCGAAGACTGTGGGGCCTGGGAAGACGGTGACGGTGTCGGGGTTGTCTCTCGACGGTGCCGATGCGGGCAACTACACGCTTGCCGCGTACACGACGACGGCGTCGATCACCGCGAAGCAGGTGACAGCGACGAACATCACGGCGGCTGACAAGGAGTACAACCGCTCGGCGACTGCGTCACTCACGACGAACGGTGCGGGTCTCAGTGGCGTCATTTCTGGTGACGATGTGTCGATTGTGACGTCGGGTGCGACGGGTGCGTTCCCTGACAAGACGGTGGGGAACAACCGCACGGTGACCGTGAGCGGGCTCAGCTTGAGTGGTGGCGATGCGGGGAACTACACGCTTGCTGGGTACACGACGACGGCGTCGATCACTGCGAAGCAGATCAATGCGACGAACATCACGGCGGCTGACAAGGAGTACGACCGCTCGGGATCCGCGACGCTCTCGACGAATACGGCCGGTTTGAGTGGCGTCATTTCTGGTGACGATGTGTCGATTGTGACGTCGGGTGCGACGGGTGCGTTCCCTGACAAGACGGTGGGCAACAACCGGACGGTGACGGTGAGTGGTCTCACGCTGTCGGGTGGCGACTCCGGGAACTACACGCTTGCTGGGTACACGACGACGGCGTCGATCACCGCCAAGCAGGTGACCGCGACGAACATCACGGCCGCTGACAAGGAGTACAACCGGTTGGCGACAGCGGCACTCACGACCAACGGTGCGGGTCTCAGCGGTGTGATTTCGGGTGACACTGTGTCGGTCGTGACGTCGGGCGCGACCGGGGCGTTCCCTGACAAGACGGTCGGGACGAACCGGACGGTGACGGTGTCGGGCTTGTCGCTCGACGGTGCGGATGCGGGCAACTACACGCTGGCTGGGTACACGACGACGGCGTCGATCACCGCCAAGCAGGTGACGGCGACGAACATCACGGCCGCTGACAAGGAGTACGACCGATCGGCGACAGCGGCACTCACGACCAATGGTGCGGGTCTCAGCGGTGTGATTTCGGGTGACACTGTGTCGGTCGTGACGTCGG
>VFQT010002966.1_pt1 | contig 16243 bp, 15 predicted proteins | sample 3512381 | NCBI WGS metagenome assembly VFQT01 (sample SAMN10412376, study PRJNA504923) | tailings metagenome | isolation source: Relicate 2 Philex TSF3 active mining site | place: Philippines: Tuba, Benguet | collected 2017-08-29
GCTCCATCCGCTGATGCCGCACCTGAGCGAAGAGCTCTGGCATGGCCTCACCGGCACGCCTGAGGAGTCGTTCCTGGCGCTACAGCCCTGGCCGGTTGTTGACGTTGCCTCCCTGGATGACGAGCTGGAGGCGTCGTTCAGCGATTTGATCGAGGCGATCCGGGTGGTGCGCAACCTGCGCGCAGTGGCCGGCCTCAAGCCGAGCCAGAGCGTGCCGGTGCGCTTCGTCACCGGCCGCGGCGCCCTCGCTGCGGTGCTCTCCGCCGCTACGGCGGACATCACCGCCCTCACCCGAGCCGAAACCGTGGAGGTGCTCGATCCCGCTGCCGCCGAGGCCAAGCCCGCCACCAAGGCCCTGGCTGGGGTGAGCGGTGAGCTTCAGGTGTTGCTGCCGATCGAAGGCTTGGTGGATCTCGAGGCCTTGCGCGGCCGCCTTGAGAAAGACATCGCCAAGGCCGAGAAAGAGATCAAGGGCCTGGCAGGTCGCCTCGCTAATCCCAACTTCGCGGATAAAGCTCCGCCGGAGGTGGTGGCTGACTGCAAGGCCAACCTGGCGGAAGCCGAGGCGCAGGCAGCGTTGGCCCGCAAGCGTTTGGCGGATCTGGGCTGAGGATGGCTCAACCCATGGGGCCGATGGCGATGCTCCCGAGTGCCGTGGAGGCAGAACCTCGATCCGGGCTGATGACCGCTGCCACGGTCGTTTGGATGCGGTGGATCTCAGCTCTTTGTTTTCCAGGTCTCGCCAGCTGGAGCCGTGCCAGGAGTGTGGTGATGCGGTGCCAGCCGCCGGCCCGTGTTTTGGCCAGTGCGGCCTCAGCCTTCATCACCGGCGCGGCGATTCCCGTGGATGGCGGCTACGCCTCCGAGGTGTGAGCGATCAGGATCCTTGCCATGGCTGATCTCTCCACCCTGCAGGCCCTCTGGCCGGCGTTGCAATCGCCGGCCGGTGCTCTGGCCTTTGTGCCGCTCTATGCGTTGTGGGTCACCCTGCTGTTGCCGGGGGTGTGGGCCTCGATGTTGGCCGGTGCCCTCTATGGCACCTGGTGGGGAAGCGTGTTCGTGTTCGTGGGCGCCTGTCTGGGTGCGGAGGCGGCCTTCCTCTTGGGACGGCACTGGTTGCGCGATTGGGCGCAGCGGCGGTTGGCGGCCCTGCCGAAGTTGCAGGCGGTGGAGCGGGCCGTGAGCGGCGAGGGCCTGAAGCTGGTGCTGCTTACCCGCCTGTCCCCGGCGTTCCCGTTTTCCCTGCTCAACCTGGCCTACGGCCTCAGCGACGTGAGCCTGCGTGATTACACCCTGGGCTTGATCGGGATCCTGCCGGGAACGATCCTGTTCTGCGGCCTCGGCGCTCTGGCTGGTGATGTGGCGAGTTTCGGCGAGGTGCTCAGTGGGGAGGCTGATGCCAGTACCTGGGCGCTGCGCATCACCGGCATCGTGGCCACGGTGACTGTGGTGTGGCTGGTGAGCAAGGCGGCTCGCCGGGCGCTGCAGGATGCGGGTGAATCGTGATGAAGGCGACTAGAAGATGTGCCCTTGAAGGCATTTTCTCAATCCTTTATTCGATCTTGACTTCGACTTAACCCACGAACTACGGTTCTCCATCGAGGTTGGACTGTAGTTTCTGAAACTGCATGGCCTTCAGCTCCCCTTTGGTCGGGTCGATCAATCTCACCCCCGTAGGCACATCTGGTGAGCAGTTCCAGAGCGAAATCTCTGCCTACGTGTCGGTTGGCGGCAAGTTGTTTGTGCTCTCCTCAGGCGGTGGTGCCACCCTTCAGGTGACGGATGCCACCAACCCTGCAGCGCCGTCTCTCAAGGCCCGGGTTGACTACGGCAGCTACGTGAGTACCTCAGTGGCTGCCTACAACGATCTCGTGGCGGTGGCGCTGGTGCCGGCTGATTACGACACCAACCCCCTAAAAGGTGTGGTGCGTTTCTTCCGGATGAGCGCTAATGGCACGCTCACAGCTCTCAAAGATGTGGAGGTGGGCTATCTGCCCGATGGCATCGCCTTCAGTGAAGCTGGCCGCCAGCTGGTGATCGCCAACGAAGGCCAGCCCAGCAGCAACTACGGAATCGATCCAAACGGTTCGGTGGGCATCATTGATATCAAGAACCCCACCGCCACCCCCAGCTTCACCTACACGGATCTGAACTTCGCCGGGGTGATTCTGCCGGCCGGTATCCGGATTTCCGGCCCCACAGGTACCACCGCTGCCCAGGACATCGAGCCTGAGTATGTGAGCATCCTCGATGGCAAGGCCTATGTGACCCTGCAGGAGAACAACGGCGTTGCTGTGGTGGACTTGCGCCGTCGTCGCATCGTGGAGGTGCAGGCGCTGGGATCGGTGGATTTCAGCAAGCAGGCCGTCGATCTGTCCGACAGAGACGGTGCCGCAGGCGCAGCTGCCTTCCTGCCCAAGCTCGGCCAAAAGTTCTTGGGCCTGCGCATGCCTGACGGCATCAGCGCCTTCAAGGTGAAGAGCCGCACCTATTACATCACCGCCAATGAAGGTGATGCCCGTGAATATGGCGACTATGTGGATGTCACCCGCAATGCCGCCGCGCCCAACGGCCGCCTGAACACAATCGAGGATCCGGCACCCACCGGGCCGAACACCAACACTGCCATCGGCAGCCGTTCGCTGTCGATCTTTGATGCCAAGACCGGTGCCCTGGTGTGGGACAGCGGCACCAGCCTGCAGACCATCGCCTTCGCCGCCGGTACCTATAGCGATGCCCGCAGTGACGACAAGGGCGTGGAGGTGGAAAATGTGATCACCACCAAGGTGGGTAAGCGCACCTTTGCAATCGCCGCTCTCGAGCGCGGCACCAAGACCACGGTGGTGGTGTTCGATATCAGCAAGCCCGCTGAAACCTTCTATGTGAGCCATCAGGTGATCAATGGCAGCGTGAGTCCGGAAGGTCTGCAGGTGATCCCCGCCAAGGTCAGCCCCACCGGGCGCGCTCTGTTAACAGTGTCCAACGAGGTGAGTAACACCCTTGATCTGGTCGACCTTCAGGCTTTGATCGACTCCCCTGGCGCCGGCAGCGCCGGTTACTTCAAGCCCACCATGCTCAAGGATGTGGCCGGTGGCCCCAGCCTGCAGGTGAGCAATCTGATCACCAATGGGGAATTCAGCAACGCTCTCCAGTCTGGCGAGAACGTCTTTGCTCCCACCGGCATCTTTGATGGGCTTGGCGCCTACGACAACCGCGACGGCACTTATACCGTTCTGGCAACTAGTGAGCTTGGTGCCACTGCTGGAGTCCCGTATCTCGTGGATGGCGTATCCCTCACCGGTGCCCGCATCAGCAAGTTCATTGTCGACAAGGACATCGATAATAATTCCAGCAATGGCTACCAGTCGGCGCTGATCTCTGGAGGCATTGCCTACAGTTCTATCGTCGATGTCAACGGCAATCGTGTCACGAACGCTGCCCAGGTTAATGGTGGTTTCAACCGTTTCTGTTCCGGTAGCTTCGAGGTTGCTAATCAGTTCGGTAAGAAGCGTGGGTTTGCGGATTCGATCTTTCTCACAGGTGAGGAGGCCGATGAAGGTCTCTTCTATGCCCTCGATACCAAAACCAGCACGATGTATGCCCTGGGCGGTCTGGGCCGTGGCGGTTGGGAAACGGCGATTCAGGTGGACACCGGTAGCCGCAAAACGGTTGGAGTGCTGCTGATGGATGACAACACGGCCCCGATCTATCTCTGGGTGGGTCAGAAGTCGAAAGCAAAAGGCGCCGATTTCCTCGAGCGCAATGGCCTGGCGGCCGATCAGGGCAGCCTCTACACCTGGGTGCCCACCGGTGGCAGCATCGGTGTCGGCGCCGGCACGGCGGGTGTGCCCGACTCCGCTGATCTCACTGCGCTTGGCCTCGGCAAGGCGGCGGCTGGTCGCTGGGTGCTGGTGGGCACCGGCACCCAGGTGGCTGGATGGAATGAGGCCACTCTGCGGGCCAATGCCAATGCTCTGGGAGCTCTGCAGCTGAGCCGTCTGGAAGATGCCAACATCAACCCCAACAATGGCCAGCAGGTGGTGTTTGCGACCACCGGCAATTCCGCCTTTGGTGGGGCCGATACGTTTGGCAACCTGATAACCCTTGATTTGACTCGTGCCTTCGATCGCAAGGGCTTGATCAGCTCGAGCAACGCCACTGATCTGGCCGTCATTTATGACGGTGATCGTCAAATCGCCAGTTGGGACGTGGCGAACGGTAACGGGAATGGCGTTATTGATGCTGGCGAGCAGGCTGCGTTCGGGGCCACGATCATTCGCAACCCAGACAACCTCACCTGGTCGAAGGATGGTTCTATCTATGTGCAGGAGGATCGCTCTGTTTCTGCTGGGTACTTCGCCCAACAGGAGGCCTCGATCTTCAAGGTGAGTGCCACGGCTAAAGATCCCGTCACCGGCCAGGCCCTCAGTGAGCGTTGGCTGCAGATCGACCGCACTGCTGTACCCACGGCCTACGGCCAGACCGATTCCTCCCCGGCTGACTCCGGTAACTGGGAATCGTCCGGAATCATCGATGTGTCGGCCATCTATGGGAAAGCCGCCGGCAGCATGTTCTTGGCTGATGTACAGGCCCATAGCCTGACCAACGGCAACATCGGTGGCACAGGCGTCCTGGTGCAGGGCGGCCAACTCAACCTGATTCAGAACCCTGCCCTGTTCTGAAGCGGTGTGAGAACTGGAACAACCGAAATCAGTTAGTCGCAGTTGTTGATGGGGCCCGTAGGGGCCCCTTTTTCATGGCAGTTGCCAATCGCGGATGGTGGCGATCATCACGAACCAGGCCAGGCGCAGCTGCGCCACAGCCCCTGGCCGCGCCGCCAGCTCGGCGTATTTCGCGCGCCCACACTCGGTTTTGATCCAGCGGTGGATGGCGGGTTGGTGCATACGTGCCAGGGTAAGGATCTCTGTGCACGAGCCACCATGAACAGGCGTTGGTTGTTGCAAGCTCTGGCCGGCAGCGGCCTCTTGGCCGCAGGCCCTGTGCAGGCTGCCGTGGTTTGCACAGGCCCGGGCTATCCCCCTGGCTGTGTGGTTGTGGAGGCGGCTCCGGTTCGCGTGTACAGCAGGCCGCTAGTGGCGCCCGGTGGCCCGGTGGTGAACCCAACGCCAGGTGTGGGCTACGGCGCTCCTGGTGCAGGGGTGCGTCCCGGCGCTGGCCCTGGTGTGGGTCCGAATGCGGGCGGACCGGTGAACCGCGCGGGCTTCCGCTGAAGGGTGTGAATCGGGGCTGTTTCAGGCGTTGTTGAGCAGCGTTTGCAGCCCCGCTTCATCCAGCACCGTCACGCCCAGGCTTTCGGCCTTGCTGAGCTTGCTGCCGGCTTCCGCACCAGCCACCACATAGCTGGTTTTCTTGCTCACCGAGCCGCTCACCTTGCCCCCGGCGGCCTCGATCAGTGCCTGGGCTTGGCTCCTGCTCAGTGAGGGCAGCGTGCCGGTGAGCACAAAGGTTTGGCCGCTGAGATGGCTGCTGCTTCCATCGGCGCGTGCGGTAGCGGCGGCCAGCTCCGCTTCGCTGCTTGCTAGCGAAAGGCCCAGGCGCTCCAGTTCACTCAGCAGCGCCTGGTTGGCGGGCGTGGCAAACCATTGCTGCAGGCTTTGGGCGATCTCGCCGCCAATGCCATACACGGCTGTGATCAGCTCCGGGGTTTCGGTGGCGGCTGTGGCCAGCTCTGCGGCGCTTGGGAAGGCCGAGGCCAGGGCTTTGGCGTTGACTTCACCCACATGGTGGATGCCGAGGCCGTAGAGCTGGCGGTGCCAGGGCTGGCTCTTGGAGGCGTCCAGGGCGGCCACGAGGTTGTCGGCGCTTTTGCTGCCCATCCGCTCCAGGCTGGCCAGCAGCGCCCCATCGAGCCGGTAGAGATCAGCGATCGAGCCCACCAGGCCGCGATTCACCAGCTGCTCGATCAATTTGCTGCCGAGCCCATCCACATCCAGAGCGCCCTTGCTCACCCAGTGGCGCAGGGTGCCGCGCAGGATCGCCGGGCAGCTGCTGTTCACGCAGCGAGTGGCCGCCTCTCCTTCCTCGCGCACCAGCTCCGACCCGCACTCCGGGCAGGTGTGGGGCAACTCCAATCGGCGGGCCCCCGTTGGGCGCAGCTCCGCCAGCACCCGCACCACCTCGGGGATGATCTCGCCGGCTTTGCGCACCACGATCGTGTCGCCGGCGTGGAGGTCGAGCTCCGCCAGGCGATCAGCGTTGTGGAGCGTGGCGCGGCTCACGCTGGTGCCGGCCAGGGGCACCGGTTCGAACTCGGCTACCGGGGTCACCACCCCCGTGCGGCCCACCTGGCAGGCCAGCCGCAGCAGCTTGCTAGGGGCCTCTTCAGCCGGGTATTTGAGGGCGATCGCCCAGCGCGGCGCCTTCTGGGTGAAGCCGGCCGCATCCTGCAGCTGCAGATCATTGAGCTTCACCACCACGCCGTCGGTGGCGTAATCCAGCTGGCGGCGCCCTGAATCCCAGCGCTCGAAGAAGGCCTCCACAGCGGCGAGATCCGGCAGCAGTTCGGCGTTGGGATTCACCTTGAAGCCGGCGGCCTTCAGCCACAGCAGCGACTCCCATTGACTTGAGGGCATCGGTGCATCGGTGCCGGAGGCGTGCCAGCTCGGCGGCAAATGCAGGGTGTAAGCGAAGAAATCCAGACGGCGCGCCGCCACCACCTTGGGATCGAGCTGGCGCAGGGTGCCGGCGCAGGCGTTGCGGGGGTTGGCGAACAGGGCTTCTCCCCGAGCCTCCCGTTCCGTATTGATGGCAGCGAAGGTGCCATCGGGGATGAAGGCCTCACCGCGCACCTCCAGCCATTCCGGTGGGCGCTCGAGCTGCAGCCGCAGGGGCACCGATCCGATGGTGCGCACGTTGGCGGTGATCTCTTCGCCCTGTTCGCCGTCACCGCGGGTGGCGGCTCGCACTAGCACGCCGTGCTCGTAGCTGAGGGCCAGGGCGTTGCCGTCGATCTTCAGCTCGCCCACCATCGGCAGGGCTGGGATGGGCCTCCCCTCGGCCGGCTCGCGGTCGAGCACCTTCAGGAGCCGGGCGTACCAGGCCTCCAGTTCTTCGGTGTTGAAGGCGTTGTCGAGGCTGAGCAGGCCGATGCGATGGCGCACGCTCTGGAAGCCCTGGGCCGGTGCCCCGCCCACGCGCTGGGTGGGGCTGTCGGGAGCGATCAGCTCGGGATGGGCCTGCTCCAGCTCGAGCAGCTCGCGGTAGAGGCGGTCGTAAACCGGATCCTCCATCTCGGGAGCATCCAGCACGTAATACGCATGCGCGGCACGGTTGAGCAGCTGCCGCAGTTCATTGGCGCGATGGTCGACTGCGGTGCTGCTCACGGGTGGTGCTCGATCAGGCCGCGGCTTTCTGGATGCGGTCCACCTTCCAGTCCTCCTCCACCTTCACGAAGGTGAAGTCGAGGGGGAGCTCATCGCTGTTTTCGGCCTTGAGCTTCACCGTGAGGGTGATCTGGTCTTCCTGGATGCGTGGCCGGCCCGACTTGAGGTTGCGGTATTTGTTCAGCTGCAGCCCCGCCAGGAAGCGGATGAACTGCTGGCGGTTCACATGGGAGCGGTAGTTCTTGGTGGTGAGCAAGTAGGCCGCATCCACCCGGCCCGAGGCCACCTGGGTGAAGAACTGCTTGATCACCGGATTGATCCCGCGCGCGTTCAACACCAACTTCACGGCGTTGATCGTCCAATAGAGGAGCAGCGTGCTGGCGCCGGCTAGCAGGGCCTTGGTGCCAATCGACTGCACCAGTTGTCCGTCCATGGGCGCGCGGGGAGGAGTGGGGGTGATTCTGCAGGACCAGCCAGACTGTTGCGGCTGGAGTCAGCCCTGAGCGTGCCCCTTGTTCCGCTGCTGCCGCTGTTTCATCGGCTGAACCGCGAACATTTCGAAGGATCGCTGGCCAGCCCTGATGGCCAGGCGCTGATGAACGTGCGCTGGAGCGATGGCCGCATGCGCCGCAGCGCGGGATTGTATCGCTTCGGGCATGACCGCCAGGGCCGGCCCATCAGCGAGATCGTGTTGTCACGGCCGCTGTTGGAGCCTCTGCCTCAGGAGGCCACTCTCAGCACCCTCTGCCACGAAATGATCCACGCCTGGGTGCATCGCGTGGTGCGGGCTGATGAGGTGCACGGCCCCCACTTCCGGGCGCGGATGGCGGCGATCAACGCTGCGCAACAGACGTTTGAGGTGAGCGTGCGCCATCGTTTTCCAGTGCCCAGCGAACCGGCCCGTTGGCTGGCGTCATGTCCAAGCTGCGGATTGACCTCGCCCTATCGGCGCCGGAGGCCGGGAGTGGCCTGCCGCTTGTGCTGTGAGCGTTTCCACGGCGGGCGCTGGCATGCCAGCTGCCAGCTGGTGTTCACGCCAACGGCCGCCTAGGTTGCCGCGATGGACACCGCGTTGTGGGCACTGCAGTGGAGCGGGGTGAGTATCGCCCTGGTGGGTCTGGCCCGGGAGCGCTGGCTGCGGGGTCGCAGGCTGCAGCGCTGATCGCCGCTGGCGGCGCCTTTAGCCTGGCGTGATGGTGGATGCCTACAACGACTGGCGTGATGAGCGCCCCGATGATCGTCCCGAGCGCCGTGGCCTTCGCCGCGGGGAGCCTCGCAATGAACCGCGCCTGGAGCAGCGCCTCGATCAGCGCCTCGATCAGTGGGTGTCGGCCGGCCGGCAGCTGGTGGATGGCGTCTCCGGTGCGCGACCCGGCTCACGGCCCGGTGGCCGCGCCGGTGGCCTGAAACTCGACCACCTCGGCCGCTGGGTGGAAGACAAGCTCGATTGGCTATTGGAAGACGAGGAGGGCTGGCGTGAATCCTGGGAGCAGCCCCAGCCCCGGCAGCAACCCAAGCCTCAACCACGCCCGTCGCGGCGAGAACCGCTGCAGGCGATTTCCCGCCGGCAGCCTCCCCGCTTGGTAGCGCTGCCCGATCGCCCGTCCGCTGCGGTTGACGCGGAGGGCTGGCCGGATGACGACAGTTTCAGCGTCAGCCGCTGGCAGCGAGGCGATGCGGGTGTTGGGGCCCCTTTGAACGAGCCCGTGGAGCCCGCACCGCGGCTTCAGAGCGGCCGTGCTGTGCCGCGCTCTTCGCGTCGCCGTTCCGACTGACGGTGGTGGCGGGAGTGGCCGCGCGCGGCCACTTGAAAGCTGCAACCGATGTGGCGCAGCTCGGCGTTGACCGGCTCCACCAGTTCACCGGGCAGGTCTTCTGCCATGTCGGCAGCGCTGGTGCTGATCGAGGGTGATCCTTCTGTGAGGGCGCTGAGCAGCTCAGCCCACTGCTGCACCAGGGTGGTGTGTTGGATGGGCTCCAGCCCCGCCCGTTGAAACACGGCCTGGCAGTGGCTGCGATGCCACTGGGTGGGGCCATGGGCACGGGGCTGATGGCCCCGGATGGCGCAGCCGCTGCGCAAGGCATGGCGGCTGGGTTGGCCGTTGGCATCGCGCAGGCCCGCTTCGCTGAGCAGGCGTCCGCAATGCACCGCTGAGATGCCGTAGATGCGGCCGAGGTCGGTGAGGGACAGCCATTGGGGCTCGCTCGCCGCCGATGGCGGCGGCTGGCTGCCGCGGATCAGATGAAGCATGGGCCTTTGAGAAGTGAACCCATGCTGGGCTCAGCACATACCTGTGCAACCTGTCAAGTTGGTTTTGTAGCCACTCGTAGCCTTTGTTGGGAAACGTTATGAAGGTGTGTGTTGTGCGGGCCCGAGCCAGCGTTCGAGTTCCGGCGAGAACACCTCGCGGATCACGGTGAGTTCGCGGCCACCGCGGAAGAAGCGGTAGTGGCGGCTCCAGTAGGGCCCTGGATGGCCGAATCCAGTCACCAGCGCCGGGGCCTGCACAAGCGCCAGGCCATCCACTTCGCGATAAAGCTCGGCCCGTTTGGCGGTGAGGCTCCGCCAGATCGGTTGGTTGCGCTCCTGCAGGTGGCGCTCGGCTTCGGTCTGGTTCCACCAGCTCTCTGCCCAGGCCAGGGTTTGGCTGCCGCAGCGCAACCACACCTGGCGGCGCAGCAAGGGCAGCTCCAGTTCGCACACCTCTGTTGGAGCCTCATGGCCGGGGTCGGCGTCAGCTTCCATGGCAATCACCTCCACATCCACCGCCACGCCGGTCAGCGATTGCAGGTGCCGGGTGGGGCTGCCGTCCCCCAACAGCAACAGCCGCCAGGGCCCACTCAGCACGCTGGGATCCCCGGCGCGCTCGCCGCAGAGCCCAGCTGCCACGGCCTCAGGGGCTGCCTGCCATAACGGAAGCGGTGAGGGCCAGAGCTCAGAAGGGGGCATCGGTGCAGGATTGAGGACCTGCAGGCCCCCTAGAAACCACTGCTGATGCTGACGCGGCGGCTGCTTCCACCGCGTTCGATCACGGCGCTGTCGCCGCTGGTGGACACCAACTTCCAGCCGCTGCCGCCGATCATGTCGCCGACCAGCGCATTGGTGGAACTGCCGCCCAGTTGGAAGATCGCGGAGCCCGGTTTGCCTGGGATCTGCACCACCCCCAGGAGTTCGGGGGCTGCCCCTCCGGAGCTGGCCGGAGCCGGTGCACTGGCGGTGGCTGCCGGTGCCGGAGCCTGCAGGGTGCCGGTGAGGGGCACCTGCAGGGGAGCCACCGCCGTGGGCGATCCCCCCTCGAGCCGGCCCAGGTCTTCGATCCAGGGTTCGTTCGGCGGTGGCGGCGGTAGCCCGTCGCCCGCGGGGGTGGGCGAAGCGGCCTCTGTGAGGGTGGGTGCGCTTTCCAGGTTGCGGATGCCTTCGAGCAGGCGCAGATTGCGCTCCTGGCGCAGGTCGTTGCGGGCTTCACTCCAGCCATGCCAGAGGCCAAGTCCGCCCAGCAGGCCCATGCAGGCCAACCCCACTCCGGCCAGCTGCCAGGGCTTCAGCTGCCGGAGCCAGTGGCTCTCGCGCACCTCCACCTCGATCGGCTCGTGTTCTGCCGCGCTGATCTGCTGTGGAGCCGGTGCGCTCTGGTGGGCGGGGAGCGGCGCCGTGCTGCTGCGGCCGGCGTTCTCAAACACCCGATCCATCACCTGCTCCGACTTGAGCTCCCAGTAGGCCCTTGAGGTGTTGGCGGGACGGGACGCGCTCAAGGCTTCGGTGAAATCTGTTCAGCCTGTACGGAATTGCCGCGGCGGGCTGGCGCCTCTGGTGTTGAGCCGCACCTTATCGATCCTGGGCACTGTTGACGAGCTTCTGGCGGCGAGCCTCCAGCTCCAGCCACAGCATTAGAGCAGTGACATCCGCCGGACTCACCCCCGGCACCCGGGAAGCCTGCCCCAGGTTCAGGGGCTGCACCGCTTCGAGCTTCTCGCGCGCCTCGCGCGAGAGGGTGGCGATGGAGCTGTAGTTGATCCCAGCGGGAATGGCCTTGTGCTCCTGCTTTTTCACCTGATCGATCTGCTGTTGCTGGCGGGTCAGGTAGCCGCTGTATTTGATGTCGATCTCGGCGCCCTCGCGCACGTCGCCGGGCAGGTCGGCATCAGCCAGGCCATGGTGCACCAGATCGGCGCTGTGGAAACCCGGACGGCGCAGGAGGTCCGCCAGGGTGATCGAGCCCTTGATCGCCGCGCCGGTTTGCTCCACCACGGCTGCGGCGGCTGGATCGCTCACCTTGAGCCGCACCGTCTCCAGGCGCTGGGTTTCGTTGGCAATCGCCTCTTGCTTGCGGGTGTAGATCTCCCAGCGGCGATCGTCGATCAGGCCGAGCTCACGGCCCAGGGGTGTGAGGCGCCGGTCGGCGTTGTCACCCCGCAGCACCAGCCGGTATTCACTGCGGCTGGTGAGCACCCGGTAGGGCTCGCGCAGATCCTTGGTGATCAGGTCGTCGATCATCGTGCCGATGTAGCTGCCTTCCCGCGGGAAGTGCACCGGCTCCTGGCTGCGCAGCTGGCGCACAGCGTTGAGGCCCGCCACTAGGCCCTGGGCCGCGGCTTCCTCGTAGCCGGTGGTGCCATTGAGCTGGCCAGCGGAATAGAGCCCCTGCACCCGTTTGGTTTCCAGGGACGGCTTGAGCTGGGTTGCTGGTAGGTAGTCGTAGTCGACGGCATAAGCGGGCCGCAGCATCACGCACTGCTCCAGGCCTGGCAGGGTGCGCAGCAGCTCCAGTTGCAATCGCTCGGGTAGCCCGGTGGAGAAGCCCTGCACATAGATCTCCGGCGTGTCGCGCCCTTCTGGTTCCAGGAAGATCTGGTGAGAGTCCTTGTCGGCGAACCGCACGATCTTGTCTTCGATCGAGGGGCAATAGCGCGGCCCCTTGCTGTCGATGAAGCCGCCGTAGATCGGCGTGAGGTGCAGGTGGTCGCGGATCAGCTGATGGGTGGCCGCTGTGGTGCGGGTGATGTGGCAGCTCATCGGCTCGCTGCTCACCCAGCTGGCCGGATCAAAGGAGAAGTAGCGCCCGTGGGCGTCGCTGGGCTGCTCTTCCAGCTGGTCGAGGGCGATGCTGCGCCGGTCCACCCGGGCCGGGGTGCCGGTTTTCAGGCGACCCATCTGGAAGCCGAGGGCCTCCAGCGCTTCGGTGAGGCCTTCAGCGGCTTGCTCGCCGGCTCTTCCGGCGCTCATCGATTGATTCCCCACCCAGATCTGGCCCCCCAGGAAGGTGCCGGCGGTGAGGATCACGGCCCCGGCGCTGTAGGTGCTGCCGAAGTAGGTGCGCACGCCGGTGATGCGAGCGTCCTGGCTGGGGTTGCCCTCCACCAGGAGACCGGTGACCATCGCTTCGCGCAAGGCCAGGTTGGGGGTGTGCTGCAGCAGTTGCAGCATCTGACGTGCGTACTGGCGTTTATCGGTTTGGGCGCGCAGGGCCCACACAGCCGGGCCTCGGCTGGCGTTGAGCACACGCTTCTGGAGGGCGGTGGCATCGGCCAGCCGACCGATCACGCCCCCGAGGGCGTCGACTTCATGCACCAGCTGGCTCTTGGCCGGGCCGCCCACGGCCGGGTTACAGGGCTGCCAGGCAATGCGATCGAGGTTGAGCGAGAACAGTGCGGTGGTGCACCCGAGCCGGGCGGCTGTGATGGCGGCCTCACAGCCGGCGTGGCCGCCACCCACGACGATGACGTCGAAGTGTTCAGTGGCTGGGGAGTTGGCCTTGACGGATGGCGTGGGAGCGCTCATGCCGTCACGCTACGGCTGCTCATACCCAGGCCACGATGGCACGGGCGCTGAAGAGGTCGCCCCAGGTGACCTCGAAGCTGCTGTTCCAGCTGCCGCCGCTGGTTCCCCAGGGGTTGTGCAGCAGATATCGACCGGTGTTGCTGTTGTAGCTGGATATGGTGAAGGCATGGTGCGTCACCAGGTTGGCAAGGCCATTGCTGCCCGTGCTGGATCCGTAGCTTGCAAGCCAGAGGCTTTGGCCACGGCTGAGGGCTTCCTGTGCAGCCGTTTCCGCAAGCTGCCAACTGCCGGACCAGTTCCTGCCCGGCTCGGCGGCGAAATACGCCGAATAGGCTGTGAGGCTGCCACCGGTGAGGTGGTTGAGTGCTTCGAATCCACCACCTTCCACGGCTTGGTAGCTGTTGATGGCAAGGTCGCGTCCCAGCCAGCCGGTTTCATTGGCCTGGGCATAGGCCTTCTCCAGCAGGCTCACCCACAGTTCGCCCGCCGGATTTTTGTTGGCGTTGCCTGCCAGCAGCAGCTGCCCCGATCCGTTGATCGGCAGGCTGCTGTTCACCGTGACCCAGAAGCTGCTCTGATCGCTGGCGTAAAAGCGAACGCCGTAGGTTCCATCGCCGTTGTCGCGGAACATGGCATTGATCAGGTTCGGCATGCTCTGAGCCAACAGCTGTGCCGCTGCCAGCAGGTAGCAGGTCGTCACAGCTTGGCCCTGGTTGACATCAACCAAGGCCACACCATCCACAAACAAGGAGCCCGTGGCGCTGGCATAGCTGAAACGGGTGTTGCTCCCGACCACGTTCACGGGCAGATCAGCCCCGTCAAACCATTTAGCCAGCAACCGTTCCAGGGTGAGGGTGCTGGAGCCTGCCTGTAGATCCCCGAGGGCTGTTCGGCTGCGGCCGCCGCCGCTCCACCAGCTGTTGGCGGGATTGCTCTCCACCACATTGGAGTAGATGTCGCTGAGATAGGCAGACTGATTGGGATCGAGGTAGCGGCTCAACACGGCGCCGAGGCTGCGCAGATCGGAGAGTTCGTTGGCAGCCACACCCCCGTCATCGCCAGCGGAGGCCAGAATCTCGCGCAGTTCTGATTTGCTCAGGCGGTTGTCACTGAGGCTGATGTCCACCCGGTCGCGGATGCCGTCGTCAAGCAGGCCGGTGAGCAGATCGCGCGTGCGGGGATCCTCAAAGGCGGCGCTGATCTCGTAGCTGCTCTTCCCCCGGCGGCCGTTGCCGGCATCCAGGTAGAAGATTTCGCTGCTGGTGCTCTCGAAGGAAAAACGACAGCGTCCGTCTGCACTGCCATTGCTGCGCGCCACTTCGTCGCCTGCAGCGTTGCGCAGGATCAGTTCGGGACTGGTGCGCTTCCCGAAGCTTTTCAGTTGAAACCGATAGTTCTGGCCTGCCTCAAGCGAGACGGCAAACCAGTCATGGTCGCCTTTTTTCAGGCGGCCCGTGGCTGCCGAGTTCAGTGCGACCCGGCCAAGGCTTGCGGCTGAAGCAGAGAAGTCTTGACGCCCTTCGCTGACGCTATTGAGAATTGCGGCGACTGGCGATGGTCCGGAGCCTAGCTCCATATTACATCCCCAAGCGTTGAGTTCGGCAGAGTTTAACGCAATCTCCTGATTTCTTCAAGTAAGTCGTCACAGTCATCCGGCCCCGCCGCCCTGCAGCGGTGAGGTGGGGGTGTTTCGTGGGCGTTGGCTCAGGCCGCCAAATTGCGGAAGCGGGTGAACTGCGGCTCGAACAGCAGCTTCACCGTGCCGACCGGGCCGTTGCGGTGCTTGGTCACGATGATTTCGGTGATGCCGCGATCGGGCGTGTCGGGGTTGTAGTACTCGTCGCGGTAGATCATCAGCACCAGGTCGGCGTCTTGCTCGATCGAGCCTGATTCCCGCAGGTCGGAGAGCATCGGTCGCTTGTTGGTGCGGGCTTCCACGCCCCGGCTGAGCTGGGAGAGGGCGATCACGGGCACGTTGAGCTCGCGGGCCATCTGCTTAAGGCCCCGGGTGATGCGAGAGAGCTCCTGCACGCGGTTGTCGGAGCCGCCGCCTTCCATCAGCTGCAGGTAGTCGATCACCACCAGCCCCAGCTCCTTGCCGGATTCGGCCATCAGTCGCCGGCAGAGCGAGCGCATCTCCAGCACGCCCGCATTGGGTTTGTCGTCGATGTAGATCGGCATCTGGCCGAGGGTGCTGATGCCCTGGCCGAGCAGCGGCCATTCCTCCGGCTGCAGCCGGCCGGTGCGCAGGCGACCGCTTTCGATCCCCACCTCCATCGCCAGCAGGCGATAGGTGAGCTGCTCCTTGCTCATCTCCAGTGAAAACACGCACACCGGCAGCTTGTGCAGCTGGGCCACGTTCTTGGCCAGGTTGAGCGTGATCGCCGTTTTGCCCATGGCGGGGCGGCCGGCAATGATGATCAGATCGCTGCGCTGCAGCCCCTGGGTCATGGCGTCCAGGTCGTAGAAGTTCACCGGGATGCCGGCCACCGCGGTGCCGAGCGAGCGGCTCTCGATCTCGTTGAAGGTGGCGGTGAGGATCTCGGCGGTGGGGGTGAGGCCGGTGCTGGGTTTCTCCTGGCTGATGGCGAAGATCTTCTGCTCGGCCTCATCAAGCACCTGTTCCATCGGCTTGCTCTGATCGAAGCCCAGCTGGATCACCTCATTGCCGGAGCGGATCAGCTGGCGGCGCAAGAACTTGTCCATCACCAGGCGTGCCACCTGGTCGATCGAGGCGGTGGAGAGGGTGCGCTCCACCAGCTCCACCAGCCGGCCGCTGCCGCCCACCTTCTCGAGGGCGCCGGTGTCCGCCAGCCAGGCGGTCATCGCCGTGAGGTCGGTGGGTTTGCCCTGGCCGTGCAGCATCAGGGCCGTGCGATAGATCTCGCGGTGGGCCGTGAGGTAGAAGGCCTCCGGCTGCAGCACATCGGCCACGCGGCCGATGGCGTCGGGGTCGAGCAGGATGCCGCCCAGCACCGCTTCTTCGGCCTCGAGGTTTTGCGGCGGCACGCCATCGGCCATCGCCTCGAAGCTGGCCTCATCGCGGGGCCGGCCGCGGGAGCCCGCCCGGCGGCCCTGACCCTCCTCGGGCTCGAGGTTGCTGAGAGGAACGCTCACCATG
>VFQT010002968.1_pt1 | contig 16239 bp, 19 predicted proteins | sample 3512381 | NCBI WGS metagenome assembly VFQT01 (sample SAMN10412376, study PRJNA504923) | tailings metagenome | isolation source: Relicate 2 Philex TSF3 active mining site | place: Philippines: Tuba, Benguet | collected 2017-08-29
TGACGTTCCGTGTCAGAGACGCGAACGAATGCGTGGAGAGGAAGTTGTGCGACGTTGCGCGCGAGAAAGTCGATCGCCGAACGGAGTTCCGGTTGTGTCCGGTAGATCTCGGCATACGTCGAACGGGCGTTGTCATAAAGCGCGAGCGACGTCTCCGCTAAACCGAGCGGAGAACGCGACACGGCGACGAGACCGTTCGGAGACTGAACGACGGCCATCAGCCACCGACCACCTGAACGAACTCGATTCGGTCTCGTTCGATCACCACCGACCCGTCGACCGGGACGATTTGGTCCCCGTCGAGAAGTTCAGCGTTGCGGAGTACGATCAGATCGCGGCGCGTCTCAAAGAGGACGCCGCGAAACGCTCGGCCCGTCGTTAGGTTGACGAGAACCCGGCGAGAGAGGGCGAGACGGCGAAGACCATTCACACGTTCACCTGTGCGTAGACACCGACGACGATAACTTGTGTTTCCTGCGGAGACGCGACAGAGAAGGTCGAGGGAAGCGCCGTTCCCGAGCCGGTCGTGTAAGCGAACGCCGACGACGCGGCAATGCCCGACACCAGACCATAGTCGGCGTACGGTTGTTGGTGACCGGCGAGACACCAAACGGCGGGCAAAGTCCCGGCGGCCGAGTGAGTCGCGCCGCACACAAGCCAGATCGATTCCCCGGCCGCACACGAAAACGCGGTCACCGAGACCGATTTCGTACCAGCCGTCGTTCCTTGCGTGATCGAAATCGTTCCTCCGTCGACAATGAGCGCCCCGGGAGTGTTCGATCCACTGTCGCGATACGCGCCCACACGGTACGAATAGGTGGTCGCCCCGGAATAGGTCGCCGACAGTATGATTCCGAGCGCGTCTATTTGGCACGCGTCACGGAACACGACACGAATCGCTCCGCCGGGCTGCGAGAATGGACTCGTTGTGATTATGCCGCCGACTTGCGTGTACCACCGATCGTTTACCGGACGTTGGAGCGACTCGTTTAGGAGACGCGGGCCGGGGGCGTGAAACTGTGAGTCGGTCATTTACGGCACCATCAGGACGCGGACAGCGGCGGTGTTGCTCGCGGCGCAAATCGCGTACAACTTCGCGAAATGGCGAACCGAGAGAGAACGCGACGAACCCGACGGAAGAGGGATCCCGTTCGACGTGGTGACACCAGAACCGCCGAGGTAGCACGTGTTCGGACCGGCGTTGTAAACCTCATAGGTCACGCGGCCGTCTTCGTTCCGGCCCGACGGGGCGGTCTCGTCATCGATGACAAGTAGCGCGGTGTCCTCGACACTGTACGCGGCGGTGGTTGGGTTGAGACTCATAAGAATACCGGTCCTCTCTCCTCGTAGATAGAACGACCGGAACCCTGCCCAGACGAGAGAGTCGCCACGTGTAGCGCCATAACCAGAGCGACCACTCCGTCTATGCGCGCGGACGACTTGCCCTTGTCCGGTTTTTGGTTCCCGGCCGCGTCAGTGCTAACGAGTGCCGCGCCCGAGTGCGCTTTCAGGACCGGGTTTCCGGCGTGGCGGATCTTGCGACCGAGGATCAGACGTTCGATCTCCTTCGTCGGGGCGGAAAGTGTAGCGAACCCTTGCCGCACCGGGACGCACGTAAGCCCGGCCCCCATCAGTTCCGTCACGATCCCCGTCGCGTTCCACGGGTCATACCCGAGAGTGAACCCGCCGAACTCGTCGGCGAGCTCCACGATCCGGTTCCTAATCACCGCGTAGTCGACAATGTTTCCCTCGGTCAAGGTCAGAAACCCGGCGGCCGCCCACTCACGATACGGGAGACGGTCGCGACGTTCGCGCTCCAAAATGTCAGCCGACGGCAACCAAAAGTACGGGTGAACGTCGATCGTTCCGTCCTCGTGCGGACGCACCACGACGAACGCGGAAACGTCCGTCGTCGATGAGAGGTCCAGACCGGCGAACGCGCGAACCTCACCGGGAACGATCGGCCGGGTCGGTTCTCCGTTCTCGTCCCACACACCCGGGTCGATCCACCGGGCGACTTCGGTCGTGTAAATGTTGAGGTGAAGTTGCCGGAACACTGTCGCGCGTGCCGGGGACACCGAACAACGGGCGACCTCCTCGCGAAGATAGTCCTCCGACACGGCACGCCCGAGAGACGGGTTCGCCTTCGCCCAAACCTGCGGGTCGGTGTAGTCGTCGTTTTGCTCGGCCCCGTAGAGCACGCCGAGAAAGTACGGGTCGGAAAGTTCCCCGGACGCGACGCGCTCGGTGTAGGTGTGAAGTTCGTACGCGAGAGACTGCGCGTGGTAGACGCCCGCCGTCGTTATGCCCGCGATGATCGGTTGTCGACGTGCGCCGGTCGCCGTGGTGAGCACGTCCCAAAGTTCGCGGTTCGCGCCGAACGCGTGAACCTCGTCGACGATACAGAACGACGGCGAAAGTCCGTGCTGACCGGCGGCCTCCGCCGAGATCGTGCGGAGCACACCGCCGCTTTTCTCGTGCTCAATGTAGGAGCGTACCGCCCGGCAACGCTTCGACAACGCCGGGGACGACTGAACCATTTTCTTGGCCAGATCGAAACACAGTCGCGCCTGTTGTCGCGTCGTCGCCGCCATAACGATCTGCGGGGACGCCTCGCCGTCGGCGGTCAACGCGTAGAGCGCCAAGCCCGCACCGAGGTTCGTCTTGCCGTTCTTCCGAGGGATTTCCAAATACAACGTACGGTAGAGACGCGTCCCGTCGGCGCGCTTGTATCCGAACAGGGGACGGACGATCTCGTTCGCCTGCCAATCCAAGAGTTCGAACGGCTCGCCGGCGCCGCGTCCCTCGACGAGGTTCAGCAAACCGAAAAAACGCACCGCACGCTCGGCGGCCTCTTCGTCATACCACGCCCCCTCGGGGAGGTTCAGACCGGCCGTCGAGACGCGCGGTTTAGTCCAAGAGATCGTCGGCGTCGTCACTTGCGATTTCTCCTTCGACAGACAGACGCGAACGCGACGACGGGGTTAGCCCGAGTTCCGACGCGAGTTGTCGGATCAGGGTCGCCGAGTCACGTTGGACACGGACGGCCGGGTTCACCACGAACCCGGAATGTCGACCCTCGACGAGAAGTCCGGTCTCCTCCACGATCCGCGTCGCCTTCTGATAGTTCACGACGGCGTTCACGTATGCGACGAGAACGTCCTCGTCGCACGCATAGAGGATCCCCATCGCGTCGAGTTGTTTCGACGTGCGACGCCACACCGCCCGGGCGTCGTCACTCAACCACGCCGGAACGCGCGGCCGCTGTTTCCGAGGTTTCGGTTCGTTCGCGTTTATCCGGTCCGGGCGGTCCCCCCGGAGCATTCGGAGGTGAGTAGGGGTCGGTTTCGGGCCGGGTCGGGTCATACCCTCGACGAGTGCCGGGGGGGTGACAAAAACGCGCGAACCTGTCGGCGTGCGAGCCGAGTTCCGGGCGCGGTATGCGTTGGCGAACTCGCAAGTTTTGCGACGCCCCTACCCTTCTTTCGTGTCGTTTCGATCGCGTTTCGCGTCACGTTTGAGGGTGTCCGAGTACGTTCGGCGATCGTGGCAACGCTTACACAGAGGACGAAGATTCGCGACGTCGTGCGTCCCTCCGTCTTGTAGCGGGACGACGTGGTCGACCACTGTCGCCGGCTCACCACACGCGCGACACTGCGGCTCTAACCGTAGGACGGTTGCCCGGTTGCGCTTCCATTCTGCCGAGTTGTAGTCGCGCCACGTCTCGCGTTCTCTGCGCTCCTTCTCACGTTCCGCTCGGTGTTTGGCGCACCGTCCGGCGTGCGTGAGTTCTCCGCAACCGTGAACGGCACAGAAACGAGCGGGAGACCACGGCATAGGACGGGGGGACGAGTGCCCGGGGGGGTGTCTACTGCGGAGTACCCTCCACCCGGGGGGATCCCCCTCCCCCCTTTGTTTCCCCGGGGTCACGGGTCAGGGCGGCGCGTCCGTCACTTTCCCTTCCCGGCCCCCCATAGGGGGGGACCGGGGGAAAGTGAACGTCCGCCGCGCTGCCGCCCTTGTCCCGCTTGACCTTTTGCCTGCGTGCCGGGGGCGTGTGTGTTCCGTCATTTTCCCGGCGTTTTGGGAAAGTGTCGCCGGGGGCGCGCACCCGGGAAAGTGTAGCGCGCGGGGGGCGTGTTAGAGTACGTCGAGGATTGCGGCCGCCGCGACCGGGGCGGCGTTGCCCAAGTGCGGATAGACGCGCGCCACGACCTCGCGCCGGTTTCCGATCCACCCGTCGATCCGCCGAGCCTCGGCCACGATCGGGAGTAACTGCTCGGGGGTGTCGACCTGAACGCCGGGAACGTCGCGCCAGAAACGGAGACCGTGATCGACGTCGCGCCGATACCACGGGGCGTTTAGTACGACGACGGGCCGGTCGAGGGCGGCGAACTCGTAAAGGGTCGAGGACGTGTCGCACACATACACGGACGCTTCCCGGGCGACGTCGGCGAACGTCGGGGCGATCTCCCACCCGAGACGTTCGTACGTGCCGGTGACGAGTGGCCACGCGCGGGGGTGTGCGTGTCCGATCGGTCGCCACTCGGCGGGGACGTCGGCGAGGGTGTCGCGGTAGTGCGGGAACGCGGTCCGGGTCTCGGGTACGACGTGACAGTCCCAATGCCACGAGAACGCGACGCGGCCGGTGCGGGGGGCGGGGAGGTTCGCGATCGCGTCAAGTTTCGGGGATCCGACAATCGCGTGTCGGGCGCGCGGGTACGCGGCACGGTTGGCGGCGTCGACGTACTCGTTCACGTTGGCGAACAGTCGGACGCGTTCCCGGCCTCGGCCACCCGAGTACGATCTGTGGTTCGTGTCGTATCGGAACCCGGCCCCGTGTTCGAAGAACACGACCGGCCCGGCGGTCTGTTGGTAGTCACGCCACGACGCGACGGCGGTCAGTCCGGCGGAGAGTTCGGCGGGGTTGGACGTGAACACGCCCCGGGCGTTCGCCGGGAGTGCGTCCCATACCGGGCGGAGGTGCTCGGCGTAGTGAGGTTCGGTCGCGAGAAAGTCGATCACGACACGCGGACGATTTCGCGGAGACGTTCGTCGAGCGCGTCAAGGTGCGCGGCGGGGTGAAGTTGCGCGGACCGGGCGAGGGCCTGCTCGGACTTCTCGCGGTAGTGTTCCGGGTTGTCGAACGCCCAGATCGCTTCTACCCAGTCGGCGACGTTGCCGCGATCGGCGAACGTCCCGGCGTCACCTAAACTTTCCAAGAGACCGGGCGTCGGGTGAGCGATCGTCGGGATACCCGACGCGGCGGCCTCTATCCCGACGCGGCCCCACGACTCGTACGCGGACGGCACGAGAAGGATACGGGTCCGGGAGTACACGTCGCGGATCGCCGGCGTGTGCTCGACGATGTCGACGTTAGACGGGACGCGGTCCGGTACGATCTGCTCGGAGTACCCGCCCTTGACGGCGACGAAGTGCCTGTCTTTCAGGATCCGGGCAAGTTGCCAGAAGAGGGGCGCGCCTTTATTCTCGCCGAGGTTTATCAAAGTCAGAGCGTCGCCCGGCGTCGTCTTGTAGCGTTCCGGGTGAACGGGCGGCGGAACGACGATCGTGTTCCCCGGCCACTTTATCGCGCGGCGGATCCACTGTGAGTTCGCGACGACGAGAGACGCCTCGCGCGGCTTGACGCGGTGATACCGCAACTGTTGGTCGTTGTGTATGAGGTGGACGAGGTGTTTCCGTCCGGCGTTCGTACGTATGACGTGCCGTGTCCGGTCGAGGTGCGTAAAGATCACGTCGAACTCGTCTATGAGCGACGCGAGGTCGGCCGTCTTCGACGTGTGGATCGGGACGCCTTCCCAGTTGTCCGTCGAGCTTCTATCGACGTACAGGGCGACGTCGTGTCCGCGTTCGCGCAAACCGAGAAGGATCTCGTGGAGCATAAGTTCCGCACCGGCGGAATGGTCGGGCGGGTAGAGGTGAACGGCGGCGAGGATTCGCACGACTACCCTCGCGGGCGAAGTCGAACGATCAGTGCGCCGTATCGCTCCTCGACGTGGTCGAGACGCCCGGTCGCGGCGAAGTCGTCGGCCGTCCAATGTGAGACGTGACGTTCGGTCGGCGGGAGGTGCGGGTCGGTGTGAAAGTGTACGAGGGGCGTCGCGATCACAAGCCAACCGCGAACGCGGCCGATGAACTCAATCGCGGCGACCTTGTCGAGGTGTTCGATCACGTCGCCCATAACGACGAGGTCGTACGGGTCGAGGTCTGTTTCGGTGAACGTGAGCACGTCACCGACGAAAAGGTGATCGTAAATCCCTCGGAGCCGGTGCGCCTCGACGTAAGGTTCCCACGCTTCGACACCGTGGATCTCCGGTGTCGGGTCGAGGTACTCGCGGAGGAGTACGCCGTGTTTACCGTATCCGCAACCGACGTCGAGAATGCGCGCCGGGGACGGTTCGATACGCCCGGCGAGGGTGATAGTGCGTTCAGCGACGAGGAGAACTCCGGACGGCATACTTTCTACGAGTGCTCGGGGCGAGGGACCGCGCCTACTTCTTGCGGCGTTTCTTCTCCGCGTGTCGCACACGGCCCGAGATAATCGGGAGATAGTCGAGAGTGAGTTCGCACCCGATCCACGAGAACCCTTCGTCGATCGCGGCGACGGCGGTCGTACCGGAACCGAGAAATGGGTCGAGGACAACGCCGCCGGGAGGGGTGACGAGACGCACGAGATACGCGATCAGCGCGACCGGCTTCACCGTCGGGTGAAAGTTCTTTCGTAGTTTCTGTGAACGATTGCGCGGGTTAGTGGTACCCGCTCGTTCGTAGTCGTCCTCATCTTGGCGTCGGGGTTCGAGGTCGACGAGCCCGGCGTTACGCTCGGAGCGTGACGGTTTCGGACAATAGAAAAAACGCGACGCGCCGCCCGGTTCGGATTTTGGTCCTGTGCCGTGGTATTCGGAGGTGCCACCGCCGAACTCGCCGAACCCTGTCGTTTTGCTCTGTGTCCAGTGTCCGGGTGTGCGGATCCCGCTTTGTGCGTCGAGTTCTGCTCCGGCGGCCTCGTCAAAAATCACGTTCGCCGGCCAACGGCCTTTCGTGCTCTCTACCCACTCGGCCCCTTTACCCTCTCCGTTGTTTTCACCTACGCCACCTATGCCGATCCCGCCGTTTCCGTATCCGCCTGTACTTACGTCGCCTTCGTCGCGGCCAATGCGACACCCGTCGATGTTGAGCGCGCCCGTGCCGTGTGTCGTGACGTTGTTAGCGACTGTCCCGTCGAGCGGTTTCCGTGCGACGACGATCGGTTCGTGTGCCGGTTTCAGTGCCGTTCCCCACCCTTGCCACTGCTTCGCCGCGACAGTGGTCGGGATGTCTCGGCGTTCTTTCGCCGTCAGGTTGCCAGTGCCGTTCACGTTGTGCTGCCATACCTGCGCGGCCGGCGGTTGTTCGTGTTGCCCGGTCACTTCACGCTTCGCCCAGTTCGGTCCCGGTTGACCTTTCTTCCCGTTCAGTTCCCAGAGAAGTTTCCGGATCTTTCCGGGTACGTCGTCGAGCGACAATGCGAGAACGTCGAGAAGGTCGGGGATCTGCTCGATCGTCGGAACGGCGGGCTGACTTTTGTCAGTCGTCCAATGTCCCGCCATACCAGAGAACCCGAATGCGGCGTCGATGTCGCGGTTCGTTTTCTTCGCCGCGTCGCGCGCCTCGCGAATCCACGCCGTCACTCTGTACACGTCCGCCCGGTCGTGTCTCTGTTTGTCGATCGCCTTCGACACGTCGAGAGACTTCGGGAACCCGGAACCGTAAATCCAGTGAACGGAGTCGCGGATTTCGAACCCGGCGTCCTCAATCGCGACGACCATACGGTGATACGTTCGCGTCCCACCGAACGCGAGAAGGTGACCGCCCGGTTTCAGCACCCGGAGACACTCACGCCAAACGTCGACGTTGTACGCGATACCCGACGCGTCCCACGCCTTCCCCATAAACGCCAACTCGTACGGCGGGTCGGTCACGATCGACGACACCGACGCGTCGTCGAGCTCACGCAACCGCTCCAAACACGACCCGACAAGTACTCGGCCCGTCTTGTGGACAACTTCGCGGGGGGCCTTCTTTTTACGGGGTTTGCGTGTAGCCATACCGAGGGACGAGTGACCTTGCGCGGGGACCAATGCCATTCCCCACGCCCCGGGCACGGTCGCCGGTATGAACACACAAACACGCGTCGCCGCCGCGAAACAGCGGGAGATAGAGTCACGGAAAATCGCGGAGAACGCCGCCGCCGACTACCGACGAGAAGTCGCCGCCGCCGTCGCCGAATGGCGACACGAGGGACTGTCGATCCGCAAGTGCGCCGACAGGATCGGTATCACCGAGGGGGCGCTCCGCGACCTTCTTCGCCCGGCGGGGACGCCGCGACGTGCGACGAAGAAACGTCGGCCCGCCGCTCACGAGATCCAGCCGTGAAACGCGTCCTCGCCGCGATCGCGGTCCTCGTGTTTCTTTACCCGGCGTTCGCCTACGGTCAGCCGGTCGCCCCGACCGAACGTCGGTACGACCCGAGGTTTCGCTGCCCTATGTGGATAGACACCGCACGTCGCGTCGGTTGGCCGGAACACGCGCTCCCCACACTCGACCGGGTTATGTGGCGCGAGTCGCGTTGCCGCCCCGACGTGGAGAACCTCGCCGACCCGTGGGGCGGTTCGATCGGTCTCCTACAAGTGAACCGGGGTTGGGTCCGATGGCTACGCGAGGGCGGGGTGATCGACCACTCCTCCGATCTGTTCAGCGGTCAGCGCAACCTTGCCGCCGGTCTCGCGATTTACCGTTACGCGTGCGCCCGGCACGGCGAGTGTTGGGTCGCGTGGGGCATTCGGACCGCATAAGTCCCCGGCAACGCTCACCCGTTACCGTGTGGCACTGACAGTTCGTCCGTTAGAACTCCGAGACGCTAACGCGTTCGTCGCGGAGAAACACAGACACCACAAGCCCGTACAAGGTCACAGATTTTCGATCGGCGTTTACGACGAGGACGGCATACTTCGCGGTGCCTGTATCGTCGGTCGTCCGGTGGCGAGACTCGGCGGCAATCCTCGCGAGGTGTTAGAGGTAACGCGTCTCGTCACAGACGGGACGAAGAATGCGTGTTCTATGCTTTACGCGGCGGCGGCGCGAGCTGGTAAAGCGCTCGGATACAAAAGGATCCAGACCTACATTCTCGACACAGAGCCGGGCGTAACTTTGCGCGCGGCCGGTTGGACAGACGAAGGTCCGGCCGGGGGTGGACAATGGCACCACACCGACGGCAAACCACGCCGCACCGATCAGCCGACCGGACCGAAACGAAAGTGGTCGCGTTCCCTGTAACGGTTCCCCGCCAGTCCGCACCCGTTACCGTGTGCCACTCACACCGGAACAGGTCGAGCGTCGCCGGCGCAACCAAGAGAAACGCCGCGTCGAAACGCTACGCGGAATCTCCGGTCCGGGAGACCCTCGGTGCGAATGCTGCGGCGAGGATCGGGTGTGGTCGCTCACGTTCGACCACCGCGACGGCGGCGGGAACGAACACAGACGCGCACACGGCAACGCACCGACCGTCGTCCTCGTCCGACGCGACCGGAAACGTCTCGGCCGTTGGCCAATCGAAACGTACGCCGTCCTCTGCGCAACTTGTAACCACGGCCGCCGCGTCAGTCGCGACGGACGTTGTCCACACGAACGGGAACGCGAGGGGGTGAACCAATGACCACCCAAGAAACCCGAGCACTCGCCGGGACGCTCGCTCGCGTCTTCGTCGCCGCGATCCTCGCCCAGTTCATCGCGAACGGGGCCGACGTGTTCGCGATCGACGGCGACGGCGCGCGAACGCTCCTCTCGTCCGGTATCGCGGCCGCCGCGATCGCGCTTTACAACGCGCTAAACCCGAACGACCACAGATACGGCGTCAAGCGCTAACACGACCCGAGAAAAGGTCAAGCCCCCGGGAGAGATCCCGGGGGCCTTCGTGCGTTCGGGCACGAACGCGACTTCCCCGGTGAACCAGACCTCGGGCACGCCGGGGGCGCGGACCACGAGGGGACGAGTGCGCTACCGGGCGCGCTTCCTGTGCGCGACGATCGGCGTCGTCGGTTGCGATTGGTCCCGCGCAATGTCGAGAAGGTCACCGACCGGGCGTCCCTTGTAGGACGCGTAGAGGGCGGCGATACCGGGGAGACCGACGGTGGTCTCCCGGGCGATCGTGGAGCGGGTTCGGGGGCGGGGGTTGCGGGTTGTCATAGGTTCCACCGTGCGCGCGGGGGGCGCGTGCCGCAAGTACGCGGGGCAAGTTTCCTCGGACCTTACCAGACGCGCCCAGATCGATTCTACGGGGCGAAAACGGCCGGGGGGCTACCTGTGCCCACTTTCGGCCTTTTCGCGCGTCCTACGCGAAACAGACACCAGAAAACGACAGAGACCGGGGCGTTTTGCCCCGGTCTCGTCTCTTTTTCGGCCTCGGCCGAGGGTTCAGTGTCCCCGGTGTCCCGGCCAGTCGGTCAAGTACCCTTCCGGGAACGTCACCGTCGGGAGAGACGGCGTGTGACGGCACGAACGGCACACGAGACCGCCCGGAACCTCGGGGACGCGGAGGACGTGCGACAGGGTCCGCTCGCCGCAATACGGGCACTCGCGCACCCAGACGCGCCGGTCGCCGTTCCGACCGTGCCACTTCTCCGAGCGGTCGAGGACCGGGTCGAATACGATCGCGTGTTCGCTACCGAACCCGGAACCCTTGCCGGTCGTCAGTTCGTCGGAGACGAGACGTCGCCGGCCGCGCGTGCTACCGGGTTCCAGAATGTCGATCAGATCGTCCCACTTCATACCGGCGTCGCCGGAGATCTTGACGGCCTCCACTGCGGCGCGAGCGGTGACGTGCGAACCGGACGCCCACGCGCGAACCCAACCACGGTTCGCGTCGCCGTAAACGTCGAGGACGTGCTGCGCGAACGCCAGGTCGATACCGGCCGGGACGCGGAACGCCTTCCCTTCACGGTTCGCCTCGTATGCGTGCCAGAGAACGAGTTTCGTTTCGGCGACCGGGCACGCGAGGGCGGCGGCGCGGAGTTCACTGTTCGGGATCAGTTCGGCGAGTTCCCGGTGGAGCCTCTTCGACGCGTTCGCGGCGACGGTGTACCCGTGCGCTGCGGCGGCCTCGTCGAGGGTCATACCGTCACGGAACACGGCGGCAACGAGCGCCTCGTGCCGGACCTCGGAGACCTTGCGCGCCCGGTTCGTCACGCGGACCGTGACCGGGCCGAGAACGATCGGGCCGTCGGTCGACGACACGCGCACACCGAACGACAACTCGACGGCGAGACCGTCGTCGACGATCGTCGCGCGGAAGTCGGCGAGGGTGTGGCGAAGGAGATCGTTCAGGGCGGCCGGGGCGTCGAGCTCTACGCCGTGGAGTGCGGCGAACGTCGCCGCGAGGTTGTGCGCGTTGCCTGCGGCCTCCGCGTCAAGGAGACGACGCTCCCCGAGCGCGTTTTGCGCGGCGGCGATCCGGTCCTGTGTCTCTTTGAGTTCACGGCGCGCGTCCTCCAAGTCGCGGAGACGTGCCCGGGCCGTCTCGACGAGACGGTCGGCGCGGGCGATCTCGTAGTCGAACTCCAAGTCGGCGATACGCTTCTCGACCTTCTCTACGGCGGCGGCCAGTTGCGGGATCCGATCGGCGTCCACGTCCGCCCCGTCAAGGGAGACGACGACACCGGACCGCGACCACGACAACGCGTCGACCCGGTCAAGGTGAGCGACGGCGGCGTCGGCGATCGCCCGGTGCGTCTCGCCCGGGTTCAGCACGGCGCGCACGTTGCGCTCCCCGTCGAGCCAACCGAGACGGTTCCCGTTCGCGTCGAACGCGTCAGCGACCGGGCGGGCCTTCACGAGGTAGTTCGCGGCGTGGCGGGCCGAAACGGTCCACTGCTCCTCGCCGATGGTCCACTCGGCGACACCGGCGAGGGGCTTACGCTGACCGCGAGACGCGGCGCGACCCGTCGCCTTGCGTGCCCGGGGCGCGAACCGGACGACGAGCGCACGTTCGATCGTCTCCCGGTCGATCCACTCGCCGCCGGGAAGTTCGTCGTGGTGAAAGTCGATCCGGTAAGAGACCCGGCGCGTTCCCCGGTTCTCGCCGTCCTCGGCGGTGCGGACCTGCTCCTTCGCGACCGTGCGGAGTTTCTCCGTCGCGAGGTGGTGCGGGATTGCGACGTCGTACTCGTACGTGCCGGACAACCAGAGAGGGAGACCGCGACGGAGAAGGTTCACGACGGCGGTCTCGGGGTGACGGAGGTCGGCGATCGTGGTCGCGTCGCCGGCGCGTGACTTCGCCACACCGGAACCGTACGCGTACTTCGCGGCGAGCCGGTCGGCGATCTCTCGGTTCGTCACGTTCTCGTCGGCCGCCCACGTGATCAGATCGCGGACGAGGTCGAGTTGGTCGAGGTCGGGGACCGGGGTCGGGTCGGTCTCCGAACGGAACTTGTACCCGGCGGCGGGAAGTTGCGTGTCGGCCTTCGGCCACTTGCCGAACTCGGCGAGGGCGTGCGCGCCGTTGGTGAGCGACTGAATGGTGCCGACGTACTGCTTTTCGCCGATGAGGGCGTTTAGCGTGTAGTGGTCGCGGCCGGTCTCGGTGCCGAGGTCGATCGGGCCGGTGTCGCAATGGATCACCGTCCGGTTCTCGATAAGGTTCGTCTCCAACTGCTCGGCGGCCTTCTTGTGACGGACGAGACGGTGAAACGGTCCAATGTGAATGTTGCGGACCTTGTGCCGGTGGACGATCTGCGCGACCGCGTTAGAGAACGCGTTGTCGATAGAGACGAGGTCGTCCTCGCCGACCTGTATCGTCGTCTTCGCGGCGGAGTACACGGCGAGAACGTACCCGACGGAGATACCGACGCCGTTCTCGTCCTCGCCGTCAACGATCGCGAAATACCCGACGACGTCGCGGGCCTTGTTCGGATCGAAGATCGGGACGAAGTTCAGTTGTTCGCGGAGTTGCGCGCCCCGAGCGTTGTTGCGGACGAGGTCGGACGCGATCGCCCGGATCGACTGCGCACCGGGGAGATCCCGGGTGTCGGAACGGTCGAGGGTCATCTGCGCCATCTTGTCGAACTCGTTCAGTTCGGTGTCGCCCTCCAACGCACGCTCGGCGGACTGCCGCACGATGACGACGTGGCGTAGTTTCTTGTGCGTTGCCCGGGCCGGGGCCTTCTCTGCCGCCCGGCGGGGACGGTCAAGCGTCGCGAGGATCTCGTCGGCGGTGGTGATTGTCTTCTTCACGGTTGTTCTCCTGCCGAGGGGGGTTGGATCCTCGACAGGGCCTTACCGTGCGGGCCTTTCAGCGTTGCGCAAGGGTCATCGGCACGGGGGCGGCAAGTCCGAAACCCGGTGCCGCGTTTCGCCCTTGCGCCTTTCCGTGCGCTGAACCCTACGCGTTTGCCGGGTTCGTATTCACGGCCGTTTCTTACAGTTGGCGCGCCTTCCGCGTTGCCCACGCCCTCGCCTGCGGCGAGAACTCCCGGCACGACCGACAGTTCCGGGACACGATCCCGGACGTCCGGCGGGTGTGCTCGGGACGGACACCGGGTTTCACGAACGCGAACTCGGTCATCGGGAACCGCCCGGCGCACGTCTCACACTCGCGGACCGGCGTCGTCCGGCACGTCTGACAGTGAACGAAGTACTGACCGCCGGAACACGCGAACTCGGCGATCGGTTGGACGAGGTGACATTCGCGGCACTGCCGATCTTGACCGGCCCGAGGTTTGCCTTCTTGTTCACGCGGACCTCTGTCGTTGTGCCGTTCCCGCTGCGCCGCCCGAACCAGTCGCTCGCGCTCCTCGCGCGGCGTCTCCTCTTCGCACGTACGACAATACGGCGACCGGCGACCCATACGCCCCGACGTTAGGACATACTGCGCGAAGTCCTCGCCCGGTTTCGTCTCGTGGCAACCGCGACACTCGCGCGGACCTTTGCCGGTCCGATCGGCGGCCTTCCGGCCTGCGCCGTCAACTGCCACAACTTCGAACCCGAACGCGGCGTACCACTGCGCCATTCGCTCGACGTTCACTCCGTCGATCTCCGCGTTTTTGCGGAACACGCGCAACGTCACAACTCCCCCAGTCCCGCCGGGTTCGCCGGGTGCGTCAACTTCGCGAACGCGGACGCCTCCAACCGGCGCACCGCCTCACCCGACGTCCCGAGGATCTCCCCGAGCTCCGCGAGCGTCTTACCTTCCGCTCCGTCCAAACCGAACCGATGGCGTATCACGAGACGTTCCTCCTCTGTTAGACTGTCAAGCGACCGACGAACCCGGTCGAACTGATCTTCCCGCTCGACCGTGTCCTCCGCCCCCGGTGCGGGATCGGCGATCACGTCTTCGAAGGTGTAGTCGTCGTTCCCGGTCGCATACGAACGCGCGACGTCGTTCAGGGACGTATTCGCGAGGGGCAAATCCTCCAACCGGGCGACGCCGCCCGTGGTCTCCGCGATCTCCTTCTCGGTCAGTCGCCGGCCGAGCGCCGTCTCCTTCTCCTTGACCGCCTTCGTCGCCAACGCCGCCCGATACGCCACACCCTCGGGGATCCGGATCGTCCGCGCCGCGTCCGTCGCCTTATTGAGCGCCGTCGTAACCCACCGTTTCGCCCACTGATACGCCGACATACCGCCGGGTGCGGGCGACCAACGCTCCATCGCCTCCACGAGGGCGGCCGTGCCAATCGCGAAAATATCCTCCCGGTCGAGACGGTGCTCGTAGCCGCGACCGATAGAAACCACGAGCCGGAGGTGACGTTCGATCAGTTCGTCGCGCAAACGGCGACGAGAGGTCTCGTCACCCGACGCGATCGCGGCGGCAAGTTCCGCCCCGATACGCGCCGCGTCCGCCCCGGTCAGGGGCGCGAACCTCTCGTCGCCGAGTTGTTGCGAAAGGGGGATCTCCCCCCTGTGTGTGTTCACGCGTCAGATCGTCCGCGCGACGGCAAAGTGTCCAGACATACCACGCCGGGGGCGCGCATTCGGTTAGAAGGGGACGTCGTCCTCGCCCACCTCGCCGTACTCCGCGAGGTACTGTCGCACGCTGCCGAGTAACTGCTCCCGGCCGTCTTTCTCCATCGTCGCCCAGCCGCGCGAAACCAAAAAGTCGAGCGCCGCCGTAAGCGTCGCCGCTCGCCAACCTTGCCCGCCCCGGGCCTTGCGACGATCGTTTAGCGTCTCGCGGATCTCCGTCTTCGACAACGGGCCGCCCGACTCGACGAGAAGTTTCGACGCCAACTCCGCACAGATCAAATCCCACCGCTTCTCGGCCTGTATCTCGGCGATCTGCTCGGGAGAGAGAAGGTCAAGACGCGTCGTCTCGATCGTCCCCTCGCCGTTCGGCGTCGAAATGAGGGTCGCCGCGTGCCGCCTACCTTGCGTCGTGACAACCTTTACCCGGCCGGGGCGATCCTTGACCACGTCGACGTCGACCTTCCCGACCGTCCACGCCGAGCCGGGTTCCCGCACTGCCGACGAAAGGGCCACACCGGACACGGCCGCCAACTTCGCACCCGACCCACGAGGGGAACGCGCCGCGAACGAACCGGCGGCGGCCCCGCTTGACTTCGTGACGTGGTCGACACAGAAAACGCCAGCGCCCAGAGACACCAATCCCCACGCGTTCCCTGCCAGCCACAAGTTCACGTCCCGCGCCTTATCCTCCTCCAACGCGGGAACGTGCGACGACATAGCGGCCGCGACACCGTCGAGAACGACGAGGGGGACATTCTTCGCGCGAACCACACGGGCGATCTGCGCCCGGGTCGTCGCGTCGAGACCGGACGTCGCCGCCCGGTAGTAGAACAGACGCGCCTCGGGAACGCGGACACCGTCAACCTCGGGGCCTTCGACCCAGTCGCGCACCGTCTCGACGGAATGACCGCGACCGAGCGCGATAGAGACGAGACGTTCCGCACACGACGAACCGTCGGCCTCCTCAAAATCGACGTACACCGCCGGGAGACCCTGTTCGAGAAGTTGGACACACGCCAACTTCGCGAGCCACGACTTCATCGACTCGGGCGGCGCGGCGATCCAGTTCAGACGGCCCCGGTAAAGGAGCGACTGCCCGTCGTCACGTTGTAGGAGCGTCGGTTCGAGACGTTGGTGTGTGCCACTCGCGATCGACGAGACGACGGACGCGAGATCGGTCCAACCGTCAACGTCGGTACCGGCGTCGTCGGCAAGTGCCGCAAT
>VFQT010002970.1_pt1 | contig 16235 bp, 15 predicted proteins | sample 3512381 | NCBI WGS metagenome assembly VFQT01 (sample SAMN10412376, study PRJNA504923) | tailings metagenome | isolation source: Relicate 2 Philex TSF3 active mining site | place: Philippines: Tuba, Benguet | collected 2017-08-29
TTTCAAGTGGACCATCTAACAAAGCTTCAAGTTGGCACAAAAAGTGTGCAGCAAATCTTGGACTAGCCTCAATTTTCGACAACTGTTCATTTATTAGCTCTCGTGCGAGATCCACCAAATGTGTGTCGTTGGTAATTGCGCCGAAATTAATTAATGCTTCGGCAGTTAGTGCCAAGGCTGAAGGGTAGGCATTGTCGGTACCATCTCTAGTTTTAGTTACCGGCATATGTTGTGAGTACTCGACATCATAAAAAACATCTTCAAATCTAAATCGTGTTAGCAATTGATTCGTTAGAAACTTTGCCTCTTCAAGATACTTAACTTCACCAGTTGCGCCATGAGCTTTAACGCAAGCCGTAATTAAGCTTGCCCAGTCTTCTAGGAGAGCTGGGATTTTATTTGTCTTTCCTTCTTTGCTAATTCTAAAAAGTTTTTGGTTAGTTAGGTGATTCTCAAGCAAATAATCTAGAGCTTCAACTGCTTTTTTAGTCCATTTGTTTTGTTCAAAAATTTGCCCAGCTTCAATTAAATTAGCAATCGCCCAAGAATTCCACGAAAGTACCACTTTGTCGTCTCGCATTGGTCGAACTCTTTGGGCTCTTGCGTTCTTCAAGATTTCTTTAATTTTCTGATAACGATTTAAATCATCTGGCTCACGCCGGCGCTGAAGAACTGAAAGTCCTTTTTCAAAAGTGCCTGCATCCGTAATATTAAATTGACTCAAGGCCCATTGGGCATCATCTGCATCTAGCAAACTTGTGATTTGAGTTTTACTCCAGCAATAAAAAGCTCCCTCGACACCTTCGCTATCTGCATCTATTGCTGCAGCAAAAGCTCCTTCGCTTGTGCGCATTTCTGAAAGCATCCAACTTACTGTTTCTTCAACAATTCTTTTGAAGTAAGAAATGTGATTTATTCGATATAAATGCGAATAGACACCAATTAGTAACGCGTTGTCATATAACATCTTTTCAAAATGGGGAATCGTCCAACTCTCGTCAACGCTATATCGGGAAAAGCCCCCCGCTAATTGATCGTACATACCACCACGCGTCATTGAGTAGCAAGTAAATTCAACAAGCTCTAAATATTTTTCATCTTTAATTCGACCATAGTGTCTGAGTAAAAACTCCAAAGCCATACTCGGTGGAAACTTAGGACTCGAACCAAATCCATGGTTTATTGGATCAAACTGTCGCATAAGTTTTAACGCAGCATTTGCTGCAGTCTGCTCACTGAATGTATGAGAATTCTTTAACGGCAGATTATTTTCAATTAAATGAGCACTCAATCGACTTGCCGCTTGCTCTAAATCGTCGCGTCGAGAATTCCAAGTATCCGTAATGGCCATGAGTAATTGTGGAAAACTGATGTGGTTACTGGAAGCAGTTAACGGAAAGTAAGTTCCTGCATAAAACGGACGTAATTGATGATCTAAAAAAACGCTCATCGGCCAGCCACCGTGACCAGTCATCGAGACTGTGGCTTGCATGTAAATATTGTCAATCTCGGGGCGCTCTTCACGATCTACTTTGATACTTACAAAATTTTTATTTAAATAATCAGCTACCTCATGATTTTCAAATGATTCATGAGCCATAACGTGACACCAATGACAGGCTGAATAACCAATTGAAAGAAAGATGGGTAAGTCTCGCTCTTTGGCGGCAAAAAAGGCTTGATCAGACCACTCGTACCACCAAACCGGATTTGCCGCATGCTGCTGCAGGTAAGGGCTAGTGGCATTTTGTAAATGATTCTTCATTACGACGTGAGTTGTTTTTCTACTTTCATTAATAGCCAAACCACAAACCCGCCAAGCAGAAAAAGAATCAAGCTTTGAATTACTGCTTCATTTGGCGGAAGTAAATTGCGCATTTCATCTTGCCATGGCCAGAGCGCTCTTAACGAACCAAGCATTAAGCCACTTACGATCACTAAAGTTGGGCGAGGCTTATTTTCAAGCAACCAACGCAACAAAATCACAAATGAAGCAAGGCCAATAAAGGCTCCGAAGGCAAAAGTTAAAAGATATGGAATATTTCGATCATTTACCGCTGCGATGGTCGGTGCATAGATTCCAATAGACAAAAGAAAAAAAGATCCCGAAACTCCAGGTAGTACCAAAGCGCATATCGCAATTGCTGCGGCTATAAATACAAATAAGTAACTGGGTTCGGATATTTCAGATGCAGGAATTCCAGTTAGAAAAAATGCAATAGTTGCTGCAACTAAAGCAAGTAAGTAATCTGAAAGCCGCCAATCTCCTTTTTTAGTATTCTTTACCATTTTAAAAGGGATAAATATTCCAACAAATACTAAACCAGCAAATAAAGCTCTAAGTTGAATTGGATAATTTTCTAATAAAGGCTCAATGATTCTTGCACCTAAGACGAGTGCGGTAAACATGCCAATTAAAACAGGTAAAAGTAATTTCCACTCAAGATTTTTTAACCCCGTAAAAAGCTTTTTTGGTTTAGTAAATTTGATTAATGCTTCAACTGCTAAGGCAGCCTGATCAATCAATCGTTGATAGATACCAGTTATTAAAGCGATTGTTCCGCCAGAAACTCCCGGTATGACTTCTGCAATTCCAATTAATATTCCTCGTACGAAATTAAATACAGTATTTTTCATAAGATTAAGAACTATAGTTCAAGAATTTCTAGAACTTCAGACAAATGCCCGATTCCATGGTCAAAATTCGTAACGTTGGTATCCGTGATACCAAGCAATAAAGCAATTGTTTTGCAGCCGGCAGCTTGTGCACTACTTAGTCCCGCAATTGAATCTTCAACTGCATAACACGAAGCCGGTGAAAGTGAAAGCCTTTGTGCTCCTAACTGAAAAGGCTCTGGATGAGGCTTTCCACGACTGACCTGGTCTGCCGTCACAAAATTTTCTGGGATCGGTAGCCCTACGGCACTTAGCCTTGCGATAGCTAAATCTCGGGTGCAGGAAGTGACAATCGTCCAGGGAATATTTCTTTCAGTAAGTTCAGAAAAAAGTTCATGGGCTCCAGGATTTGCTTTAATCCCTTCGGTATCTGCTACTTCTTTTTGAGTGATGACTTCAATCCAGTGATTGATTTCTGCCTCAGTTCGGTCAGAAAGCAAAAGTTTTAAAGTTTGCCCGGCTGGAATTCCATGGAAACCTACCAGTTTTTCTAAAGGAATCCCCGCTTCTTGGGCAGTACTAATCCAAGCGCGTTTTATTGGCTCTGAAGAATCAACCAAAGTTCCATCTAAATCGAAAAGTAGTCCTTTTGACATATCTATAACTCTATCTGCAACACTTTGTATTGTGTCGATAGAGATTAAGCATTTAGTAGAAACCGACTTTCCTCAAATAGCTGATCTATACCCTTGGCCAGGCGACTTTTGGATTCGCGCAAATTTTGCCCAATCTTTAAATGGCAAAGTAACTGATGATTCGAAATTGCTTTATTTAGCAACCGAAAAAGATAAATTTCTTTTTCGCTATCTGAGGGCAACAGCAGATTGTTTAATCATTGGGCGACAAACTGCAATCAGCCAGCCTTATCAAGAGATCAAATTGTCAAAAAAATATCTACCGTTGCGACACACCAGTGAGCCCTTACAACTAGTTTTAGTGTCAAATTCTTTGGAATTCCCGCCCGGTTTTTTTGCAAATTTTAACCACAAGCCGCTACTTGTGACTAATCAAAATTCACTCGTCAGTCATTCAGAGATTTTGCCTTGGGTGGAGCCAATTATTTTAGGTGAAGTTAAAGTGGACTTAAATTTGCTAAAACCAGAATTAATTAAAAGAGGCTATTTAAGGGTACTGTGTGAAGGAGGGCCAGATTTAGTAACCAGTTTAGTGAATTTTGATCTAATCGATGAAATTGATCTTACGGTTTCAAACCAACTAGTTGCTTCGTCTGGAAAATCTATACTTTCCTCAAACCTAAAAACTGAAAAAATAGATTTTTTTTACTTTGAACAAGTTCTTTACGATCAAGAAAATCTATTCATGCGGATTTTAAAAAAATAAACTAAAATACCCGCTATGCAAGAAATATCTGAGACACGCCCCGACGGGACACGCTATCCCGTAACAAGAACCCTTGCCGAGTGGAAAGAACTACTTGATCCATTTGAATTTCAAGTGCTACGCCAGGGAGGAACCGAGCCACCTGGTTCTGGAAATCTTCCCACGGGAGGAAATTTTGTTTACCAATGTCGGGCATGCGATTTTGAGTTATTTTCTACAGCTGAAAAATTTGATTCGCATTGTGGCTGGCCATCATTCTTCTCGCCTTTGGCTAAAGATCGAATTATTGAAATAGAAGATCGATCCTTGGGAATGCTTAGAACCGAGGTGCGCTGTGCAAATTGCGGATCACACTTAGGTCATGTTTTTGCGGGAGAAGGGTTTGCCACCCCGACGGACCTTAGATACTGCATCAATGCGGTGTGCCTAAAAACCAGCGGCGAGTCTTAACTTCTGTCACACCAGTAACACCTAACCTATGGGGATGGCCACCTCTTCCCTCAAAGAATTTGAAGAAATTACTGAATTAGTAAAGACCGCACCGTTACGGGCAGAAATTGCGGTTGAAGAAGTTCCTGCTCCCCTACGTTTGGCACCTCATGCTTTAGCAATGGTTGCAGAAGTTCTTGAAGGTGATGAAGAGTTAGCAAACGGCAGATTAGTTTTGCTATTTGATCCAGCAGGTCAAGATTCTTGGGGTGGAACTACCCGACTCGTCACTTTTGCAAGAGCTGGAGTTGAATCCGACCTCGCTAATGACACTTTATTGACCCAGGTTGGCTGGAGTTGGCTTATGGATTGTCTTGCAAAACGCGGTGCAAAGCCCCTCAATCTTTCTGGCACCGTAACGCGGACCGCTAGTGAAGCTTTCGGTGAACTCAACCCTCAAGAATTGCCCGGAACAATTGAAATTAGAGCTTCTTGGACGATCAATCCATCTGATGCTGCGATACATGTAGCAGCCTGGGGTGATCTACTTTGTCAAGCGGCTGGTTTGCAGCCAATTTCAATCGAAGCAACGCAATTAAAGAAATATCGTTAAAACTTTTCTAAACCCTAAAGAGTCAAAAGTAAAAACTTTAGGGGTTCTATGCCTAAAAGATTTGAAAAGAGCCCTCAAAGTTCAATTAACAAAATCGTTATTCTAAGCAAAGCTGAAAGATTTGAAAGAATATCGACTCTTATTATTCCAAATGAAATGCATTTGATGTTAAGGGTTGATTCGCTTAAAGATCTGTTTAACTTTACGCGTGATTTTGGAACCACAAAAGAATTGATATTGGATCTAAAATTTGCACCTAACCTCGATGGGCAGGTTGTCAGAGAGTTGCGAGCTCTTGGCTGGGATCACATTATTTTGATACTTGATCGCCGAGATAGATTAAAAATAAGAAAATTACTTAACTTTCAATGCGAACAAATCTTAATTCTACCCGATGTAAAGAGTAAAGCGGTCATTTCGCCAAAAATGACAAAAGATGAATTATTAATTATGCAAATGCTGGCAGATGGATTCACAATAGCTACCATTGCAAAAAAACTACATTTTTCGCCACAAACTATCAGGAGAATCCTTAAAAAGATGCTCAAAAGATTGGGCTATACCCGCCGAATTAGACTTCTCTCAGACTTGTTCAGAGAAGGTGCTCTTAAATAAAAAAAATGTCTGAATCGTTAAAGTATTTTAAAAATCCACCTGGTGGTGTTCCAGGAGTAGTCGAAGACCAAAAAGTTTTAGAGAAAGTAATTAAAGAACTAGCAATAGCCCAAGGGCCGATAGCCATAGATACCGAACGGGCCTCTGGTTATACCTATAGCCAACAGGCCTATTTAGTCCAAATCAAAAAATCAGATACCAAAACTTTTCTAATCGATCCAACCTTGGATCTAAATTATCAAAATTTGAAAGAAATTATTAATGAAAATGAGTGGATTTTGCATGCCGCGACCCAAGACTTACCGTGCCTATATCAACTTGATCTTAAACCAAAAAAAATATTTGATACAGAATTAGCTGCAAGACTTCTGGAATATCCAAGAGTAAGTCTAGTTGGATTACTCGAAGACCGTTTAAAGATTACTATCGATAAAGCCCATTCAGCAGTAAATTGGGCTAACCGACCATTGAAGCCTGAGTGGCTAAGTTACGCAGCCCTTGATGTGGAGTTCTTGCATTCGCTACAAGATGACTTAACTCAAAGTTTGATTGAAACTAAAAAAGTTTCTGAAGCAGAAGCGGCCTTTGAAGCTTTACTTAGCTTTCAACCAAATCCTCCTCGTGCTGAAGCGTGGCGTGGGACTTCAGGCATACATAAACTCACGTCAAAAAAACAGGCAGCTATTGTTCGTGAGCTTTGGCTAAAACGAGATGAAATAGCCAAAGCAGAAAACCTGGCTCCGCATCGGATTTGTAGAGATGAAAAAATCATTCAGCTGGCGCTAAATCAAGTAACAAGCCAAAGTGAATTTGAAAAACTATTCAAAGACAAAAAATCAAAACCCGAACAAGTTGCTGCATTATTTCTGACTTACCAAAATGCGCTCGCGCTAAAGCCCGAAAATTGGCCCCCCTTGCGAGCCAGACGAAAACCGGAGTAGACTTCTGAATTACATAACAAAAGTGTTATGTAATTCGTTAGGGATTTTCCCCCTAAGAAAGGTCGCTCTTGTTAAAAAACTCTTTAAAAATCGCGGCTTTAGTATCCGTTCTGGTCCTCACTGCCTGCAGCAGCGATTCGGGTAACGATTCTTCTTCCGAAAATTCAGATGCTGAGGTAGCCGCTGCGGAATCAATCGTCGTGTATTCCGGTAGAAATGAAACTTTTATCAAGCCCTATTTCGATGAATTTGAACTATTAACAGGTATTAAGGTTGAAGCTCGCTACGGAGATTCAGCTGAACTTGCCGCCCAATTATTAGAAGAAGGCGCCAATTCGCCGGCGGATGTATTTTTATCTCAAGACGCAGGAGCCATAGGAGCGGTTGCCGCCGCCGGGCTCTTACAAGAAATTGCTCGCGATCGTTACTCAGCTGTTCCTAATCAATTTACCGATCCAAACGGATTTTGGACCGGAATTACTGGTCGAGCCAGAGTTGTTGCTTATGATTCTGACTTAATCGACGCACAAGATGTGCCAACTAAAATTGACGGACTTCTTCAACCGCAATGGAGAGGTTTAATCGGAATAGCTCCAACTAATGCTTCATTTCAGAGTTTCGTAACAGCAATGCGTCAAGTCCGTGGTGATGATGCAACTTTGGAATGGTTAAAAGGTTTGGCTGCTAACGAACCAGTTATTTTTGAAAAAAACAGTCAAATGATTGAAGCACTCGATGCAAAAGTAATCGGTCTAAGCTTGACAAATCACTACTACCTTTATGAGGTCGCTGAATCACTTGGCAAAGAATTAAATGTAAAAAATGGATTTTTTGAAGCTGGTGACGTTGGAAATTTATTAAATGTAAGTGCGCTGGGAATTTTAAACACCAGCGATAAATTAGAAGCTGCTTACGCGCTTTTGGATTACTTACTATCTAATGAAGCTCAGCAAAGATTTGTGACTGAAACATCGGAATACTCCATTCTTCCAGGGATTAATCCCCCAGGAGGAATGCCAAAACTAGAAGATTTAGGTGTTCCAGATGTTAGGTTGGGTGACCTTGCAGATATCAAGAGAACTCAAGAACTCTTAATAGAGGCAGGCCTTCTCTGACCCTTACCGACAAGTCAAAAGACTCTAGGTTTAACCACCTAGGGTCTTTTTCTGCTACACCCAAAATCTTAATTTTCTTGAGTTTCTTGACGATGCTATTGGTACTAATTCCTCTTACTTATCTGGCAATCCGCGCCAGCGAAAACGGGTTAGCAGCATTTATGAATATTCTCTTTAGGCCGCGGACATTCTTCACATTGGCGACAAGCCTTGCACTATCTCTAGTAGTTGCCTTTGGCTCTCTGCTCTTGGGAGTGTCTATGGCTTTGATTTTAGGTAAAACAAACACACCCTTTAGAAAATTACTTTTAACGCTAATGCCACTTCCTTTGGCGATTCCCTCGTATGTGATTGCCTACAGTTATCTAGTGATAAATCCATTCTTAAATGGATTCTGGATCTCGGCCTTAATATTAATTTTGGCAACTTTCCCCTTTGTAGCGATTCCTACCTATGCCTTGATTAGGCGAATTAATATAAATCAAGAAGAGGTAGCAAGAACTCTAGGTTTAACTCCTGTTGCGGTATTGATTAAAGTAATTTGGCCACAGGTTCGGGTCGCAAGTTTTGCAGGTGCATTACTCAGTGCGCTCTACGCCTTGAGTGAATTTGGAACAGTTGCCTTCATGCGACTAGATACATTCACCCGGGTTATTTACACCACGTATAGAGCTTCTTTTGATCGAAGTGGTGCTGCAAGTCTTGGCTTAATGCTGTTAGTCATTAGTTTATTTGTAGTTTTCTTAGAACGTCGTTTTCGCGGTACCGCTGTCCCTAGTTCTGCAATAAGTAAAACTGGTGGGGTCTTGAAAATTGATGGGTGGCGTTACCTTACTTTCACTTTTGTTTTAACAATTTATTTCTTAACACTTTTTTTACCTGGCTATATCTTGATAAGTAGAACTTTTTCTGTTGGCGTCGCTGTAGATCTAAGTGAGATTATTACTCGTACCGCAAACACTGCCCTTGTGGCATTTCTGGGGGCGACGATCGCCTTGTTGCTGGCAATTCCAGTCGGAGTTATGAGCGCTAGGTTTAACTCACGCTTTGCCAGCATTCTTGAAAAGGGTTTATTCATTACTCACGCTCTTCCTGGCGTCGTTGTTGGTTTGGCATTAGTTGCGATCGGCGCGAGATATCTTCCGAGTTTGTATCAGACTATTTATTTATTGGCGTTCGCCTATGCACTCTTATTTATTGCAAATTCTCTTGGTACGGTGCGCAGTAATTTAGAAAAAATTCCAATCAGACTTGATGAAGTGTCTCGAAGCCTTGGGCAAACTTTTGGCCAGACATTTAAGCGCGTGATTTTGCCAATTGCCACTCCCGGAATTTTTTCTGGTTGGCTTTTGGTATTTGTTACTGCCATGAAAGAGTTGCCGGCTACTTTGATGCTAAAGCCAACTGGTTTTGAAACCCTTTCTACTTCACTTTGGACAGCCACATCTATTTCCCAATTTGCCCAAGCAGCTCCCTTCGCCTTGGCGCTAGTTTTAGTGGCCTCAATCCCTTCATACTTATTGAACCGACCAAATTTGGCAGAAAAAGATCTATTGCGAGAGAATAGTGCAATATGACCGATATAAAAATAGATGAATTAACTGTTAGCTATGGTGCTACAAAAGTTTTAGATGGACTTTCGCTTTTTGTGCCCTCTCAAAGCTTGGTTGCAGTTCTCGGTCCATCCGGTTGTGGAAAATCAACTCTGCTTCGAGCTATTGCTGGTTTCGTGGCTCCAAAATCAGGAACCATTCGCTTTGGATCAACACTCATGAGTGTCTCTAGTGTGCAAGTTCCACCAGAAAGAAGAAACGTGGGTTATGTGCCACAAGAGGGGGCACTGTTTCCACATTTGACTGTTCGAAAAAATATTGGCTTTGGTTTAGCTCGCGGAAAAAACTCTGAAAAGAGAATAAATGAAATGTTGAAATTAGTCGGGTTATCGGATTTAGCTGATCGCCTTCCCCACCAGTTAAGTGGCGGTCAACAATTTCGAGTGGCTATTGCCCGCGCTTTAGCCCCGGCCCCAAATGTGATGTTGCTAGATGAACCGTTTTCAGCTCTAGATGCGCAACTTCGAGAAGAACTTCGACACGAAATTAAACGAATCCTAAAAGAAACAAAAACAACAACTTTGCTGGTCACTCACGATAGAGAAGAAGCTCTAGTTATGGCCGACTTAGTTGCTCCGATGAAAAATGGCAAAATTGTTCAACTTGGTTCGCCACAAGAGGTTTATAACAATCCCATTGGTCTAGAAACTGCCGTAAGTACTGGTGATGCACTAATAATTCCGGCCATAAGAACTAAGGCGGGAAAGGTTTACACACCACTTTCTTCTAAAAAGCCAGAAGCTGGTCAACTAGGAAATGTGATAATTAGACCTGAAGAAATTGAAATTAGTCTAAGTGAAGACAATCCAAATGCAAGAATTTTTGAAATTGAATACTTTGGCCATGATGCGCTCATTCACTTGGAATTAAAAGACTCCACAAAGGTTGCTGCGCGCGTAGCTGCGCCTGTCAGACTAAACATTGGCGATCAAGTCAACGCTAAGCAAAAGGGCCCGATTAGATTTTTTGAAAAAGTTTAAATTCCGGCAAGTTGACGCAATACGTACCGCAAGATGCCACCATGACGAAAATACTCTGCTTCGCCGGGCGTATCAATTCTTACTTTAGCTTCAAAGTTTACTGTTTCGCCATTTGATTTTTGCGCTTTTACTTGTACCGTCGCTGGAATCACGCCATCGTTTAGTTTTTCAATTCCATAGATTGAGATCTCTTCGTCACCCGTGAGGTTCAAAGTGTCAGGACTTTCTCCCTCTAAAAATTGCAGCGGCAGTACGCCCATTCCCACTAAATTGCTTCGATGAATTCGCTCATAGGATTGGGCAATAACTGCTTTTACCCCTAAAAGTGCCGTGCCTTTCGCTGCCCAGTCGCGAGAAGAGCCAGATCCGTATTCGTGACCAGCAAAAATTACTAAAGGAAGATTCTTTTCAAGATAATAACTAGACGCATCAAAGATAGAAACAGTTTCGCCTGTTAAAAAGTTTTTAGTAAACCCACCTTCAACTCCCGGCACCAATTTATTTCTCAATCGAATATTGGCGAAGGTTCCCCGAATCATGACTTCATGATTACCGCGACGAGAACCGTACGAATTAAAATCTTTTTTATCTATTCCGTTTTCCACTAAATACTTACCTGCCGGGCTATCAGCCTTGATGTTTCCGGCTGGCGAAATATGGTCAGTCGTTACCGAATCACCTAGCCAAGCAAGTACTCGCGCCCCTTCTACATCAACTACTGCTTCGGGCTTAGTTGGCATTCCTTCGAAATAAGGAGCCTTTCTCACATAAGTACTTTTCTGATCCCATTCAAAAACTGCACCCTGCGGAGTCGGGAGTTCTTGCCAACGTGCATCTCCTTTAAATACGTCTGCATAGCGACGGGCAAACATATCTTGATCAATGCTTGAGCGAATCGTCTGCGTTATTTCTTCTGCAGTCGGCCAAATATCTTTTAAGTAAACCGGGTTTGCTTCATAATCGAATCCCAAAGGCTCTTTAGTCAAATCTAAATTCATGGTGCCCGCAATTGCATAAGCCACTACTAGAGGAGGTGAAGCTAGATAATTCATTTTTACATCGGGATTAATACGACCTTCAAAATTTCGATTACCACTCAAAACAGCTGCCACTGAAAGATCGTTTAAGTTAATCGCATCTGAAATTTCTTTCGGTAATGGCCCACTATTACCAATACAAGTGGTGCATCCGTAGCCAACCAAGTCAAAACCTAATTTCTCTAAATAAGGAGTCAGGCCGGCCTTCTGGTAATAATCAGTTACCACCTGCGACCCAGGGGCGAGAGTAGTTTTTACCCACGGTTTTCTAGTCAAGCCTTTTTCAACAGCTTTCTTGGCTAAAATTCCGGCCCCGATCATTACCTCTGGATTTGATGTGTTGGTGCATGAAGTGATTGCAGCAATAACCACGGCACCGTGAGTCAAATCAAATTTTTCTCCCGCTAAATTTACCTCTGCAGTTTTTTCAGACTCACTTGTGAATTCTGGTAACACATTTTGATAATTGGATTTTGCTTGACTCAAATTAATTCGATCTTGAGGGCGACGCGGCCCCGCTAAACTCGGCTCTACGGTTGTTAAATCGAGCTCTAACTTTTCACTAAATAATGGTGTATGCGCTGGATCTAACCAGAGTCCTTGAGCCTTAGCATAAGTTTCTATCAAGTCGAGTTGTTCTGCACTTCGACCAGTAAACCGTAAATAGTCGATTGTCTGTTCATCAATCGGAAAGATCGCAACTGTTGAGCCATATTCTGGACTCATGTTTCCGATAGTTGCTCTATTAGCCAAAGGTACCGCTTGGCAACCCTCGCCATAAAACTCAACAAATTTGCCAACGACTTTATGTTTACGCAAAATTTCTGTAATAGTTAAAACTAAATCTGTAGCAGTTACGCCCTCTTTAAGTGCGCCAGTTAATTTAAAGCCAACTACTTTGGGAATCAACATGCTTACTGGTTGACCTAACATTGCAGCTTCGGCTTCAATGCCACCAACACCCCAACCGAGAACGCCCAGGCCGTTGACCATTGTTGTGTGTGAATCAGTACCTACCACGGTATCGGGAAAGGCAACTCCGTCTTTTTCAAAAACCACACGAGCTAAATTTTCGATATTAACTTGATGAACAATTCCTGTACCTGGAGGAACTACTTTAAATTCAGAAAATGAACCTTGACCCCAGCGTAAAAATTGATAGCGCTCTCGATTTCTTTGATATTCCAAATCAACATTTATTCCAAAGGCAGCCGGAGATCCGTATGCGTCTGCAATCACTGAATGGTCAATTACTAATTCTGCAGGCGCCAAGGGATTAACTAATTGGGGATCTTTACCCAAATCCTGCATCGCTTCACGCATCGTGGCCAAATCCACAATGGCTGGAACGCCCGTAAAATCTTGCATAATTACTCGTGCCGGTGTGTAAGGGATTTCCGTATCTGGCTCGCTACTTGGATCCCAATTCACTAATGCCTCAATGTGATTTTTAGTTACGTTAAATCCGTCTTCCTTGCGAAGTAAGTTTTCAAGTAAAATCTTCAAACTAAATGGCAGTTGATTAGCTCGCTCAATTCGAGTTATGTCATAGATAGAAACTTGGCGACCTTCGATGGCTAAGTCACGCTTAGTTTTAAAAGAATCCTGACTCAAAATCGCTCCATTGGCTAAATATTGTCAAAGCCTATCAGGCAACAATTTTTAGTTATCTTTTGAAAAAACTGCCATCGTTTCTAGATGATGGGTCTGCGGGAAGGCATCAATCAAATCTAGGTGTGACAAGTGCCACCCGTTTTCCGTAATGATTTTGCTATCTCTAGCCAAGGAAGCTGGATCGCAAGAGAGGTAAATAATCTTTGCCCCTGCCACTTCTGCCAGCCGGCGGGAAGCGATAACCCCAAGACCCCGTCTAGGCGGATCTAAGATCACTAAATCAAATTTATGCTGCGTACCCGCTAAGAAGTCTTCTGCCTTTTGTGTAACAACCTTAGCTTTCGAGAAATTCTTTAGGTTTTCTTTCGCACAACTTGATGCCCCACGATCTAGTTCAACGCTGATTAACTCTATCGTTTTTTGCTCTTCTAATAAGAGCCGTCCAAAAATTCCGACTCCCGCATATAAATCTAGAACACTTCTTTGAAATTGAACTTTGGATAACATCATGGCGCTTAATTTCTCGGCAGCCTGCAGATGAGATTGCCAGAATCCGGATTTTAAATGAACAAATTCATGACCCAAAATTTTGGTAGTTGTCTTGCTTAAGGAATCTTGGGGAACTATTTCCGCGCTACCATTATTGACAACTAGCAATTGTTCTTTTGAAAATTTCTTAGTATTTATACTTTCTAACAACGAGTTAATCTCACTCGCGGCAATTGCACAATTTTTAATAGGAATCACTTCATGAGATCGAAACTTTCTAAACCCAAGCTGGCCATTTTCTGCAGGCGCTAGGCGTAATTTATTGCGCCAGTGGTAGTCCTTGGGCTCTAGCTGATGAGTTTGTAAGAGATCTTCGACCGACAAATCCGCCAAGCGCTGCATCTGCTCTACTAAGACATTGCGCTTTAGTTCCAATTGATAATCAATTGAAGCATGCTGAAAGTCGCAGCCCCCACAGTCTGACTTTTTAAAATAAACACAAGGAGCGCTTACTCGATTTGGATTAGCTTCGATTACTTCTATTGATTCAGCAATCCAAGCACGACCCCCTGGTGCTTTTTTTATAACTTTTATTTTTACTAATTCATTAGGTAACGCCTTACGTACGAATAAAACTTTTTCTTCCCATCGCGCAACGACAAATCCACCGTGGGCGATTTTCTCAGTTCTTACAATTACTTCTTGATCAATTTTCAATTTGAATCAGGTTTTAAGTAGGTATCTCGAGCAGTTTTTGCAATTCGATAAGTTAAATAAACTGCGAGCAAATAAAGCGGCCAACCCATAAATAATCGAGCAGTTCCGAGCCAACCTACGGACTGATTGAAATATAGAGGAATCTGCACTAGCAACCGAACCGCAAATAGTCCTACCCAAAACCAAGTTAAGTTAACTGCAACTCGACGTAAGGCAGGTGTTTCTAACCAAGCCTGAGTATTGCCGCTAATAGCACCGATTAGATAGGCCAGAAGCGGCCGCTTGATTAAAATCGACCCAGCAAAGAACAAGCCATAAGCAGCGTTTGTAATTAATCCAGTTAAGAAAAAGTTCGCAGCGTTATTAGTGCGATAAGTGATGTATACAGAAATTCCTAGGCCAACAAACCCTGCAACTACTTGCGAAAGAGTCTCTCTCTTGACAATCCGCCAAAAGAAAATCACTAAGCCCACGGCTAATGCAGAATAAAGTGCTAAATTTAGATTCAAGATCGGCAAATAAAGAATTAAAAAAATTGCTGCAGGTAATCCTGAATCTAAAAGTCCTTTCCAACCACCCAAGGCTTTTTCAAAAAGTTGTCTATCTGGATCAGATTCGTTCATTAGCGTCCTGAAGATCCAAACCCGCCGGTGCCACGATCTGAAGCAGCTAATTCACTAACTAATTCAAACTCTACAGATTTAAATTCTTGAATTACCAACTGAGCGATTCGATCTCCGGGTTTTATCGAAATGTCATGATTAGGATCTAAATTAATTAAGATCACTTTTATTTCTCCGCGATATCCCGCATCTATAGTTCCTGGTGCATTAAGTACTGCCAATCCTTGTTTAAGAGCTAGACCAGAGCGAGGATGCACTAAGCCAACTGTGCCTTTAGGTAACGCAATTGAAATACCGGTGCGAACTGCGGCACGCGCAAATGGTTCGAGATTTACCTCTTCGATGGAATACAGATCAAATCCAGCATCATCAGGATTTGCTTGCGTGGGAACAATTGCAGTTGGATCTAATTTCAAGAGCGGAACTCTCAACAAACTGGTCCCTTCTTGGTCGATATTGCACTCTGCGACAATAGAGTCTATGGCAAATAGTTCTAGATCCGTTAGCGCAAGGTTGCTAACCCCGTTTCTGACTCCCGTAGCAACGATGCTGGCAAAGAAACTATCTGCAACTTCCTTTACCAAAGCTACCGGCCACAAACCTCCCAGTAAAAAAAACCCCGGCAGTTACCTGGATAATTTACTGTGGGCGATTGCGCTCACCACTTTTTTAGCGTTGGCTCAAATGTTAGTTCAAAAGTTTTTAGAAAAAGATAAACCTTAAGCGCACTCGTCGCAGATCATCACGCCTTTTTTATCGCTGGCGAGTCGACTGCGATGCATTACCAAAAAGCATTTTGAACAAGTGAACTCATCAGCTTGCTTAGGTACGACCTTTACTGAGAGTGATTCGTCGGATAAATCCGCCCCTGGTAATTCAATGGTTTCACTGATTTCATTTTCATCAACATCAGCTTGCGGATTGTTCGTCTCGGCACGCTTCGCCTTAAGTTCTTCGAGACTGTCTTCGGCTAACTCTTCATCAGTCTTGCGCGGGGCATCATAATCAGTTGCCACGGTGTCTCAATCTCCTTTTTCGCATTACTTGCGAGGATTGTGCCTCAACTAACTCACTTTCGCACATTTTTGCCCAGGTGAGTTGGACCACAGTAGACCTCCCATAGTGCTTGCAACTACGCGGGGGGACAATTTATTTCATGCCTATTTATTCCTTATTTGACCTCGCCCCCCAAATCGATTCGACTGTATATATCCACCCAGATTCCGTAATAATCGGTGATGTTCGAATCAGTGCCGGCGCCTCGATTTGGCCATGCGCAGTATTAAGAGGCGATAGTAATTACATTTCCATTGGTGAAAATACCTCTATTCAAGATGGCACGGTTTTGCATTGTCGCAATGAACAGGCGACATTGATTGGAGCCCGCTGCGTCATCGGACACAATGCACACTTAGAAGCCTGCGAGGTCGAA
>VFQT010002971.1_pt1 | contig 16231 bp, 11 predicted proteins | sample 3512381 | NCBI WGS metagenome assembly VFQT01 (sample SAMN10412376, study PRJNA504923) | tailings metagenome | isolation source: Relicate 2 Philex TSF3 active mining site | place: Philippines: Tuba, Benguet | collected 2017-08-29
TGCCAGCAAGGCAAGCGATCGGTTTGACTTCGATGGATATTCAAGCAGTTGTCCTGATTTTTCGCGTATATCCGGATCTGTGTGGTTGACCTTCCACATGCTGCCCCAAGGCCGGTTTATACTTTTCATGATGCGTTGAAAATAAGCGATTTGTCGTAAAACGAAGGCAGGCCGCTTCCGATTGCGTAATTTTGCTTCCCGCTGCCGGATCGTCATGACATAACCCGTGTGCGTTCGGTGCAGGATCATACCATCAATCTCATGTCATCACCGCAAGGACAAGCCGCCGCTTTCGATCTGGACACATTCCGCCGACTCCTGCGTTACGCCCGCCCTTATCGCTGGCGACTGATCCTGTCGATCCTGCTGGCACTGGTGCTCGCGGTCTTTGCCCCTGTCAGACCCCTGCTGATCGATCACACGCTGCGCGATATCCTCGGCGGCGACCTGGAAAAAGGCTTCGCGATCCGCTTGCTGGTCAACATCACACTCATTCAGGTAGTACTGCTGATCCTGGAATCCGCGATGCGCTTTCTTTTCACTTATCTGACGACCTGGCTCGGTCAGACCGTCGTGCGGGATCTGCGTCGGGATGTATTCGACCGCGTTCTCTCGTTGAATCTACGGCAGTTCGACCGCACGCCGATCGGCACACTGACCACCCGCACTGTCAACGACATCGAGTCGGTGAATGATGTGTTTTCTGACGGACTGGTGCCGGTACTGGCGGACTTGTTGTCGATCATCGCGATCCTGGCCGCCATGCTTTACACGAACTGGTCGCTCACCCTGATCTGCCTGATCCCTTTTCCGTTGATGATCCTGGGGACCTGGCTCTTCAAGGAAAGTGTGAAAAAGTCATTTGTAACGGTTCGCAATGCCATTGCATCCCTGAACGCCTTTGTGCAGGAACATATCACAGGCATCACCCTCATTCAGTCCTTCACGGCCGAAGGCCGCGAGGCGCGGGCCTTTGACACCATCAACCGGCAGCACCGCGACGCCAATATTCGGGCGATCTTTGCCTATTCCGTGTTCTTCCCCTTCGTGGAGATCATCCTGGCCTTTTCCATGGGATTGCTCGTGTGGTTTGCTGCACGTCAGTCGATGCAGGGTGATGACGGGGCTTCGGCCGCCGTCACCGGTCAGGTGGTATCCTTTATAATATTGCTCAATCTCCTCTTCCGCCCCCTGCGGGTGATCGCCGACAAACTCAACGTCCTTCAGATGGGTATGGTCGCAGGGGGGAGGGTTTTCAATGTCCTGGACAATGAAGACCGTACGCAGGACACCGGCACCATGCCGATGGAAAAAGCACGCGGTGAAGTGTGTTTTGAAGGGGTGGAGTTCTCCTATCTCCCGGGACAGCCGGTGTTGTCGGACATCAGTTTCAGGGTGGCGCCCGGAGAAACCCTTGCCATCGTGGGTGATACCGGCAGCGGGAAATCAACCATCATCAGCCTGCTGAACCGTCTGTATGACTGCACCGGCGGTGTGATCCGCCTCGACGGGACCGATATCCGGGAGCTCCGGCTTTCTGATCTGCGTCGTCAGATGGGCGTGGTATTACAGGATGTTTTTTTGTTCTCCGGCTCCATCCGGGATAATCTCACGCTGAGGAACCCCGGGATCCCGGAAACGCGGGTTCGTCAGGCCGCCCGCATGATCGACATGGATGATTTCATCATGTCGCTGCCTGGCGGATATGATTTCGTGGTCGGGGAAAGGGGAGGATCCCTATCCCTGGGCCAACGCCAGTTGCTGTCATTCATCCGCGCCCTGCTCTATGATCCGTCGATCCTGATCCTGGACGAGGCCACCTCTTCGGTGGATACGGATTCGGAACGACTGATCCAGCATGCCATTGAAACGATGATCAGGGATCGGACTTCCATCGTGATCGCCCACCGGCTGTCCACCATCCGCAAGGCCCACCGGATCATCCTCCTGGAGAAGGGGCGTATTCGGGAATCCGGCACCCATGATGAATTGATGGCGCTGGACGGTGCTTATGCCAAACTCCACCGCTTCCAGTTCTCGGAAAAGATCTCATAACGATGGATCGACCACCCGCTGCAGCGCGGGAGATCGCCCATCCTAAAATATCGCCTGACCTGATGAAACTCCGATATTTCGTTGGTTTTTACCGCTTCGGCTGGGATTTTCGTCTCAGCCTTCATATCTTTGCGCCAAATTTGCGGACCACCATGACAGTCAATCCGTCGAAATACTTACTGGCAGCGGTTTTCGCCCTACATATATCGATTTTTCCTAATGTGACTTATGCACAGCATGAATCCGGCCACGCGACCCATCAGTCGCATGACGAACATGCTGCCGCCGGCGGTCACGAGGAAAAGAAGGAGGGGTTTGATGCGAACGAGGTGATCTTCAGTCACATCATGGATGCCCATGAATACCATTTCCTGGACATCACCGATGAAAACGGCGAGAAGCATCCGATCGGTATTCCCCTGCCGGTGATCCTGTATCAGGAAGGCAAGGGCTGGTCTGTTTTCATGTCGTCCAAGTTCCATCACGGACATACCGTGCATGAAGGTTATCGTCTGCTCGACCGTCATTTCATGCATGAGCATGGACTGGACACGATGAAGACTGCCGGTGGCACACCGGTGTTCAAGGCCGGTCAGATCTATTCGGTGGATGAGGCGGGCATGCCGCTGGCAGATGTTCAGGTCTATGATGTCTCACTGACCCGGAACGTTACCCAGATGATCCTGGCGCTGATCCTGCTGACCTGGATCCTGGTGTCAATGGCCGGAAAGTATCGTCAGCAGGGTAAAAAAGCGCCCAGCGGACTGCAGAACGCCATTGAGCCTGTCATCACCTTTGTACGTGACGAAGTAGCCAAGCCGAACCTGGGGCATAAGTACGAGAAGTACCTGCCTTATCTGCTGACGGTCTTCTTCTTCATCCTGATCAATAACATCTTCGGATTGATCCCGGGATCTGCCAACGTGACGGGCAACATCGCCTTCACGATGGTATTCGCGCTGATCTCCTTCATCGTGATCATCTTCAGCGCCAACAAGCATTTCTGGGCGCACATCTTCAACCCACCGGTGCCCGGTTTTGTGAAGGGCATCCTGGTGCCGGTAGAGATACTCGGGATATTCACGAAGCCCTTCGCCCTCATGATCCGTCTGTTTGCGAACATGATGGCAGGGCACATCATCATCATCTGTCTGGTCTCCCTCATTTTCATATTTGGTAGTCTGAGCAAGGGAATTGGCTGGGGATTCTCCCCCGTGTCGATCGCATTCGCCAGCTTCATCTATGTGATCGAGATCATGGTGGCATTCATCCAGGCGTTCATCTTCACCAACTTAACGGCGGTGTTCATCGGGCAGTCCATGGAAGGGGATCATCACGAGGAGGGACATCATTAATTCTTTTTTCACCACACACAAACAAACAAGTATGGAATTACTGTATGTTCTGTTGAGCACAACGGCATGGGCAAATGCCGGTGGAGCCTTCGGTGCGGGTCTTGCCGCCATCGGTGCCGGTATCGGTATCGGTCAGATCGGTAAGGGTGCCGTTGAAGCCATCGCGCGCCAGCCGGAAGCTGTGAACGACATCCGTGCGAGCATGATCCTGACGGCTGCCTTCGTAGAAGGTGTTGCCCTCTTCGCGGTCATCGCCGGCATCCTCGCGATGTTCGTCTAAGCGAAAAGAACTGAACTGCACCCGGAGCACAGGGCCGAGGGTGCAGTCATTCCTTTGATTCAAAACAAACACATCATATGGATCTGTTAACGCCGTCGTTTGGTCTGATCATCTGGACCCTGCTGGCCTTTGTGATCGTTCTGCTCGTCCTCCGGAAATTCGCCTGGGGACCCATCCTCTCCGCCCTGAGCGAGCGGGAGAAGACCATTGCCGACTCCCTTGCCACGGCAGAGCGTGTGCAGGCAGACATGGCCCGCATGCAGCAGGAAAATCAGGACCTGATGGCCAAGGCACGTGAAGAGCGCGCCGCGATGATCAAGGAAGCCAAGGAGACCCGCGACAAGATGATCAGCGAAGCCAAAGAGCAGGCCAAGCAGGAAGCGGCCAAGATCCTGGCAGATGCCAGCGCCGCCCTGGAAAACCAGAAGATGGCTGCACTGACCGATGTGAAGAACCAGATCGGTAACATGGTCATCGAGATCTCGGAAAAGGTCATCCGCCGCTCCCTGGAGAACCGCCAGGATCAGGAGACCTATATCCGTCAGCTGGCGGACGATGTCCGTCTCCTGGCCAAATGACATAGAAACGACACACCTCATTCATGCGACAATACAAGGTAGCCAACCGATACGCGAAGGCGCTCTTTACGCTGGCCGTGGAGCAGGGTAATCTGGACCTGGTGCATCAGGACATGGAACTCATCCGTGGACTGAACCATCCGGAATTCAGCCGGATGCTTGCTTCTCCGGTCATCAACAGCGATGCCAAGTCGAAGACATTCGATGCGGTGTTCGGGGGTAAGATCTCTCCGTTGAGCCAGGCCTTCTTCAATCTGGTATTCCGCAAGGGCAGATCCCTGTCCCTGAAGGAGATCGGTGAATCCTTTGAAGACATGTACCTGGACCATCAGGGTTTTGTCAAGGCCGAACTCACTACGGCCACGACGGTTTCAGAAGAACTGAAGCAGGTGATCAAGGAGAAACTGGAAGCATTGCCGCAACTGAGTGGCAAGCGCGTGATACTCACCGAGCGTTTAGACCCGGCCATCATCGGGGGCTATGTGCTCCAGGTGGGCGACCAGTCGCTCGATGCCAGCATCCGCCGCGACCTGCAGGTCATCAAGACCCAGTTCGTGGAAAACATGTACGTCCAAAAGATCAGGTGATCCCACTCAATACAAGCACATCTAAAAAACGTCTCATATGATAGACATTAAGCCGGATGAGATATCAGCGATACTGCGTCAGCAGTTGAACAATTTCAATACCTCCGCCGAACTGGAGGAAGTAGGTACCGTACTCCAGGTGGGTGACGGCATCGCCCGCATCTACGGCCTCAACAACGTGAAGTCCGGCGAGCTCGTCGAGTTCGAGAACGGTGTGAACGCCATCGCCCTCAACCTCGAAGAGGATAACGTGGGTGTGGTACTCATGGGTGAGAGCGGTTCCATCAAGGAAGGATCAAAGGTGCGCCGCACCGGTAAGATCGCCTCCATCAAGGCGGGCGAAGGGTTGGTCGGCCGAGTCATCAACACCCTCGGTCAGCCGATCGACGGTAAGGGCCCCATCGCCGGTGAACTGTACGAGATGCCGCTCGAGCGCAAGGCGCCGGGTGTGATCTTCCGCGAGCCGGTAAAGGAGCCGCTGCAAACGGGTCTGAAGGCTGTTGACGCCATGATCCCCATCGGTCGCGGTCAGCGTGAGCTGATCATTGGTGACCGTCAGACGGGTAAGACGGCCATCGCTATCGACACCATCATCAACCAGAAGGAATTCTACAATGCCGGCCAGCCGGTATATTGTATCTACGTGGCCATCGGTCAGAAGGCGTCCACCATCGCTAACGTGATGAAGACGCTGACCGACTACGGTGCGATGGATTACACCGTGATCGTGGCAGCCTCTGCTTCCGAGCCGGCTCCGCTCCAGTTCTACGCACCCTTCGCCGGTGCGGCCATCGGAGAATTCTTCCGCGACACCGGTCGCCCTGCCCTGATCATCTATGATGATCTGTCGAAGCAGGCCGTGGCATATCGTGAGGTTTCCCTGTTGCTGCGCCGTCCGCCGGGTCGTGAAGCTTACCCCGGTGACGTATTCTATCTACACAGCCGTCTGCTGGAGCGTGCCGCCAAGGTCATCAGCAAGGATGATGTAGCCAAGAACATGAACGACCTGCCTGATTCCATCCGTCACCTCGTGAAGGGTGGTGGATCGCTGACGGCCCTGCCGATCATCGAGACCCAGGCCGGTGACGTATCTGCCTACATTCCGACCAACGTGATCTCCATCACCGACGGACAGATCTTCCTTGAGTCGAACCTGTTCAATGCCGGTATCCGTCCCGCCATCAACGTGGGTATCTCGGTAAGCCGCGTAGGTGGTAACGCCCAGATCAAGTCGATGAAGAAAGTATCCGGTACCCTGAAGCTTGACCAGGCCCTCTATCGTGAGATGGAGGCGTTCTCCAAGTTCGGTGGTGACCTCGATGCTGCTACCAAGGCGGTGCTTGACAAGGGTGCCCGCAACGTGGAGATCCTGAAGCAGGGTCAGTACGCTCCCTTCTCCGTTGAGAAGCAGGTGGCCATCATCTACCTCGGTACGCAAGGTCTGCTCAGCGCAGTGCCGGTTCGTAAGGTGAAAGAGTTCGAAGAACATTTCCTGACGGAGATGGAGAACAAACTCCCCGAAGTGCTGGCCGAGTTCAAAAAGGGCAACCTGCCCGAAGAAGGCATGAAGAAGATGGTCGAAATGGCCAAGGGTCTGATGGAAGCCTACAAGGCCTGATCATTTCCTGAGAGATAAACAAAAAGACCGCTTGTTACTAAACAGGCGGTCTTTTTATTTTTGAAACATTTTTAGATCACGAAGGTGGAAGGGGGGTGATTTTCAGGCAGGCAGCACTTCTGTAGGATCCGCCTCACCGGACGTTGACCTGATGAATTCTGCAGGGGTCATGCCTGTAATTTCTCTGAAACTGCTGAAGAAACTGGATTTCGAAGCAAAACCGCTTTCTTTTCCTATGCCTTCCATGGAGAGGTTGTGATTCCCTTCGAGTAATGATTTGGCATATTCCACACGCAAACGTTTGCGCATGTCCGTAAATTTTTCGTGAAGGACGCGGGAAAAACAGTAATCAATGTGATGCCTGGGTACTTCGAAACGGATGCTGACATCGGTCACGCTGAATCCGGTTTGCAGGTAGGGCCGCTCCTCGAGGATGTATTGCAGAATATTGTTGGCGAGTTCCTGAAACGGATCTTGATCGCCTGGTTGAACCTTTTTTGGCATATCTGCGATCTGTGTATCCAGCTTTGCATCTGTCGGGTTAACGGCGATGATGACTGGAGAAACAACCACAGACTGATCCTGGATGGAGGCTGTAGCCTTTGCCCTGGGAAGACCATACAATATTTCCGGAAAGAACAGCAGGCTTAGGGAGAGGGGTGCATAAAAAACAAGCAGGAGAATAAATGCGTTCGAAGCCTGGAAACTGGCAGCAGACAGCTGTTCATTTCGCATGTCTATCACCACCAGTACATAGAAAACAGACACCGCGATCATATTAGCGATCAGAAATGACAGCCACCTGAGGGTGAGTTTGCTCTGTCTTAATGGTACTTCGGGATGTTCCGGGATCCTTCGAAAATATCTGAACAGGCGCCATCCGCAAGCCAGTAAATAGATGAGGCTAAGCATCCCCCTGAGGATGTTCAGCGGAAAATGTCCGATCAACAGATAATGGGATGGTTCGCGCACTGCGTCCAGATCCTGGTGGATCTGCGCTGCGAATGCCAGTTTCTGATCGAAAGGAAGCGCAAAATAGGGGATATGGTTGATCCACATCAGCCAGAACGGGATGGTATGGAGCAGGTCCATCCAGTACAATCTGTTTCGATCGGCCAGGGTGTTTCGGATATACAAATAGAAGAAGGGGCCGATCAACGTCACCCAGGGCGAACTATAGAGATAGAAGATCGCTGTCAAAAGCGTTGATACACCGGAAATATTAAGGTAGTGATTGAGGTCAAAAAGCGACATCATGAGCAATCCCCCGGCGAGCAGCAGGTTGCCAAAATTCCTTCTGGGCTGATAGACCAGGAGGATCAGTATGATGATCCATTTGGCGAGGGCGAGCAGGAATACTGACATACTTATGAGATGATGAACATACAGCCCCATTTAGGTAGTGCTGCATGTTCACGGGTTGATCAGTTTGATATTCCGCAGCTTATAACGGCTGCGATGTAATGGTATTCGAGGTATGAAAATAGCAAATCAGTACTGTTCTGAATTCACCTTTTTGAATAATCAGTACTGAAATGGTAAAGGGGAACCGATTGGATGAGTCCTCAGGGATGGCTGGCTTGCAGTATTGATATTTTCGTCACATAAACGCGAGATATTGATGCAACTCAACCCCTTCAACATGGCTGCACATGGTAAAAAAATCTGCTTCAGTGCACTGGTTTTACTGTCCCTCACATCGAGGGGTATGGACAACCTCGACCTTCGACTTCATGCCTTCAGCGATAAAGTGAATGGAGCAAAGTTTTTTGGGGAGGTGGATCAAGCCCATGCCGAAACGATCGGTTTTGCCACACAGGCGGTCTCCACCCCCACGACCTATAAGTTCCATCGCGATAATGCGTTGACGATGAACGTCACATCCAAGGGGCTGGGCATTAATTTTTCGACGGATTGTTACCTGTTTTCTGCCACCAGTCCTGCCAATCCTGCACATGTGGCTGGTATCCGGACCTTTTACAGGATGGATTTCGATTACACCAGAAACCCACAGTCCACCGCTTCTTTCGAGATCTCTTTTCAGACGGGTCTACCTGTCAACGGCTATCTGTTATTCCTGGACTTTGACGCCAATGAAGAGATCAGCATCAAGGCCTATAACAGTGCAAATGTGTTGATCCCATATTCTGATATGACTTTTACACGTCACAATGGACAGACCGCCACGGGGAGCACCATCACGACCACTGTTTTCACTGACCTGGGATCGGCATACACCGGTAGAGTGGAAGATGAAGGGGGCACCAGCCAGAATGACGTTGTTGTGTCTTTGCAATCTTCACAGGTTATTAAAAGGGTGGTGTATGAGGTAGAAATGAATCCCACGGGCAATACCGGCGCGAGCAATCAGATGGGATTCAATTTCGTAGCGCCGACGACGCCGACGCGGGTCTATGTGAACCATGCGGCGGCTGGATCCAACAATGGTACATCGTGGACCAATGCTTACACTTCTCTGCAATCAGGCATTGATAATGCGTTTCCCGGTGATGAACTCTGGGTGGCCAAGGGTACGTATAAACCCAGTTCCACGTATGAACTGACCAGTACTACTTCCCGTTACCGGCATTTCCGTTTGCCTAACAATGTGTCTGTGTATGGTGGCTTCGTGTCCGGGCAGACGGATACGTCACAACGCTCCAATTATGGGATCGGGGAGACGAATGAAACCATTCTCAGCGGAGATCTGAATGGCGATGATAACTACACCGTCACCCCCTGGACTGGGGTGAGCGAAAACAGTTATCATGTCATTTATCATCCGGTGGGTACCTGTATGGGGTTGACCTCCAAGCTCAATGGCTGCACCATCAAAGGCGGGTATGCAAACAGCACGGGTGTTGATGCAGACGGAGGAGGTATGTACCTCACGGAAAGTACTCCGATCCGATTTAATCGGGTGAATCTCATCAATAACTATTCGGCAGATGACGGGGCTGCGATGTACCTGATCAATGGCGCGAATAATGATAGCAGCAGGGTCTATTTTACTGATCTGAACATTAAGTCAAATATAGCCGGTGGGGATGCCGCCATGTATCTGACGGATGACGCGGAAGCTGCTTTTTCTTATGTCACGTTGCAGGATAACCGGGCTGGCGCGAATGGCGGAGCACTGCATTTTAAGGCAAATGCATATGGTTATTTGAGCTATGTAAGTGTTTTAAACAATGCAGCAACAGGGGCCACATCTGAAGGCGGGGGCATTTATGCCGCCGGAGCTTCTACCAACTTGCAGATGTCGAATGTTACCGTTACCGGGAATAGTGCAGCGGCTACATCAAATGAGTTTGGTGGCGGCGGAATGGCCATTTACGAAGCGACTGCTTCCATTAGCAATAGTACCATCAGCAATAATACCGCTACCACTGATGGCGGTGGCTTATTGGTGAGCACAGGGGCTACCGTCACCATTACTAGCACCACCATCTCCAGCAACACGGCTGACGATGGAGGTGGGATCTACCTGGATAATGCCGGGACTACCATCAATGCCACCGGATTGACCCTATCCAGCAATACGAGTGCAGATGATGGCGGAGCAATATTCTTGTCGGATGGTTGTTCAATGACAGCAACTGAACTTACGGTTACAGGGAATTCGGCGACCGGAACAACCGGGTTAGGCGGAGGAATAATGATTAGTGGGTCATCCACATTAAATGCCAATGATGTCACTGTTTCGAATAATTCTGCTAGTGGATCAGAGGGGCAAGGTGGTGGTATTTACCTGGCTGGGGCATCCAGTAATCTCCAACTTACAGATTTTAGTATCACTGGAAATACTGCATCTGCTTCAATCAACAACGAGACGGGTGGCGGTGGCTTGGCCATCTATGATGGGACAGCATCTCTTAATGAGGGCACCATCAGCAACAATATCGCAACCATTGATGGTGGTGGCATATTAGTAGCCGCAGGTGCCGATGTTACTGTTACCAATACCACCTTTTCCAGCAACACCGCAGATGATGGGGGTGGCATCTATGTACTAGGATCAGGTACTACATTCAATGCTACATTAATGACGGTCTCAAATAATACGAGTGCAGATGATGCTGGTGGGATATTCCTGGCGACTAGTAGTTCGATGACAGCGACTAATCTTACGGTAACAGGCAATAATGCTTCAGGTGATGACGGTGGTGGGATACTTGTATCAGGTGGTTCAACTTTAACGGGTACAAATGTATTGATCAATAACAATACCACAACGGGAGATGATGGTGGTGGTCTTACGAGTGATGCTTCAACAGTAACCATCAATAACGGCACTATCACTGGAAATCGTTGCAAGGATGATGGAGGTGGTATAAAACTGCAAAATTCCGGAACGACGACATTGAACAATTGTATAATCTGGGGCAATGAATCAGGTAAACCTGTACCCTCAGGTAGTCCATCAGGGAAGCAGTTAGATTTGGCTGCTGGTACTTTGATTTTGAACTATTCCTTAGTACCAACGACAACAAAATCTACTGGTACGGATTCTGAAATTTCAGGTGCAGGCACCCTCACCGTCGGTGCAGGCAACATCACCGCCGACCCGCAGTTCCGCAACAGTGTCACCGGAGATTACCGCCTGACCTCCGGATCTCCGGCAGCCGATGCGGGGAATGATACCTACAACAGCCAGACCACAGATATCCGGGGCGCAGGGTTTGGCCGAAAACTGCTCAAAACCAATATGTCGACCACCGGCACCATCGATATCGGTGCTTATGAGTATAACTCGACGACCGATGCGAATAAATCATGGACCGGTGCAGTAAGCAATCTGTGGAACGTCGCCGGTAACTGGAGCGACAATGCCGTGCCGCATGCCAACGACATCATCGAGATCAACTCGGGTACAGCACAACTCAATACCGATTTCACGACGGATCGTAACGTTACCATCGGCGGTACCGGCACGTTGACACTTTTACCGACCTCTTCGATCAGTGTGGGTGCTGCCGGTACGCTCAATATGGGTGGAAGGCCGGTCACTCTGAAGAGTGATGCCACGGGGACTGCCCGCATCGGTCAGGTGCTGGGTACGCTCAGTGGTGCGACGAATGTCACGGTAGAGCGATACATGCCGGCTGGTCGTAAATGGCGTTTCTTCTGTGCACCGCTGACCGGTTCAACCAATAACAGCGTTTTCTATAACTGGCAGAACAACGATGTGCCCAACGGCAATACAGGCGTAGAGATCTGGGGACCTGCGGGAACGGCTGATCCATCGAGTGCCAATAACGGCCTGGCCGTCGGGCCGCATGCCTCCATGCGCTATTATGATGCCGGCTGGCAGCCTGTCATCAGCACCAATGCTTCGCTCTTATTCAACAGCACTACGAACATCGGCTATGCGTTGTTCCAGACCGGTCCCTACAATAACGGTAGCACCACGTATATCGGCGGTCCGGGCAATCTGCCCAATGGCATCGCTACCACGTTGTCGGCCACCGGATCGCTGATCTCGGGCACACATACCAAATCGCTGACGGCTGCCACGGCCGGACAATATTTTCTGGTGGCGAATCCATATGCATCTCCGGTAAATCCTGCCTTATTTACCGATGCCGGTACGATCAATCGCACCAATCTGGATAATATCCTGTATATGTGGGATGCCAAACCCGGAGGAACGAACGGCTTGGGCAGATATGTGTCTTACAACATAAGTACCGGTGAGTACTCCAGCATTGGTGCAGGCACTGGTTTCGCTGCGCACACCACGCAGATCCAGAGCGGACAAGCATTTTTTGTCAGAGCCACTGCAGCAGGTGCTGCGTCCCTGGTATTCCGGGAAACCAGCAAAGGAAGTCTCGTGAATATGGATATGATGGGTGATGCAACACCCAAGACTATTCCCTCCCTTCGTTTCCAGCTTTGGCAGGATACTGTAAACTATGATGGAGCCGTTGCCTATTTCCATACCGGCGCTTCCAGATCCATTGATAAACTCGATGGCACCAAGATGTTGAACGGTACGGATAATCTGGGATTGCGTCGTGATGGCAAGACCCTTGTTTTCGAACACCATCCCGAACTAACGGCTACGGATACCCTGTTTTTACAGCTCAGTCAGATGCGTCAGGTCACCTATCGGATGCGCATGGAAGCGGCAGGTATCTCGCTCCCCACCGGCATGAATGCCCGATTGATCGACAGGTTTACGGGGCAGGAAACGATCATTGATCTGGGTAAGCCCAACGATATTGATTTCACGGTGGGTGCGGACAGTGCCAGCAGCGGAGGTCGTTTCATGGTGGTATTCGGTGCCAAAGCAGGTGTTGGCGCTCAGACCGCAGAACCGGGGAATGCCGGAACATTGAAGGTGTTCCCGAATCCGGTGGCGGGCAGTTCGGCCGTGTCTGTCACGCTGGATGCATCCAAGGCACCCTGGAGTCTTCGGGTATTGGATCCGCTGGGTCGGGCGGTCTGGCAGCAAACGGGTGTTTCTGCTCCCCGCATCGAGATCCCGGTATCAGGGTTGAGCAGGGGCATCTATCATCTTGTCGCAACGGACGCGACGGGTACACGCACCGTTTCAGACATCGTCAGACAATGATGAAAGCCCACCACGTATCATCACGCTAAAAAAATCAAACATGTCCCGCTCCATTCGCATACTATTGAATCTTTCACTGATCGTTGCATTTGTCTGCCTGTCCCTTGGAGGATATAGTCAGGATCCCGAAGATCCTTCAACGCTTGATCCCGCCGTCCCCGTAGACGGGGGTATCAGCCTCCTGCTGGCAGCCGGTGCTGCCCTGGGGGGACGCCAACTCTTTAAAAGATCTCGTGAAGACAAGGACTGATCCGTCGGATCTTCGTCTTCCGGTACGCGCAGGGGTATGCATCCTGTGACGGTACTACCCGGAGAAACATCGTCCAGGGCGATGCTTCCCGGGTTTTTATATTGATGAGAACATCCAACAACCAATGCATCCAATCTTTGTTGCTATGGCATGTCCTTCTCGTCTGAAATTGCACCGCTGCTGGAAGTTTCCGGTTTGACCAAGACCTATGGGTCATTCAGAGCCGTTGATGACCTGTCGTTTTCTGTGTTTCCCGGAGATGTGTTTGGATTCCTTGGTCAGAATGGTGCGGGGAAATCGACCACCATCCGAATGTTGCTGACGCTCATCAGACCCAATGCCGGTCATATCCGGGTGTTCGGTATGGATCTGCAGCAGCATCGCCGGGAGGTGCTGTCTCGCGTCGGAGCCGTCATCGAAAAGCCCGATCTCTATGGTTATCTGACCGGACAGGAGAATCTGTCGCTATTTGCCCGTATGAGTGGTAAGGGCATCACCAAAACGCGCATTCAGGAAATACTTGAACTCGTGGGATTGCAAAAGCGGGCCGCAGACCGGGTGAAAACCTATTCGCAGGGCATGAAACAGCGGCTGGGCATTGCCTGTGCGCTGGTACACGACCCGGACCTGATCATCCTGGATGAACCCACGAACGGGCTGGATCCGCAGGGCATCGCCGATATCCGTAATCTGGTATTGTCACTCAGTCGCGAGCAGGGCAAGACTTTTCTTATTTCCTCGCATCTGCTGGCGGAAGTGGAACTCATGGCCAACCGGATGATCATCATCGACCGGGGAAAGAAGATCGTGGAAGGAAATGTACGAGAACTGGTCGATCCGCAGGATCGTGAATTGCATCTCGAATCGGAGGATGATGGTTTTTCGGTAGCATGCATTGCTCAGACCCGTTGGGCTGAACTGCTGATGCGCGACCGGCTGCCGCAGGTGGTACTGCGCATGTCCAATGCCGAGATCCCGGCACTGGTAGATGTGCTGGTGGCACAGGGGGTGCGTATCCAGGCGCTTCGGCCCGTCAATCGCCTTGAAGCTTACTTTCTTTCACTCACCCACGCCTGAACCCGATGATCAACCTCATACGCCTCGAACTGTTCAAGATCTTCAGGAAGCCTCGCACTTATATTGCATTCGGTGCCGTTGCCGGCATCATCTGGCTGATCCAGCTGGGTTTCTGGGCCGATGGGGAGTCCTATATCAACTTCGGGATGGCGGCACTGTCGGAATCCTTCGATGTACAGGGGCAGGTGCTGAACGGCTACCTGCTGGCCTATATCATCCTGCAGACCTTACTGGTGCATGTGCCCCTGTTGATCGCCCTGGTATCGGGGGATATGATCTCCGGGGAGGCGAACATGGGGACGCTGCGGTTGCTGGCCAGCCGGCCGGTGAGTCGTACACAGATCATCCTCTCCAAATTCCTGGCTTCATCTGTGTACGCCCTGGCGCTGCTGGTATGGATGGCGGTCTGGACCCTGTTCTTTTCACTGTTCATCTTCGGGGCGGACGATATGATCATCATGAAGAGTGAGGTGGTGACCCAGATCTCTGCCGCGGATGCCGCCTGGAGATATGTCGCTGCCTTCGGCTTCGCCGCCCTGGCGATGGTGACGGTGTCTGCCCTGGCCTTCCTGCTGAGCATCTTCGCAGAGAATTCCATTGGCCCGATCATGGCAACGATGAGCATCATCATCCTCTTTACGATCCTCAATTCCCTGAACCTGCCGATCTATCAGGAGATCAAGCCCTATCTGTTCACGACCCACATGCTGGGCTGGAAGGGCTTCTTTGACGTGGCGGTGAATGCATCCAACGAGCAGATCCCCGGTTCGGTGGAGAACCTGCCGGCGGTGATGAGGTCGGCCGGGATGTTGTTGTTGCACATCATCCTTTTCCTGGGTGCTTCACTTTATGTGTTTCGGAGGAAGGATATCCTGTCCTGATCCAAATCTTTCTCCCAGGTTTGAAAGGCATGCCAGTCGGAATTTTACCGATCATTTTTTATTGGTCTAAAAAATGTCATAAATGATATTTTTTTTGTGAAAATTTAGCAACTTTTCACAAGGTTTCCTTCCTTATGACTTGACCTTTCGTTGCCTTCCTCGAATTTAGGCTCGTATGAATTGTTGGTTTTTTTCGATCCTCATCCGTTCGATGATGAACGGGATGGGTCATTTTATTTCGTTACAGCGTCAATCATTAAGTTTCGAAAATCATCTGGCTGATATGCGATCATTTTTCCTCTTATTAGTTTTTGGTTTTTTGAGTAAAAGCATTCAAGCACAATCAGATCATCCATTTACGGATGCATATGTTACCAACGGGGACATCAAGGCAATGATTGTTGATAATGATATTCTGTATCTGGGTGGAAGTTTTCGTTACATCGGAGGCAGGGCTTCTTACGGAATTGCATTGAATGCATCGACTGGAGAGGTTAATTCCAATTACCTGCAGCCAGATAACTCAGTGAACATAGTGATTCCCGATGGCAGCGGAGGCTGGTATATCGGTGGCAGTTTTACCTCTGTTGGAGGACAGACCCGCAACAGATTGGCGCGTATTAATAGTGACGGTACACTGAATGATTGGAATCCTAATCTCACGGGCGGACAAGTTTTTGCATTAGCCCTCAGTGGAAGTACTTTGTATGTTGGTGGAAATTTTTCTACGACTTTCAGAATTGGCGGGCAGGCCAGAAATCGAATTGCCGCGTTGGATGTAACAACAGGACTGGCTACGGATTGGAATCCAGATGCCAATAATGCGATCAGAGATATATTGATCAGTGGAGGGGTAGTTTATGTAGGCGGAGATTTTACCAGCATTGGTGGTCAGACCCGTAATCGAATTGCATCATTGGATCCAGCATTAAACACCAGCAATGCCTCTTCATGGAATCCATCTGCCAATAAT
>VFQT010002974.1_pt1 | contig 16211 bp, 11 predicted proteins | sample 3512381 | NCBI WGS metagenome assembly VFQT01 (sample SAMN10412376, study PRJNA504923) | tailings metagenome | isolation source: Relicate 2 Philex TSF3 active mining site | place: Philippines: Tuba, Benguet | collected 2017-08-29
AATAACGATCGTCGTTATCCGATGCGATAGCCGCACCGATGGCCAGGCCGATGATACCGGCTCCGATCGCCAGAGCGGCATCGTTGTCGCGGTCATAGTACCGGTCGCGCGCCTCGGCGGTGGTTGCTACCGATAACGTTCCAGCCGCAAGAGCTGCCGCGACCGCTGCGTGTTTGATGCTCTTGAACATCACCTTTCTCCTTTGCCGCCCACAGGATGGAAGCAGGCGGCGACAAGGCGACAAGGTGGCGAAAACCCCCTGAACCCGTACTTAATGCTCCGTTCACGATTGTCGCACCGGGCACGAGGGTTTTCGGAGAGGGAGAGGGCGGCTCCGCGAGGAGCCGCCCGTTTCGTCTATCAGTAACGATAGCCGCGGCGGTAGTACTCATCGCGCCGGCCGTCCCGGTCATAGCGATAGCCATTCCGGTCATAGCGGTAGCCGTCGCGCCCGTAGTAATAGTTGTTATTGTACTGATAGCGGCGATCGTAGTCGCGATAGCGGCGGTCGTCGCGGTCGTTGCCGCTGGAAGCGATGATCGCGCCTAGCGCCAGTCCGATGATGCCGCCGGCAATCGCGGCACCGGCGGTATTGCCGTTGTCGCGGTGATAATAACCGTCACGCGCCATGGCCGGGGTGGCGGTTGCGATGGTGGTCGCGGCCAGCGCGGTGGCGAGGGCGGTCTTCTTGAAAAGGTTTTTCACAGCCTGAACTCCTGTCGCGGATGGCCGGCCCGATGCCGTCCGATCCGCTGTATGGAGCTGTTTTAACGGGCTCGTGCTGAATGGGCTCAGCACGAACATGGCAGCGTTTGTTCAGGTTTGTCCGCAATTGTATGAACCGTGACGCTCTTGTCGAAGCGCCGGGATCAGGCCGCTTCCTTCTTGCGCCCCGCCTTCTTGCGCTCGTGAGGATCGAGGATCGCCTTGCGCAGACGGATCGACTTGGGCGTCACTTCGACCATCTCGTCGTCGTCGATATAGGCGATCGCCTGTTCGAGGGTCATGACCTTGGGCGGGGTCAGGCGGATGGCGTCGTCCTTGCCGGTCGAACGGAAGTTCGTGAGCTGCTTGGACTTCATCGGGTTGACCTCAAGGTCTTCCACCTTGGCGTTCTCGCCGATGATCATGCCCTCGTAGAGCGCTTCGCCCACGCCCACGAACAGGATGCCGCGCTCTTCCAGCGGACCCAGGGCATAGGCCACCGCCTCGCCCGACCCGTTGGAGATCAGCACGCCGTTCTTGCGGCCTTCGATCTTGCCTTTGTGCGGACCGTACTTCTCGAACAGCCGGTTCATGATCCCCGTGCCGCGCGTGTCGGAGAGGAATTCGCCGTGGTAGCCGATCAACCCGCGCGAGGGCGCGGAGAAGGTGATGCGCGTCTTGCCGCCGCCCGAGGGGCGCATGTCGGTCATCTCGGCCTTGCGCTGGTTCATCTTGTCGACGACCGTGCCTGAGTGTTCGTCATCCACGTCGATCACGACCGTTTCGTAAGGCTCGGTGCGGTTGCCGTTCTCGTCGGTGCCGAACAGCACGCGCGGACGGCTGATGCCGAGTTCGAAGCCCTCGCGGCGCATGGTCTCGATCAGGACGCCCAGTTGGAGCTCGCCGCGTCCGGCCACCTCGAAGCTGTCCTTGTCGGCGCTTTCCGTCACCTTGATCGCGACGTTCGATTCCGCCTCGCGGAACAGGCGGTCGCGGATCATGCGGCTGGTCACCTTGTCGCCCTCGCGGCCCGCCATCGGGCTGTCGTTCACGGCAAAGCGCATCGACAGCGTCGGCGGATCGATCGGCTGGGCCTGGATGGGCGTGCTGACCGAGGTGTCGGCGATGGTGTTGGAGACGGTGGCGACGGCAAGCCCGGCCAGGCTGATGATGTCGCCCGCGCGTGCTTCGTCCACGGGCACGCGGTCCAGCCCGCGGAACGCCATGATCTTCGAGGCGCGGCCGGTCTCGATGACCTTGCCGTCCATGTCGAGCGCGTGGATCGGCTGGTTGGCCTTGACCGTGCCCGACTGGACGCGGCCGGTGAGCACGCGGCCGAGGAAGTTGTCGCGGTCGAGCAGCGTCACCAGGAAGCTGAACGGCGCGTCGGCATCGAGCGACGGCGGCGGCACGTGATCGACGATCTTCTGGAACATAGGCTCCAGCGTTCCCGAGCGCAGGCTGGGATCCTCGTTGGCATAGCCGTTACGGCCGGAAGCATAGAGCACCGGGAAGTCCAGCTGCTCGTCGCTCGCTTCCAGCGTGACGAACAGGTCGAACACTTCGTCAAGCACTTCCTGGATGCGCTCGTCGGGACGGTCCACCTTGTTGACGACGACGATCGGCCGCAGGCCCAGCGCGAGCGCCTTGCCGGTGACGAACTTGGTTTGCGGCATCGCGCCTTCCGAGCTGTCGACCAGCAGGATCACGCCATCCACCATCGACAGGATGCGCTCCACCTCGCCGCCGAAGTCGGCGTGGCCGGGGGTATCGACGATGTTAATGCGGGTGCCGTTCCACTCGATCGACGTCGGCTTCGCCAGGATCGTGATCCCGCGCTCTTTTTCGAGGTCGTTCGAATCCATCGCCCGCTCTTCCACGCGCTGGTTGTCGCGGAACGTGCCGGATTGGCGGAAGAGCTGGTCGACCAGCGTGGTCTTGCCATGATCGACGTGCGCAATAATCGCGATATTGCGAAGGGGAAGCGGGGCGGACATCGAACAGGTTCCGGTCTCTGGAGGAAAGGGCGGCACTTGCTGCGCCGCAACACGGCCGCGCCCCTAGCCCAAAGCGGCAAAGTCTTCAAGGCGGGTGTTGACCTCGTCGATGTGTCGCAAAGGCAACAGCCGCAACAAGCCGCCGCGATCCGCCCGGAAGGGTGTTGTAGCGAAATGTTAGGCTTCCTATGGTCTAAGTCCATAACAAGAAAAGGGCGTCGCCCGGTCACGCCGAGGCGCCGTGCGATGCCCGGGGGCACTGAAAGGTTCGCACGCATGAACACGGCTATGGAAGGCTTCGCCGCATCGACCCGGGCCGCGCTTTACGGGGGGGTAGCCGCGCTAGGGCTGACCGTAACGGCCGCGGCCCATGCGCAAGTGGCGGAAGAAGCGCAGCCCGCTGGCGATATGCCTTCGGAAAATTACGACATCGGCAACGAGATCATCGTCACCGCCACCAAGCGCGAGCAGACGTTGCAGGACGTGCCGGTCGCCGTCACCGTGACCAGCGCCGAGACCATCGAACGTGCGTTCATCCGCGACATCAAGGATCTGGCGACAATCGTTCCGTCCTTGCGGGTGGGCGAGCGCCAGAACTCCGCCAACACCAACTTCTTCATTCGCGGTTTTGGTAACGGCGCGAACAATGCCGGCATCGAGCCGTCGGTCGGTGTGTTCATCGACGGGGTCTATCGTTCGCGATCCGCCGCGCAGATCGCCGACCTGCCCGATGTGGAGCGGATCGAAGTGCTGCGCGGCCCGCAATCGACGCTGTTCGGCAAGAACGCCTCGGCCGGCGTGATCTCGATCGTCACGCAGCGGCCCAAGTTCCAGTTCGGCGGCAACGTGGAGGCATCCTACGGCAATTATGACGCCAAGGTGCTGAAAGGCGTCATCACCGGGCCCGTCACCGACACGCTGGCGCTCAGCCTTGCGGGCAGCGTCAACAAGCGCGACGGCTATACCCGCAACCTTGGCACCGGCAATCGCTCGAACGACCGCAACCGCTGGTTCGTGCGGGGACAGGCGCTGTTCGAAGCGTCGGACGACCTGACGATCCGGCTGATCGGCGATTACGGCAAGATCGACGAGATCTGCTGCGGTGTGGCCAACGTGCAGGAAGGCGCCCCCACGGCGGTCATCCGTGCCCTTGGCGGCGCGGTCAACACGCCGGCCCAGGTTTTCGACAATGTCGTCTACACCAACCTGGATTCGACCAACAAGATCGAGAACTACGGTTTCTCGGGCCAGATCGACTATCGCATCGGCCCAATGACGTTGACCTCGATCACGTCGTATCGGCGTAGCACTACCGACGCGAACTTCGATACCGACTATACCACCCTGGACATCCTGAGCGGTGCGAACCTCAATCACGTCGATCTCAAGACGTTCACGCAGGAAGTCAGGCTGAGCGCCAACTTCGCCGACAAGATCAGCGTGCTGCTGGGCGGATATTACTTCAATGAGAAGGTGGACCAGTCCACCGTGCTGCGCTGGGGCAACCAGGCGCGCGCCTATGCCAACGCGCTGGTGGGCGGGCTGACGCAGGGCACCGAAACGCTCGCGTCGCTGGAATCGCGGTTCGGGCTGCTCATGGGCGATCCGGGGCTCTACACCGGCCGGTTCTTCGCGGCGGGGCAGGGTCTTGACGAGAACTACCGGCTGAACAACGACAACTACTCGATCTTCGGGCAGCTGGATTTCGAGGTGACCGACCGGCTGACGCTGACCGGCGGCATCAACTACACCAACGACAAGAAGCGTTTTTCCACCGATGTGCGGTCGAGCGACGTTTTCGCCGGGGTCGATCTCAATCTTCTGGCCCAGCGCGCGGTTCCGGCCGGCATCGCGCAAGGCGTGGGCGCTGCGATCAGTGCGCCGGGAGGGCTGGCTTCGCCGGCGCAGATCGCCGCCTTCGCGCAGGCCAACCCTGGTGCGTTTGCCCAGATCCAGGCGGCCGCCAACGCAGGCGCGGCGCGCATTCTGTCGCTGCGGCCGTTTCAGTTTCTCCCGCCTTTCCTGAACGTACCGAACGCGGTCGAGCCCGGCCGGACGAGCGACGACCAGTTCACCTATACACTGCGGCTCGCCTACGATGTGTCGGACGCGGTAAACGTCTATGCATCCTACGCGACCGGCTACAAGGCGAGCTCGATCAACCTTTCGCGCGACAGCCGCCCGCTGATTTCGGACCGCGCCGCGATCCAGGCGGCCGGCATTGCCGTGACCAACCAGACCTACGATCTGGCCGGCCGTTTCGCCTCGCCCGAGAATTCGGAGGTGTTCGAAGCGGGCATCAAGGGCAACTGGGGCGTGGCGACCGCTAACCTCGCGGTGTTCCATCAAGCCATCAAGGGCTTCCAGTCCAACATCTTCACCGGAACCGGTTTCGTCCTGACCAACGCCGGCAAGCAATCTGTGTTCGGCATCGAATTCGAAGGCACGGTGAAGCCGACGCGCGGCCTGCTGATCGGCCTGTCGATGACCTATCTCGATCCCAAGTACGACGACTTCACCAACTCGGCGTTCGGCGATGCCACCGGCATCACGCCGGCCGACATTCCTGGGATATCGACCACCCTGTTCGGCGAGTACGTGCTCGAAGTGGGCAATGGTGACCGCGTGATCGCGCGCGGCTCGATCCATTACGAATCCGAGGTGCAGGTGATAGAAGGCCTGCCTGGGTTCATCGTGCGCGATGCGACCGGAGCGGTCGTGCCCGGCGGATACGAGGCCGGCCTGCTCGCCGCGCGGCGGTTCACGCGCGAGGTCGAGGAAGTCGATGCCTCGCTCACGTATGCGATGGAAAACGGGCTGGAGCTGTCGGTCTGGGGCCGCAACCTGCTGAACGACCGCTACATCAGCACGGTCTTCGATTCTCCCGCCCAGCGCGGTTCGATCTCGGCCTACACCAATCAGCCACGCACATACGGCGTGGCGGCGCGGTTCCGCTGGTAGCGCCGATTGCCGACTGCATAGGTAAAGGGGGGCGGAGACGTCCCCCTTTTTCGTTGCCAGCCGGGATGATTTATGATGCCCTCCGATGTCCGGTCCGCGTTCGCGGCTGGAACCGAGAGGGGGAACTGTGATGCTCGAATGGATGATCATGCCGCTCAAGCGTTATTTCGACTTCAGCGGACGTTCGCGGCGGAAGGAATACTGGTCCTTCGCGCTGCTGCTGTTCATCATCTATCTGGTGCCGCTTGCGCTTATGCTCGCCGGCGGCTTCCCGCTGATGTCCATGAACGACCCCGAGGCGATGCCGGCCGCCCCCGGCCCGCTATTTTTAGTGGGCGCTGGATTGATGGGCCTTGTCGCCCTCGCGATCATCATCCCGACCATCGCGGTGACGGTGCGTCGTCTTCACGATCGCGACCTTTCGGGCTGGTGGTATCTGGGCGTGATCGTGGCGTCCATGATCCCGTTCGTGGGCTTCCTTGCCAGTATCGCCTTGCTGGTGCTGATGTTCCTGCCCGGCACGCCTGGTCCCAACCGGTTCGGTCCCGATCCCAAGGATCCGGCGAATCTCCAGGCTTTCGCCTGACGGTCAAAGCTCCCTGAGCGCCTGAGCCGGTTTCGCCCGCAGCAGCGGCAGCGAGCCGGCCAGCGCGAAGCCGAGCACGAGCGCGAGCCCGGCGGCGAGCACCGCCAGGACGCGCGGCCAATCGGGCAGCCAAGCGAATTCGAAGAGCTGGACGACAATCGCCCAGGCCACCGCGCTGCCCAGGCCCAGCGCGACCAGGGCAAGCACCCCGCCGAGCAAGCCATACTCGGCGATCTGGAGCAGCAGCAGCTGCCGGCGGCTGGCGCCGAGCACGCGCAGGATCACATTGTCGTAGGTACGTGCCGCGCGAGCTGCCGCGATGGCGCCGAACAGCACCGCCAGCCCTGCGAGCACCGCCACCGATGCCGCCGACAGGATCGCGACGCTCATCTGCGAGAGAAGGTCCTGCGCCTGCGTCAGCAGCCCGCCGGTTTCGATCACCGAGCTGGACGGGAAGGCGCGCACCAGACGGCCGAGCAGGCCGGGGGCGCCGCTGCCATCGGGTACGTCGATCGTCGCGGCAAGGTTGTGCGGGGCGTCGGCGATCGCGTTGGGCGAGAACACCAGCGCATAGTTGAAGCCCATGCTCTGCCAGTCGATCCGGCGGATGGCGGCGATCGTCGCGGTGCGCTCCACGCCGAGCAGGCCGATCGTCAGCCTATCGCCCGGCTTGAGGCCGAGCACGCTGGCCAGTTCGTCCTCGATCGAAACCAGCGGCGGCCCGCTGTAGTTCTTCGGCCACCACGCGCCGCGCACCACCGTGTTCCCTTCGGGCACGGCCTCTGAATAGGTCAGGCCGCGCTCACCCCGCAAAGCCCACGCGCCCTCGGGAATCTCTTCCAGGTCGGCGACACGGGTAACCTGGCCCTCGCGCTCGTAGGCGAGGATCGTGCCGCGCAGGGAGGGCACCGTCCGCACGTTCGCATTGGGAGCGACCTCCCGCACCAGCGCCCCGAACTCGGCCACCCGGCCGCGCGGCACGTCGAGCACGAAGTAGGCCGGCGCCTCGGTCGGCACGCGCAGGCGGATGTTCGCGTCCAGGCTCGTTTGCACGCCGGCCAGCAGCACGAACGCGGAAAGCCCGAACCCGAGCGCGGTGACGAGCGCGCCGGTCGAGGCGCCCGGCCGGTGCAGGTTGGCAAGCGCGGTGCGCAGCAGCGGCCGGTTGGGATGCGGCACCCGCGCCGCCAGCCAGCCGATGGCCTGCCCCAGCGCGGCCAGCAGCAGCAGCACTCCTGCCGTGCCCGCCAGGAAAATCAGCGTCACCTCGACCTGCGTAGCCGTGAGCAGCGCCAGAGCGGCAATCGCTGCCGCCCCTGCGCCCACGATGGGCAGCAAGGCCTTCCAGTCGGCGGCGAGGGGCGAGACGCGCGCGCGCATCAGGGCCATGGCGGGATAGGCGCGGGCGCGGACCAGCGGCGGCGCGGCGAAGACCAGCGCCACCAGCACGCCATAGGCGCTTGCCCTGAGCAGGGCGGCGGCGTCGAAGACGAAGCCCGGCGCGACCGGCAGCAGCGTGCCCAGCAGCCAGCCGAGCAGCGGCGTCAAGGCGAAGCCCGCCACCAGCCCGGCGGCGCTGCCCACCACCGCCGCGGCGCCGATCTGCATAAGATAAATCCGCGCGATGTCGCCGCTCGTGGCGCCGAGCACTTTGAGAGTGGCGATGCTGCCACGGCGCGCCTCCAGATAGGACGAGACGCCGCCGCCGATGCCGATCCCGGCGATGGCCAGCGCGGCGAGGCCGACCAGCACCAGGAACTCGCCCATCCGGCTGACAAAGCGCTCGACTCCCGGGGTGGCGTGATCGCGGGTGCGGAAGCTGAAACCGGCATCCGGAAAGCGCTCCTTGAGTCCTTCCACCGCCTCATCGGGCGTTATGCCGGGGGGCAATGCGATGTTGATCTTGTTGCGGTACATCGCGCCCGGTCCGGTAAGCCCGGCCTGCTGCGGCAGCTCGGCGGCAACGATCGCCGCCGCGCCGAGCGAGAAGCCTTCGCTGAGACGATCGGGTTCTTCGGCGATCAGACCGCCGAGCTTCAGCGGCTGCCCGCCGATCGCAAAGGTGTCTCCGGGGGCAATGGCGAGGCGCTCGGCGGCCGACGCGGCGAGCCAGGCGACTCCGGCCGGCGGCGCTCCGACGAGGCGCCCGTCGCGCAGGCGCAGCTTGCCCACCAGCGGCCATCTGCTGTCCACCGCCTTCAGTTCGACCGGCGCCGCGTTCCCGCCCGCCGTGGCCATCGCCTGCATCCGCAGGCCCGCCGAAACCGTGCCGAGGCCCGCCAATGCCGAGGCTTCCTCGCCGGTAAGCGGCCGTTGCCACAGCTCGGCCTGGATATCTCCGCCCAGGATAGCGCGTCCGCGTACTGAAAGCTCGCGCTCGATCGAGCCGGTCAGCGTCCCGATCGCGGCGATCGCTCCGACGCCGAGGAACAGGCAGACCAGCAGGAGCCGCAGACCCCGGAATCGCGCGGAGAGATCGCGGCGGGCGATACGCCAGGCCAGCGGCAAGGGGAGCGTCGTCATGTCTGTGCCTTGCCTCAGCTGACGCGATCGCTGGCGATCATGCCGTCGGCAAGCGTGACCACGCGCTCGCAGCGTTCCGCCAGCGCCGCATCGTGGGTGATCATGACGAGGGTTGCCCCGATTTCCGCGCGGCGGGCGAACAGCAGCTCGATAATGCGGGCGCCCGTCGCGGCATCGAGATTGCCGGTCGGCTCGTCGGCGAAGATGAGATCGGGCCGGGGCGCGAGTGCCCGCGCGATGGCCACGCGCTGCTGCTCCCCGCCCGAGAGCTGGGCGGGATAGTGCGAAAGACGGTGGCCCAGGCTGACAGCGGCGAGCTCTGCCTCGGCGCGGGCGCGCGGATCGGCCAGCCCGGCAAGCTCCAGCGGGGTGGCGACGTTCTCCACCGCGGTCATCGTCGGCAGCAGGTGGAAGGCTTGCAGCACGATGCCGATGCGGCCGCGCCGCGCGCGGGCGAGCCCGTCTTCATCCAGGGCGGCGAAGTCCTGCCCGGCGACCTGCAAGCTGCCCGAGGACGCCCGTTCCAGCCCTGAGAGCACCGCCATGAGCGAGCTTTTGCCGGAGCCCGAGGGGCCGAGCAGCGCCAGGGTCTGTCCTTGGGGAACGGTGAGGTCGACGCCCTTGAGGATGGCAACGGCGCTATCGCCGCTGCCGAGGGTGAGGGTGAGGTTTCGGGCGGCAATCGCGGGGGAGGGGCTTGTCACGCGGCTGCGATGGCATAGCTAGAGGGCGGTGGGCAAGGAGAGCCTCGTATGAAATTGTATCGAGCGGCGCCCGCGCTGGCGGCCTTCCTTTTGGCCGCATGCGGTAGCGGGTCTCCGCCTGCGGCCCCGCCCAGCGAAGCGAGCGCGGAGGCGCCGCCGGAAGTCCCGGTCATGGGCGAAGAGCGGCGCATCCTGGCGCTGGGCGACAGCCTGTTCGCGGGGTATGGCCTCAAGAACGGCGAGAGCTATCCCGCGCAGCTGGAGGCGGCGCTGCGGGCGAGGGGCGTCAACGCGCGCATCGCCAACGCCGGCGTGTCGGGAAACACGACCGCCGATGGTCTTGCCCGGCTCAAGTTCACGCTCGACAGCCAGGCCGCGCCGCCTGACCTCGCGCTCGTCGAACTGGGCGCGAACGACATGCTTCGGGCGCTTCCGCCGGAGCAGGCGCGCGCGAACCTCGATGCGATCCTTGCGGAATTCGGACGCCGGGAGATTCCGGTGGTGCTGATGGGCATGCTTGCCCCGCCCAACTTGGGATCGGAGTATCGCCAGGCTTTCGACACGATCTACCCGGCGCTGGCGAAGAAGCACGACGCGGTGCTGGTGCCATTCTTCCTGCAGGCGGTGATCGATCGCCCGGACCTGGTCCAGCCGGACCACCTCCATCCCACCGCCGTCGGGATCGAGCGCATCGTCGCCGCGACGGTGGACACGGTGGCCGGGGCGCTGCCTCCCCCGTCTAGGGCAGCCGCTCCACCGCCCCCTCGCTGACCCGCCACACCGCGGCTTCCTCCGCTATCGGCGCGAACGGGGCAAGCTCGGTGCCGGTGAACCACACTTGCGCGCCGCCCTCGCGCAGCCGCGCGAACAGGGCCTCGCGGCGGAGGGGGTCGAGATGGGCGGCAACCTCGTCGAGCAGCAGCAGACGGGGCCGGCGGGTTTCCGCCAGCTCGGCATGGGCAAGCGTGATCGCGATCAGCATCGCCTTCTGCTCCCCGGTCGAGCATTCGGCGGCCGGCTGACCTTTGCCGACCATCGTCACCGCCAGCTCGTCGCGGTGCGGCCCCGTGAGCGTGCGCTGCGCCGCGCGATCGCGCCGGCGCCCTTGTGCCAGAGCATCCAGCAAGGGCTCGCGATCGAGTGGGCCACCGGGAAGGTAGGCGAGGCTGGGGCGGGCGAAGGGCGCGTCGGGCAGTCGCGCCAGCGCTTCGCCCAGCCGCTCGACGAGGCGTGCCCGGGCTTGCGCGACCTGCGCCCCGGTCTCGGCGATCTGCGCCTCGATGGCGTCGAACCAGGCCGGATCGGGCTCCACTGTCTCCGCCAGAAGCCGATTGCGCTCACGCAGCGCCGCTTCCAGCCGGGCGGCGTTGCGGGCATGCCCTGGCTCTACGGCGAGCACCAGCCGATCGAGGAAGCGTCGCCGTCCGCCCGCGCTTTCGGCGAAGATGCGGTCCATCGCGGGCGTGAGCCAGCCGATCGACAGCCATTCGGCCAGCCGCACCGCCGGGCTGTCCGATCCGTTGACCTGAACGATGCGCCGGCCCGCGCGATCCGGCGCCATGCCGGTGCCGAGGCGAACCGGGCCCGACGGGGTCTCCAGTTCGGCGCTTACCGCGAAGCCGCCGCCGCCCTGCTGCAACGGCATCTCGCCGAGGCCCGCGCGCCGCAGCCCTCGTCCCGGCGCGAACAGCGAGATTGCTTCCAGGACGTTGGTCTTGCCCGCGCCGTTCTCGCCCACCAGCAGGTTGAAGCGCGCGGTGCCGGCGATCACGGTGTCCCGGTGATTGCGGAATGTCGATAGGAGGATCCGGTCGAGCGCCATCTCGGATGCGCTGGCGGTCAGGCGCTGTCCGCCTTGGCGAACGGCGAAAACTCGGTGTCGGTGTCGAACACATCCACGCCTTCGCGGCTCTTGAGCCAGGCGACCACGCCATAGGTCACCGGGGTGAGCACGGCTTCCCAGATCACCTTCATCGCCCAGTTGGTGGCCATTACCAGCGCGACGTCGCTCGTTTCCCACACGCCCAGGAACGCCACGGGATAGAAGATCAGGCTATCCACACCCTGACCGAACACGGTCGAGCCGATCGTGCGCATCCACAGGTGCCGGCCTTGCGTGAGCAGCTTCATCTTCGCCATCACGAAGGCGTTGACGAACTCGCCGGCCCAGAACGCCAGGACCGACGCGAGCACGATGCGCCAGGTGCTGCCGAACACCGACACGTATGTCGATTGGCAGATCTCGCCCGCCGTCCGGCTCGTCACGATGTCGGCGAACATGGGGTCGCCGCTGGAGGCGCAGCCCCAGCTCGACGCGGGCGGCATGGCCACCACCACGTAGCTCATGAAGGCCATGAAGATCAGCGCCACGAACCCCGCCCAGACGCAGCGCCGCGCATTGGCATAGCCATAGACTTCGGTCAGCACGTCCCCGAGCACATAGGACACCGGGAAGAACAGGATGCCGGCGCCGAACGTGAAGCCGGCGACGCTGGACAGCTTGGCCGCTCCGATCAGGTTGGAGAGCAGCAGGATCGCGACGAACGCGGCCATGACATAGTCGAAATAGCGGAAATGCCGGCGCGCGCCGACGCTGCCGTCGATACGGGAAAGCGGCTGGTCCATGGCGGCGTGCCTAAACTGCTTTGCGCGATCCGCAAAGCACGCTTATGGCGTGTCCCGCGCGCGCCCGTAGCTCAGCTGGATAGAGCACGAGCCTTCTAAGCTTGGGGCCACAGGTTCGAATCCTGTCGGGCGCGCCAGCCCCCAGACAGTCGTGCAAACTTTGACGAAGCAGTCACCTGAGCAGGGTGTGGCGTTGACATTCCGCACCTACGGAACATATCAAGAACATATGCCCGAATCGCTTCGCTTTGTCCGGCGCAGGATTGCCTTGCTCGAATCCCGCAATCGGACCGGGGAGCCGGGGCCGGGGCTTGCGACAACCGGGCATGCGGGCATCGATCATGCGCTGGGCGGGGGGGTGTCGCGAGGGAAGCTGCATGAGGTGCTGGCAGAGCGCAGCGATGCGGCCAGCGGTTCGGGTTTTGCCGCTGTGCTCGTGCGGCTGATCGGCGGAGAGGCGCTGTGGCTGGTCGAGGAGACGGCGTGGCGACAGGCAGGGGCTTTGCATCCTGCCGGGCTGGCGGCGATCGGGCTTGATCCAGCCCGGATGATCGTCGGCGTCCTGCCCGATGCGGCTTCCGTGCTGCGCGCAGGGGTGGATGGGCTGCGCTGTGCGGCACTGGGCGTGGTGGTAATCGAGCTGGCGGGCGATCCCCGCGTTCTCGACCTTACGGCCAGCCGCCGCATGGCGCTTGCGGCCGAGAGCAGTGACGTGACCATGATCCTGTTGCGGCTGGGCGGGCAGGCGACACCGAATGCCGCGCAGACGCGCTGGCGGGTGTCGGCGGCGCCGTCGGTTCCGCTGGCGGCGAATGTACCGGGCCATCCGGCCTGGGATGTTGAATTGCTGCGCCAGCGCGGCCGTCCCGATGGCGGCCGGTGGCGGGTGGAGTGGAACCGTGAGCAGGGACGATTATGCGATGGGCAGAATGTCGGGGCGGCGGCGCTTCATGGCGTTATGGTTCCCGTTCCTGCCGACCGACCGGCTGTTGCGCGACCGGCCTTGCGCCGGGCGGTATGACGGCCCGCTGGTCCTGATCGACCGGCAGCGCGGTGCCATGCGGCTGACCGCATGCGATGCCGATGCGCTGGCGCTTGGCCTTGCCCCCCGCATGACACTCGCCGATGCCCAGGCGCGGGTGCCCGGGCTGATCGCGGTAGCGGCCGATCCGGCGGCCGACCGCCACTGGCTGGAACGGATCGCCGATACCTGCGACCGCTTCACGCCGCTGGTCGAGGTGGAGCCGCCCGATGGCCTGGTGCTCGACATGACCGGTTGCCTGCATCGATATGATGACGAGGCGGGGCTGATCGCGGCGGTGGAGGCGGCGATGCGGCGCTGGGCCAGCGGTTTGCGGCTGGCCATGGCGGCGACGCCGGAAGGCGCGCGGGCGCTCGCCCGGTTCCAGTCCGTCCCGGCACCCGATGAGGCGGCAGCGCTGCGTCGGCTGCCGGTCGCCGCGCTGGAACTGGATGCGGAAAGCGCGCGGGGGCTGGTCCGCGCGGGCCTCAAGACCATCGGCGATCTGGCCGACCGGCCGTCCGCCCCGCTGGCCGCGCGGTTCGGAGCAGAGACGATTGAACGGCTGGACCGGGTACTGGGTCGCAGCGACAGCCGCATCTCGCCTCGCCGCGCCTTGCCCAGGCTGATGCTGGAACGGCGCTTTGCCGAGCCGATCGCTACCGCCGACACGGCGATGACGGTGATCGGAGAACTGGCGAAAGAGGCATCGGCGACGCTTGAGGAACGCCGCCGGGGCGGCCGCCGTTTTGTCGCGCGTCTTTATCGCAGCGACGGCCATGTCATCGACCTTGGCGTCGAAAGCGGGCTGCCGCTGCGTGATCCTTTGCGCATCCAGCGATTGTTCCAGGAAAGGGTGGGCGCGCTTGCCGATCCGATTGATCCCGGTTTCGGGTTCGACATGATCCGCCTGTCGGTGCCGGAGGACGAACCGCTGGCGGCGGCGCAGTTGGCGCTGGAGGGCGGCGCGGCACACGAGGAAGCGGTGGCTGCGCTGGTCGACCGGCTGAGCACTCGTGTGGGTCGTTCGCGCGTTCGCCGGTTCGTGCCGCGCGACAGCCATATCCCCGAACAGGCATCGCTGGCGCTGCCTGCCATGGATGTGCCTGCCCGCCACCCTTGGCCGGCGGCCGAGGCAGGAGAGCCGCCGCTCCGCCCCATCCATCTGTTCGATCCGCCCCAGCCGATCGAGGTGATCGCGGGCCTGCCCGATGGCCCGCCCCAGCGGTTTCGCTGGCGGCGCGCGCTGCATGAGGTTGCCCAGGCGGAGGGGCCGGAGCGTATCGGTGCGCAATGGTGGAGGCGCACGCCGGGCGATCCCGGGCTGACTCGCGATTACTATCGGGTGGAGGATGTGCGCGGCCGCCGCTTTTGGCTGTTCCGCCACGGCTTGTATGAGGACGAACGCGCCGATCCCCGCTGGTATGTCCACGGCCTGTTCGCATGAGCGAGGAAAGGCCCATGGACAGGCCGCCCATCGAAAGGCCGCCCATTGAAAGACCGCCTGGCCAGACTGCGTCAGCAATTCTGTCTTTCGGTATATCGCCCCAGCTCCAAGGCTGTCGTTCTGATGACTCACCGCCATTTGCCGAACTGGTCGCGGCAACGCATTTCTCGTTCCTGCGCGGGGCGTCCAACCCGGCTGATCTGATTCTGCGTGCGGTCGACATGGGACTGGCCGGGATCGGCATTGCAGATCGCAACACAGTGGCTGGGGTGGTGCGCGCATGGACTGCGCTCAAGCGCATGAGCGAGGCGCAGAGCAAATGCGGCGACTCCCGCCCGCTGCCCCGCTTTGTCGTCGGCGCGCGGCTGGTGTTCGTCGATGGCACGCCGGACATCATCGCCTATCCCGTCGATCGCGCGGCCTGGGGGCGGCTCACCCGGTTGTTGACCACTGGCAATCTGCGCGCGGAAAAGGGGGACTGCATCCTCAGGCTCGCCGATCTGCTGGCCTTTCAGGAGGGGTTGCAGCTCATCGTTCTGCCCGAGAGCACCGCCACGCCGCAGCGCTCTCGGCCCAATCCCGTTGAACATGACAGCGCCGATCCGGTGCCACCGCTGACGCTGGTGCAGCCGGAAGGACTGGCGGCGTTGCTCGTGCGGCTGGTCCGCATCGCGCCCGGCCGGGTCTGGCTGGGCGCGGCAATGCACCGGCGGGGGCGGGACGCGCGGCGGCTGGCCGGGCTGGTGGGGATGGCGGCCGAGGCTGGCGTACCGGTCCTTGCCACCGGCGATATCCTCTATGCCGCCCCGGACGAGCGCCCGCTGCATGATGTGCTGTCCTGCATTCGCGAGGGCGTGACGATTGCCGAGGCCGGCACCCGGCTGGAAGCGAATGCCGAGCGTCATCTGAAATCGCCTGATGAGATGGCCCGGCTGTTTGCCGATCACCCGCAAGCGCTGGTCGAGACGATCCGCTTCGTGAATGGTATCCGCTTCGATCTGAGCCAGCTCGCCTATGAATATCCGCACGAGCCGGTGCCCGAAGGCTGGGAGCCGCAGGCCTGGCTTGAGCATATCGTGATGGAAGCGGCCTGCCGGCGATACGGGCCGGGCCTGAACGCCGATGTCCGCAAACGGCTTGATGAAGAATTCACGCTGATCCGGAAACAGAATTTCGCCTGCTATTTCCTGACCGTCCATGACCTCGTGTCATTCGCACGCAGGCAGGAGCCGCCGATCCTGTGTCAGGGCCGCGGCAGCGCGGCCAATTCCATCGTCTGCTTCCTGCTGGGGGTCACATCTGTCGATCCGTCCGAGCATGATCTGCTCTTTTCCCGCTTCGTTTCCGAGGAACGCGGCGAGCCCCCGGACATCGATGTCGATTTCGAGCACGAACGGCGCGAGGAGGTGATGCAATATGTCTATCGCCGCTATGGCCGCCATCGCGCCGCCATCGCGGCGACCGTCATCCATTACCGGCCGCGCAGCGCGGTGCGCGAAGTGGGCAAGGCGCTCGGCCTTTCGGAAGACGTCACCGCCCGCATCGTAGCGACCGTCTGGGGCAGCTTTGGCCGGGAGATGCCCGAAAAGCGCTTCATTGACGCGGGTTTCGATCCTGATGCGCCTGAGGTCCGCCGGCTGAT
>VFQT010002975.1_pt1 | contig 16207 bp, 16 predicted proteins | sample 3512381 | NCBI WGS metagenome assembly VFQT01 (sample SAMN10412376, study PRJNA504923) | tailings metagenome | isolation source: Relicate 2 Philex TSF3 active mining site | place: Philippines: Tuba, Benguet | collected 2017-08-29
ATCGCGCACACCACCGAGAACCATCGCACAGCAAGTGGTGTCGGACCAACTATATCAATACCAATGGCAACCATCCATGCCGGCAACGGAGGCATCATTGCAGAGTACATTCCGCCCGGAGCAATCGCCGCTTGATCGAGCCACTGCATCGTATGCTGAATGCTCAGTCCGCGCAGTGCGTAGAGGCCCTCAGGGAATGGTTGAATCTCAACACTCGCCAGGCGCATCACATACAGACCGCCAAGAACGAGGAGCGTGGCTAGAACTGTATGGTGGCGCGATGTCATGGTGCGATGAAAATAGCCCGTGGAGAAAGACACAATACAAGGATCACAATCGATGCCCATCCGATGATGGTGCGCCCCCTACCAAGAGGCTCTGGATCCGTGATGTCGGGATGATCAGTTTTGATAAACAGTCGAACCATGATCAGCCAGAACACCCACACTTCGCCAAGCTCAAACAGGAGCGGCATGCGCATGATTGCGTCCGAGAGGAAGGGATCAAGGTGCGTTTGCAGCCAGATAATCCATGCTTCTGGCGATGGCTCGAGGAGCAACTGATGGATGATGTTCATCATCCAAAGAATTGCGAACACAAAGAGAGTCCACCAGAGTATGCGGGCTACATGCCACTGACGGCGACCGATAAGTGCATACAACACGTGTCCACCATCAAGTTGTCCGAATGGCAGCATGTTCAATGCCGTCACGAACAGACCGAACCATCCGACACAGAGAAACGGATAATGGTAGATCTCGTTCATCGGAGGCAGCCATACCGATCCACCCAGTCCAGCCCGGGCGATCATGAACAGCAGATTATCGCCGAATGTCATCCCTGACGTTGGGATCACGCCTGTTTGCACGTACTCAGGATGAATCGCGTAGAGCGACTCAACGCCAGGAAGCGTAACGACACCAACGGCGAGAATCAACAGGCACACCGCAAACCCTGAGAGTGGACCCGCAACACCGATATCGAAGAGAACGCGCTTTGAGGTAATGCGCGACCGTGTCTTGATGAGCGCACCAAAGGTGCCAAAGGGCATCAGACTTGATGGCACCGGAATAAAGAACGGTAACGTCGCGTCAACGCCATGCATACGGGCTGCGATGTAGTGTCCGAATTCATGTGCCGCAAGAAACGTCATCAGCAGGATGGCATACGTCAGTCCAGCAGACCAGTGTTCAACCTGAAATGGGTCGAGCATCGCCCACTGTGCACCCGCCATCATGCAGGTGAGGAATGTCGCTGCGAACAGCACGAGATGAAGTACAAGGCGCTGTGGCGGACGTTGGGCGTGACCCTCGCTGCCTTCGATGCGTGTATACCCCACCGTTACTCCTCAGTTGCCGGAGCAGTGCGCTCTGGGCGCATCTGCGGGAAGAACAGTACGTCGCGAATTGAATCGTTGTCTGTCAGTAGCATCACGAGACGGTCGATACCGACACCAAGACCGGCAGTTGGCGGCAAACCAACTTCGATGGCATGCAGGAAGTCGTCGTCGACAACCATTGCCTCATCATCACCTGCTGCTCGAATCGTTGCTTGCTCCTCCAGTCGCGCACGTTGATCAAGCGGGTCGTTCAGCTCACTAAACGCATTAGCGATTTCCTTGCCCATCACGAAAAGCTCAAAGCGCTCGACAAGACCTTCCTTGGTGCGATGCTTCTTGGCAAGGGGCGACATTTCAACCGGATAGTCCATCACAAATGTCGGCTGCACCAGATGCGGCTGCACGAGTACGCTGAAGATCTCATCAAGGATCTTCATTGCACTTGCACCCGAATCAACATCGACATCAAGCTTGCGAGCTGCAGCAAGAAGAGCAGCACGATCGAGGCCACGCAGATCCATGCCCGTGTGCTCGTCGAACAAGTCGTACATCGCAGCCCGACGGAACGGCAGTGCAAACGTGAGTTCCGTGCCCTGGAAGGCGACGGTCTCTGCACCACAAGTCTCGCGGACGATCGTGTTGACCAGTTCCTCTGTCATCCCCATCATCCACTCGTAGTCTTTGTAGGCTACATAGATCTCCATCGCCGTGTACTCGGGGTTGTGCGTCTTGTCCATCCCCTCGTTGCGGAAGTTCTTCGAGATCTCGTAAACGCCTTCGAAGCCCCCTACGATCAAGCGCTTCAGATACAACTCATCGGCAATGCGCAGGTAGAGCTCTACGTCGAGTGCGTTATGATGTGTGACAAAGGGGCGCGCAGTAGCACCACCATATATCGGCTGAAGGATCGGCGTCTCAACTTCAAGCCAGCCGCGCTCGTCGAAAAAGCGACGCATCGTAGTGATGATCTTCGCGCGCTTGACGAATGTGGCTTTTACGTCTGGGTTCGCAATCAGGTCCAAATAGCGCTTACGATAGCGTTGCTCTTTGTCGGCAATTGCGTCGTAGCGTGTGATGGTTCCATCCTCAGCAACCTCTTCCTTACCAACAGGAATCGTTGTGACGCTCTTCGTGAGCATCGTGACGCTCCGGGCATGCACGCTAATCTCGCCCATGCGTGTGCGGAAGACGAAGCCCTCCACGCCAATAATGTCGCCAATGTCGTAGAGTCGAAGGAGATCGTAGGCGTCACCGAGATCATCGCGCTTGAGGTAGATCTGGATGCGACCCGTCATGTCCTGAATATGACAGAACGATGCTTTACCCATCTTTCGGATCGCCATAATCCGACCGGCAACCGACACCGATGCCAGTGCATCGGGTTGCTCATCGGAAAACGTTGATAAGATCTCTGACGCGTGATGTGAAAGATCAAACGACGGTGGAAACGGATTGATGCCTGCTGCGCGGAGTTCGTGCAGCTTCTCAATACGGTGCAGTTCCTGGTCGTTTCGTTGGACGTGCGACATACGTTCTACATCATCAAATGAGGGAGTCTGTGAATGGCAAAGATAGCCACCCAGAGCGCATCGAAGGGTGTGCGGTGGCGAGATTCGATGTTTTCCTGCATCTTCGTTCTGTATGGACGATCAACACTCATCCGAACAGCACCCTGAGCGTCTGCGCGAGACGATTATTCGTCGCGCACTCGACGCATTCGTGCACGGTGGGTATTCTCGCACTTCCACTGATACGATCTCCCGCATGATGGGGATTTCGAAGAAGACACTCTACAAAGTGTTCCCTTCGAAAGAGGATATTCTGCGAAGTGTTGTTCGTATGGCTACGCGGTCCATTGAAGAACGCACTGACGCCATCTATTCCGACCACGAGGCATCTGTTGCCGATCGCCTCGAACGACTCGTGATTCAGATCTCCCCCATCTATGCACGCATTCGCTCTCCGAGACTCCTGCATGATTTTCAGCGAGCAGCTCCAGCGGTATGGGAGGAGCTTCGGGCTTGGCGCATCGAGCGCTATATAGCATTCCGAAGCTTGATCGACGAGGGTGTTGCACGCGGTGAGATTCGCGGCGACATCCCCGTTGACGACATCATAGCCATGTATGGCGTCCTAGTGGACAAATGCATGGATTACGCGACGCTCGAAGCGTCGTCCGTGTCGTCGTTGCAACTGTATCAGGGCTTGATGGAACTTCTACTACGTGGCATCGTAACCTCTGCAACTCCGCACCATCAGTTCGCGATACGCACGTCTCCGCTGGATCGTTCACCAACGCTCGCAGCATCGCTAGCGCTGTTCAACACCTTCGGTTACACAAAGACAAGCTCCGATGAGATCGCGCGATCTCTGGGGATTTCGAAACGAACACTCTACGAACAGTACGCGAAGAAGGCGCACATCGCCACAACGATTCTGCTCCAAACTGCGCGCGAGGTCGATCGTCGCTGTGATCCGCTAACGTTCGAAAACGCAGCGACATTCCAGCTCGACCTGCATACCTTGATCACGACATACGTGCATGTATTGAGTGAGCTGTCACCAATCTTTCTTGATGATCTTGCCAGCGCGTTGCCGCGGCAGCATCATGCATTCATGGCATGGCGACGCAGCTCCTTCGAATACCACATTTCGCGTGCAGCTGCCGAAGGACGGCGAATGGGGCTCCTGCGCGAAACAATCGATGTACCAGCGCTCATAGCACTGGTTCGACTCACCGTAGAGCATGTGTTGTTGCTGGATTCGCGCGCACATCTGGTAGGATCTACGCGCGCGCCTCGCGACGTGGTGTTTACGATCCTCTACGACGGGATCTTGCGGCAAAGAGCACAATCCCCGCCGCAACCGACGCATTGAGCGACTGCACGTGTCCTGCCATCGGGATCTCGACGAGCACATCGCAGACCGCCTGCACGCTCGGATGAAGTCCTTCGCCCTCGTTGCCGATAACGATCACTAGTGGCCCCTGATACACATCGTCGGTATACACAGCCGAGGCAGGTATCGCCGTCCCGACAACACGCCATCCGAGCGATCGACAATGCTTGAGGGCCTCAGAGACGCGAGGCACCTTGGCGATCGGCAAGTGCTCGAGCGCTCCTGCAGAGGCTTTCACAGCGACTGGGGTGATAGGCGCACTGTACTTCGTTGGTAGCACCATCCCAGCTGCACCTACGGCTTCGGCACTTCGTGCGATCGCCCCAAGATTGTGTGGATCGGTAATGCCATCAAGCACGACGACGATCGGATCTTCACTTACTGCTCGAGCTTGGGCGAGAAGTTCATCAAGCGTCAGCGCTTCGCGAACTGGACGAATCGCGATCACTCCTTGCGCATCATTCGGAGCACAGCCAAGCTGTCGCTCGAGCGCCGAGAACTTGCGCTTATCCATCGTGCTGCACTGAACACCCCGATTGCGCGCAGCAGCGCGGAGTTGCAACAGCGCGCCCCCTTCGTCAACGGTATACGCAACGAACACCTTTTCAAGTGGCGCACCACTCTCGAGAGCTTCTGCTACAGCTCGACGACCAACTACATAGCGTCCGGGATCGACGGCAGCATCACTCACGCAAACTCCTGAAGGATATCATGTAGCTCTTCTCCAACGCGCACAACGTCGGCATATCGCACGTAGAGAGGAGCTGGAGAAATTCGGATCACATCTGGCGTGCGCCAGTCAACTACGATTCCACGTGCGATCATGGCCTCGAACACGGCGCGACCATCACGTTCAAACTGAATACTGAGCTGGGCACCACGCTGATGTGGATCCGACGGGGTGATGATGCGCATCCACGGATGTGATGCAACGATGTCGGAAAGGATTGAATGGAGCAACCCTGTCAGCTGTGTGCGCTTGGCGCAGAGCGCCGCGAACCCTGCCTCATCGAAGATCTCGAGCGATGCGCGAAGTCCGACCATATTCATCACTTGCGCATTCGACAACTGCCAACCATCAACGCCGTATGATGGCACAAAGGCGTGGTCCAACATGAATCGTGTTGATTCATCATTCCCCCACCAGCCAGCGAAGCGCGGCAAATCAGGACGCGCAGCATAGGTCTCGTGGACAAACATACCGCCAACTGATCCGGGGCCAGCGTTGAGGTACTTGTACGAACACCATACAGCAAAGTCGATACCCCATGCGTGGAGTTCGAGCTCGACATTTCCAACTGCGTGCGCAAGATCGAGTCCGATGTGCGCGCCTACGGATTTCGCGGCGGCAGCAATGGTCTGCATTTCGAAGCGCTGTCCCGTATAGAAGTGCACGCCACTCAGCATAACGAGCGCAACTGTGTCGCCGTGTTCTGCAATCGTTGAGCAGATCTGCTCCGTTGTAAGCGTCGAGTGACCAGGAAGTGGTTGAATCTCGATGAGCGTGTCGGCAGGGTCAAATCCATGGACACGAATCTGGCTCTCGACCGCATACCGGTCGGACGGAAACTCGTGCCCTGCAATGATAATCTTCGAACGAGACTTCGTTGGACGATAGAACGACACCATCGCGAGGTGAAGGTTCACCGTTAGCGTATTCATCGCTACAACCTCGTGTGGACGAGCCCCTACGATCCGTGCCAGCGGCTCGGCAAACCACCGATGGTAAGAGTACCATGGGTTCCTCGCCCGAAAATGGCCGTCGACAGCAAACTGACGCCAGTCTTCAAGCTCCTGCTCGAAATACGCCTGTGTTTGTTTTGGCTGCAAACCAAGGGAGTTACCGCACATGTACACCGCGTCGGCTCCGTTGTGCTGCGGAAACGAAAACTGCTCTCGGAAGTTCTTGAGCGTGTCGGCAGCATCAAGCCCCTTCGCGGTCGCATTCCAGGCGGTCGAATTAGGGTGTTGCGTCTTCATCATGCTAATTTGCGCTTTTGTTTTCAGAACGGAGTACAGACATGCAGCGAACATCAGGATGGATCATCGTCATTGCCATGGCGTGGAGTCTGCTCCTCAGTGGCTGCAGCGTCTTCAATTACATGGATCGCAAGCGGACCATGTCGATGCCCTGCACGGGCGATACGACTGCTTGGATGAAGTCGGTAGCTGGCATCTTCGACCAACACGGATACACAGTCGTCGAGCAGAATCCCGCAGAGCGCGTGATCGTTGCTCAGGATTCGATCAGTCAGGTTGAGTACCGGTACACGATGCTCGTGCGCACATGGCGCGTGCAGCACACTGGCGATTCTGTCCATGTTGACGTGTATTCGGTGTCGACCCGCATGGATGGCAGCGACGTCACGCAGACATGGGACAAGCGCTGGTCTGGCGAACAGGTTAAGGCCTGGATGCGCCCGATCCTCACCTCGCTCGAAACCTCGTGCGGTGTTGGAAGTCCACTCATGCCTGGCGGCGGAGGCAAGTAAGCCCCCTCATCTGATTAGTGCTCCAGTGAGCCTAGCACCGCTGGGTCGACGTCGATTTCCATCATGAGCATTATCGAGGCGATCGTCTTGCCCTGAGCATCGAGCTTAAGGGAGACTGTTCCGCCCCCTCCCAACGTGTTATTGAGCACGAAGTTGACGGCCCAAAGGTTCGGGATCTCATAGCGCTCAACGGGGCCGAGGCACACGCCCTTGAAATACGCCGCCACGCGCTCGGTCGTCAGCGCATCTCGGATGATTGGATACCATTCTTCCTTGAACGCGATAACGCCGCAATTGGCAGCGTCGCCCTTGTCGCCACTGCGAGCATGAGCGATTTGACCGAGGGTGATTTTCATACCGCGAAAATACGAACCTCCCAGGTAGTTCGTCTGTCCGCCCGAAAACGGTAACTTTGTGACCCTAATCACCTTCAGCACGCCATCACGGGAGCGTTTCCATGAATCGCGTCATGTTTAAGTCGAAACTTCACCGTGCTCGGATCACGCAGGCCGACCTCTACTACGAGGGCAGTCTGACGATTGATGAAGAGCTCATGGAAGCAGCAGATCTCATCGCGTATGAAAAGGTCTCCGTTGTAAACATCAACAACGGCGAGCGCTTCGAAACGTACGTGATTCCGGGAACACGTGGATCGCGCGACATCTGCCTCAATGGAGCAGCTGCGCGCAAGGGGCATATCGACGATGAAATCATCATCATCAGCTACACGACGATGCCCGATGCCGAAGCGCGCGCGTACAAGCCAACGGTCGTCCTTGTTGATGCGAAGAACGATCCTGTATCGATTTCTTCGAGTGTCGAAGCCTACACCCATCTGCCGCGTCATAACTAAGACATGCAACACCACCGCGAACTCGCCGTTGCGATTCTGGCTGCGGGACAAGGCAAGCGCATGGGCAACCCCAACCTTGCAAAGGTCCTCGCCCCACTAAACGGCACCCCACTTCTCGGATACGTCCTTCAACAATCATCAGATCTTCAGCCGGATGCCGTCGTCGTCATCGTCGGACATCAGCGCGAGGCCGTTGCGGCCTACGTTGCAGAGACGATGCCAAGGGCTGCCTGTGTGGTGCAAGATCAACAGCTAGGTACGGGTCATGCCGTACAGCAAACCGCTCCGCTACTTGCATCACGTCATGCTGACGTGATCATTCTTAGCGGCGATGTTCCCCTGCTCACAACGGCAACGCTGCAGGCCCTAGTCGACCGTCATCGCTCGGGCAATGCGGTTGCGACTGTGCTTACAGCACGCGTGCCAGACCCAACAGGGTACGGCCGTATTGTGCGCGACGCCGACGGCAACCTCCTCCGCATTGTCGAGCACAAGGATGCCAGCGACGAAGAACATGCCATCACCGAGATTAACTCGGGCATCTATGTGGTGCGCTCAGAGTCGCTCTACCCAGCGCTGTCACGGGTGTCGAACACCAATGCGCAGGGCGAGTTCTACCTAACAGACATCATCGGAATTCTGCAGTCCGACGGATTGGTCGTCGATGCATGGTGTGCCCCTTCATGGGAAGAGCTGCATGGCATCAATACGGTTGCAGATCTCGAACATGCCAGCACGCTGCTTCACAAGCGGAGTCTCCAATGATTCAAGCTGTCGACCACATCGGCATTGCCGTACGCGACCTCGAGGCAAGCATCGCGCTCTACCGTTCAATTTTTCAACTCACCGACATCCATCGTGAGCAAGTGGTTGATCAAGGCGTCGATATTGCATCGTTTGCATTGAATGGTGTGCGCATCGAACTCACTGCGCCGCTCCATGCAGCGTCGCCTATTGCGAAGTTCCTCGAAAAGCGCGGCGAAGGCATTCACCACGTTGCATTTCGCACCGATACGATCGGTGAAGACCTACAACGCCTGGCCGAGAACAACGTTCGCTTGATCAACACCGAGCCGCAACCTGGTGCACACGATATGTTGATTGCCTTCTTGCACCCATCATCAACCGGTGGCGTGCTCATGGAACTCTGTTCGGAGAAACACTAATGCCGCGCCTTACACTCGTCCGCCACGGTGAATCACAATGGAACCTCGAGAATCGCTTCACCGGCTGGGTTGATGTCGACCTTTCGCCAAAGGGCGAACGCGAGGCCGCTGCCGCAGGTCACGTTCTGAAGGGAGTCCCGGTTGACGTGTTGTTTACCTCCGTTCTCAAGCGTGCAATGCGCACGGCAGAGATTGCTTGTGCGGAAGCTGGCATCCATGACATTCCTGTGCATCGCGATCAAGCGCTCAACGAGCGTCACTATGGCGACCTTCAGGGGTTGAACAAGGCAGAGACTGCCGAGAAGTTCGGAGCCGAACAGGTTCATGTTTGGCGACGCTCCTACGACGTGCCGCCACCAAATGGCGAGTCGCTGAAGGATACGCAGGCACGTGTTGCACCGTACTTCGAATCACGCATCGTTCCCTTGCTCCGCGATGGGAAGAACGTTCTCGTTGTAGCGCACGGCAATTCGCTCCGCGCACTTGTCATGTTTGTTGAGCATCTCTCTCCCGACGAAATTCTCAAGACCGAGATCGCCACCGGCGTTCCGATCACCTATGAACTTGACGAGGATCTCAACGTTGTTTCAAAGACTGTTCTCACTCCGACTGCGTCGTAACGTTGCCCTTACGGCAGCGTTCGTTGCCATCTCAAGCATCGCAACTGCACAATCGCAATCGCCCGTTCTTCGTGCGATGCGCGCCGAGGTTGACCGAACCATGTCAACATTGGCAACTGCCAAACCAGCGCCCTACTTCCTCTCCTACGCTGTCACAGAAGTTTCCTCGACTGTGATTACGGCGTCGATGGGAGCGCTCGATGTGGACGTCACGACATCACGTCGCGTTCTCGATGTGGATGTTCGGGTCGGCACATACGAACTCGACAACACGCGTAGCATTCGCGGCGTGGCCTTCGAAATGGGGCGCGGTACACGCGGTGTTGAGATGCCAGCTGGCGACGATGAGCGTGCGCTCCGTAGCATCATCTGGTCAGCAACCGACAAAGCCTATACTGCAGCTGCCGAACGCTACGGCAAGGTGCTGACCAATCTCCAGGTGAAAGTGCGCGAGGAAGACTCATCAGCCGACCTCTCACGTGAACGTGCATACGTGTCGATCACCGAGCCACGTCCGTTTGAGTACGATACTGCGATGTGGCGTGATCGCGTTCGGTCGTTGAGTGCGATGTGTGCAAATCAGGAACACATCCTCTCTGGTCGTGTGTCATTCCAGACCGATCGATTGGTGAAGTATATCGTCAACTCCGAAGGTACCGTGGTTCAACTCTCGGAGCCAATTGTGAAGATGTTCATCATCGTCAAGGCGAAAGCCGATGATGGCATGAGTCTTCCCTTGTACGAGAGCTACTCAGCCTATGCCGTCGATCGCCTTCCATCCAAGACTTCCATGGAGAATGACGTGCGTCGACTGATCGATTTGGCGCGCAAGCTCCGCACGGCGCCACTCCTCGAGACCTATACCGGACCCGCTATTCTATCTGGCCGAAGCGCAGGCGTGTTCTTCCACGAGATCTTCGGTCACCGCGTCGAGGGCCACCGTCAGAAGGATGTCAACTCTAGTCAGACGTTTAAGCCGTTTCTCAACAAGCGAATCCTGCCTCCGTTCATCAATGTGGTGTTTGACCCAACAGTCACATCGCTTCGCGGCACCGATATCGTCGGTGCCTTCTCGTTCGATGATGAGGGTATGCCAGGAAAGCGCGTTGTCGCTGTTGACAGTGGCATCTTCAAGAGCTTCCTGATGTCGCGCTCTCCGATTGAGAACTTCCCGTCATCGAATGGACATGGACGACGTCAGCCTGGGTTCAAGGCCGTGTCGCGTCAATCAAACTTGATCGTCGAAGCAACAACAACCGTCCCATATGATTCGCTGCGATCAATGCTGCGCCGCGAGTGCATTGCGCAACAGAAAGAGTTTGGTCTGTTGTTCGAGGACATTCAAGGGGGCTTCACATTTACTGGTCGCACCGTGCCAAACGCATTCAATGTGCAACCACTTGTCGTATACAAGGTATTTGCCGACGGCCGTCCTGATGAACTCATCCGTGGCGTCGATCTCATTGGCACGCCGCTGACGACCTTCAACAACATTGTTGCTGCTGCAGATGATCTTGGCGTCTTCAACGGAGTGTGCGGCGCGGAGTCTGGCGGCGTACCGGTAAGCGCGTCATCGCCAAGTCTGCTCGTGTCAACCATTGAAGTACAAAAGAAGCAGAAGTCACAAGCTAAGCCTCCAATCCTTCCTGATCCTACGGTACAATCTGCAGGGAGCCGTCCATGATTCGCCTTCTTGCACTCTGCACATTCTTGACTGTTCTCGCACAGTCGTCGCACGCTCAGCAACTTCAGCGTGACGAGATCCTTACTGCGATGGATGCCGAGCTCCAGCGCTCCATGCAGCAGCTCTCACTCGGCGACTTGGCACGTCCGTACTACATCGAATACATCCTGCAACTTCGTCGAGCAACCACAGCGCACGCCGTGTTGGGTACCATCGAAGACATCGACTCGGGAATGCGCGCAACGATTACTGTGCGCGTGCGTGTTGGCGGCGAGAAATTCGACAACACCAATTTCTTCGATGTGAGCCTCGGGTTCTTTGGTTCGAGTGACGACGAAGAGAGCTTTAAGAATCGGATCATCCCGTTTGAGCTTACGACTCCAGGTCTGACAACTGACATTCTTCGACGTGAACTTTGGCTCGCGACCGATGCCTGTTACAAGCAGGCTGTCGAGATCTACGCCAAGAAGGAATCGACACTCAAGAATCGTCTTCGTCGCGACACCACGTGGGATTTCTTTTTGATGCCGAGTGGTGGTGAACGCAACGATGTTTCGACGCTTCCACGCGCAAACATCGCTGACATGCGTCAGCGCATCGAGCGCCTCAGCGCGGTGTTCCGCTCCTACCCTAACATCTACCAATCGCGTGTCGGAATGGAAGTAATCCCGAAAGAGTTCTTCTATGTGAACTCCGAGGGACGACTGATGTACAAAACCGAAAGCACCGTTGGTATCGAGGTTGTTGCCACAACGCAGGCTACCGACGGTATGCCGTTGGCACAAACGTATGCAGCATATGGCACGTTGGCGTCTGATCTGCCAACGATCGATTCGCTCGAGCGCGCGGTGCGCGCACTTGCGGCGCGTCTCGACATGCAACGAACAGCCCCAACCATTGAGGCGTATTCGGGTCCGGTGTTGTTCGAAGGACGCGCTGCTGGCGGCATCATCGGACAGTACTTTGCACCGAACCTGGTTGCGCAACGTCCGCCCCTTTCCGAAGGCGGGTTCTCGACGAACGAGCGCTCAATGGCATTTCAGAACAAGATCGGCGCTCGTGTACTGCCAGAATTTCTCAGCGTACGCGATCGTCCGAGCATTTCGGGGTTTGGAGCACAGCCCGTGTGTGGCGGTTATGCAATCGACGATGAAGCGACACCTGCGCAAGATGTACTTCTCGTCGAAAACGGCTATCTCCGCACCCTCCTCTCTTCGCGTGTCCCGACCAAGCGCATCAAGACAAGCAACGGACACCTTCGCGGCGGTGGAACGATGTTTAGCGTGCTCGACATCAGCTCGCAGGAACGCAAGCATACGCTCGGCCGCGCCGAGCTTAAGAAGCGGCTCTTGAAGCTGGTCAAGGATCGCGACCTGCCATATGGCATCATCGTTCGATCAACGATGGATCAGAATCTGCTCTTCACAGGAATCATTCGTCAGCTTGGCAGCGATCTTCCTGTGTCCCAAGGTGAAGGCAAACTTGGACTGTTGGAAGCCTACCGTGTGTTTCCGGACGGACGCGAGGAACTCATTCGCGGTGTAGAAGCTGCCGGCCTTGCAGCTGCCTCATTCAAGGACATCATAGCGGTTTCATCGTCGCGCACAGTACACTCCTTCCTCGCACCAAGTGTTGTGCCATCATTCATCAGCGGCGGCGCTGCCTACATGCTCTCAAGCGTGATCACACCAGACCTTCTGTTTGAAGATCTCGAGGTTCGTCCGCTCGAAGGCGATATGCCAAAGCCACCTGTGTTGTCGAACCCGATTGCTGGCGAGTGATCACAAAGTGCTCACTCCAGTGTGTAGCGAATCCCAACGTACACCATCCGCGAATCAAGCTGACCCCACGGAAGTGATGCGTCAAATCGATAGGTGTACGGCGCGTCTGCTCCAATGATTGGATCGCGTTGAATAATGTTCAGCGCGTTCTCAATGCCGAGGTAGATGTCGAAGTCGGCAAACCGTTTCGTGATCTGCGCATTCAACCGCCACATGCCAGGGAAGGATGTTGAGCGAGTGTCGACGGCAAGGTTCCCTACTGTCGTAGGGAATCGCCCAGGTCCGTTCCACGCAAGTGTCATATCACCCTGCCAGCCCATACCTTCGGTTGCATACGAGAGTGTTGTGAGCACACGTGATCGACTCACGAGGGGACGTTGCTGCAGTATGCCACCGTAGGGGGCTTGCACGTCAACCCATCGATAGGCTACGAGGACGTCAAAACGTGGAGCTGGCGAAAACAAGAGCTGCGTCATGATATTGGTCGAGAAGCTCTCACCACGCAGGTTGGTCACCCAGAGCTCACGAACTGACCGATCATAATCGACGTAGACTTGGTTCGAGAAGCGCGTGGTATACACCTCAGCATCGAATGTGAACGGACGTCCAGCCACCTCAAACGACGTTGTCAACGATGCACCAATATTCCATGCATCTTCAGGCAAGAATGACGGATCCATGAGCACTTGACGTGAGTTGACGTACGAGCCCAGATTCTCCATCACCACATTCGCGACACGCCAACCACGTCCACCAGACACGCGCAACGACGTCATATCCGTTACCGACCACTTGACATGTGCGCGAGGCACGAGTCGTGTGCCGTAGAGATTGTGCGCATCTGCGCGCAGACCGGCAAGGATCGTTAGTGACGACGCTGGCTGCAACGTGAGCTCTGCATATGCACCCGGCACGTGTTCGACACGGGCGAACGATCGCGCGTCGAGATTCTCTCGGACATCGTCGTAGAGGTACGACACGCCGGCAACAAGCTTCACATCCTCCGTGAATGGCGCAGCTACAACACCACGAACGTTCAACGTACGCTGTAGACCGCGCGCAGCACGGGCACCAAACGTTGACGATGCATCATGATATACCCCAGCGACGACGAGCGACACGCCACTCCCCTCTTCCATCTCCGAGAAGGGGTTTAGCAGACCGAACTTGAGGAAGCCATCAATACGCCCAATTTCTGTGACAACATCGTAGGGGCGTCCCCACGTTGAGTCGTGCTGTTCAAACATCGCATCGTGCACAATGCTTTGCCCTGACACGTAGCGATCCTGCAAGCCCCGTACGAAGAACTGCCACTCGATCTCATCATCGTTGTACATCCAACGATGCACGAGATTGACTTGGCGAAATGTTGGAATATCAGCGAAGCCATCCTTGTTCTGATCCATCGCTTCATCCATCACGCGTCCGTGCAGCATCGTCATCGTTGAGAGTTCATCTGTCAGCTTTTGTGCACCGTAGAGATTGAGCTCGTACCGCTGCATTGTATTCGCGTAGGCATTCACATACAACGTCGGACTCGACATTGGATTATGCATACACAGGTTGATCTGTCCAGTAATCGACTCGTAGCCGTTGGTAACCGTCGACGAACCCTTGGCAATACTGATTGATTCCAGGAACGGACCCGGCACGTGATCAAGACCAAATGGCAATTCGAGTGCTCGGGGAAGTGGTACGGCCTCGATCAGCATCTGCGTATACGTCCCGCGAAGTCCGAGCAGCTGAACCTGTTTTGCACCCGTGACAGCATCAGCGAACGACACTTCAACAGATGGGTTCTTTTCGAACGATTCCGCGAGCGAGCAACACGCGGCCTTCGCGAGGTCTTTCTTCGTGATCACCTCGGTCTTTACCGGCGCGCGTGTGATGGCCGATTCTTCGGCCTCGACAACGATCTCATTCGTGGATGAGGGCTCAAGCACAACGGAGATAGAGTCGTTGTCGCGCGCTACCACAACGAATTGCGTCGTGTACGAAACGAAGCGCACCTCAAGCGTATCCGTTGCATTGATTCTGTCGAGTCGGAATGTGCCATCTGCACTTTTCACAACAGCGCCAACACTGCTACCCTTCCAGCGCACAGTTGCGCCACGCAACGGTATAAGCGCACCATCGGGCTGACGACCAAGAATGCGGCCGCGTAGATCGTCGACTGCATGAGCTGGGGTGGACGCGAGGAGGACCACAAAGACAAGGAGCGCAGACAATGCGCTGGTTGAGAAGTACGACATACAAACTCCAACATAACGTGAAGAAATCAACCATCACGAAGTGCACTCTTATAGTCGCCAAACTCCCAAGTGTCGTGCATCAGGGGGTGAATGCACAGCGAGGTCGGGCGTGTGCATGCCGTGCGATTCGAGAACTCGGCTCGGAACATTCGATGATTCAGCTGTACGAACGGCAAGGGGCGGAGCAAGCTCGTCGAATACCGACGGGAAGATCGCTTCCTCGGCCGAGCCTACATATGTGAATTCTACCTCCAGCTCAACGTCGCCTTCACAGCACATTGCATCCTGGGTTGCCCCCTCGTCCTCACAGCAGGGATCGAGCTCGGGACAACACGATGCTGGACCGCATTCGGCCTCCAATTCCACGCGCTGGCCACAGCAATACTGGGCCAGAACAGGTCCGCCCGCGACCATCAGAACCTGAAGGGCGAGAAGGAACGGGGCGAGGAATCGTCGAAAACCAGTCATTTGTGCACAAAAATATGCCAAATCAGGCCAATACGCTAGGATTCACACTTGACAAAGCCACGGCATTTCCCTACGTTCGTTCAAACGGGGTTCTCGCTTACGCTACGGAGGGATGTATGTCCGACGTCAAGCACTATAGCAACGGAGAAGTTACGATCGTTTGGAAGCCAGAGAAGTGCGCGCATTCTGCAAATTGTTTCCGAAATCTGCCGGCAGTTTTTAATCCACGGGTCAAGCCTTGGATTCAGCCTCACAATGCATCTACGCAGGAGATCGTCGAGGTCGTGCAAGGATGCCCCAGCGGAGCGCTCACCGTTCTTGACGGCGACATACCGCAGCCTGAGTAATGTAACATTGCCGTATCGCGCGCAATCGTACTTCCACGCTTGCCTGAACAACAGTATCTTTGCCACATGACACGCCGCCTTCTGACCATCGCAGTTCTTATCGTGACAACGCTTGCCGCCTATGGTGTGCAAGTGACGATTCAGTATTTCAATGCGAAGTCAAACGGCACATCGATCTCCCTCGAATGGAAGTCTGCAGCGGAATCAAATCTGATGCAGTACGAAATCGAGCGTGCTGGTGAAGACAACCAGTTCCGCTACGTCGCTACGATCCAAGCGCGAGGCAGCAACTCGGTGTACACCTACC
>VFQT010002976.1_pt1 | contig 16202 bp, 14 predicted proteins | sample 3512381 | NCBI WGS metagenome assembly VFQT01 (sample SAMN10412376, study PRJNA504923) | tailings metagenome | isolation source: Relicate 2 Philex TSF3 active mining site | place: Philippines: Tuba, Benguet | collected 2017-08-29
CGGTCGTGGAGCAGCGCAACCTGACGGAAGACGAAGTCGACCTCATCGACGACGGCTATGAGTCGTCGCGTCTCGCCGAGCGCCAGAAGTTGGCCATCACATTCGCCGATGCGTTCCTCGCCGCGCAGGGTTCCCCGGACACCGAATCACAGAGCCGCATCGCAGCAGAGTTCGGTCCAGCCGAACTTGCCGAACTGGGAATCGGTCTCGCACTCTTCCACGGTTTCAGCAAGATGCTCATCATCTCGGGCTGCGAACCGGAGGAAATGGATACCACCGTGCTCGCCGTTCCCGGTAGCCAGCCACGCTGACGCAACTACCAGCCGTCGTAGTGGACGACTTCAGACACGTCTTTTCGTGACACGGGTCCCGTCGGGCCGTCGGGAAAACCGAGAGGAATGGTCGTTCCGATGAACACTTCGTCGGGAATGCGCAGGATGCGACGAATATCGGCCTCGACCATGCCGTGCAACGTGGTGAACGCCGCACCAAGGCCGACCGCGCGTGCGGCAACCACGAGGTTTTGACTGGCCGCATAGACGGCTGAATACATGAACGTCTCGCGCGGTGCGCCCGGTGGGTACACGTTGTGGCCGCACACGAAGATGATGCACGGGAAACTCCCCATGTTCTCGCCGAGGTTCTTTGCGCCGGCCAGCGTGCGGCGATCAACGGCGCTGTCGGGCACGGGCATCGCCGCCACGCGATCGGCGAACGGTTTGAACAACTCACCCAACTGATTGCGCACTGTCGCGTCGGTGACGACGACGAAATCCCAGCACTGCGTGTTGTTCGGGCTGCTTGCACGTGTCGCGGCCCACAGCACCTTGTCGAGCAGCTCCCGGGGAACCGGGTCTGGCTTGAAGAAGCGCATTGCGCGCGCGGTTCCCATTGCTTCGAAAACGTCCATGGCCCTCTATCGTGCCAAACGAAAGGACGGGGGAATGACAGGGGAGACCAACATCTTCGACACGGGGCTCATCGTGGGTCGTTTTCACCCGCCCCACCTTGGTCATTCGTGGTTCATCGACGAAGCAGCGACCCGTTGCCGTCGACTCGTTGTGTTCGTGAACACCCGCGACGGAGAGACCGTGCCCGGTGACCTGCGCGCACGATGGCTTGCCGACCTCCACCCCAGCGTCACCGTTGCCGAGGTTGCGCACAACCTCGACACCGACTGGAACGACGAAGAATTGTGGGCGAAATGGATCGCACTTTTCCGCGCCCATTGGCCCCACGAGGCGGGTCCGCATGCGGTGTTTTCGTCGGACTCGTACGTCGGGGAACTCGCACGACGTCTCGGTGCGCAGGCCGTCGTCGTCGACGAACCGCGCGCGAATGTTCCGATCAGCGCCACCCAGATACGCAACGACCCACTCGGCAACCTCGGGATGCTTGCTCCCGCTGTGCGCGAGTGGGTCGAATCGAATCACCGGCTGTTCGTCCGGTGACGGTGCGTCCTTGTTCGACTATTTCTTGTTCGGTTGGGGCAGCACGCGCAGGTAGGGCTTGACTGCCTTCCAGCCGCCGGGGAACAACGTCTTTGCTTCTTCGTCGCTCACAGCGGCACCGATGATGACGTCGTCACCGTCTTTCCAGTTGGCGGGCGTTGCGACCTTGTAGTTGGCGGTCAACTGCAACGAATCGATGACGCGCAACACTTCGTCGAAGTTGCGACCCGTCGAAGCGGGGTAAGTGATCGTCAACTTCACCTTCTTGTCGGGGCCGATGACGAACACCGAACGTACGGTGAGCGTGTCGCTTGCATTCGGGTGGATCATGTCGTAGAGGTCGCTGACCTTGCGGTCGGGGTCCCCGATCATCGGGAAATTGACGGGGGTGCCCTGCGTTTCGCCGATGTCGCCTTCCCACTTCACGTGCGAGTCAACGGGGTCGACCGACAGGCCGATCACCTTGACGTTGCGCTTGTCGAACTCGGGCTTGATCTTTGCGACGTAGCCAAGTTCGGTGGTGCACACCGGAGTGAAGTCCTTCGGGTGGGAAAAGAGCACGCCCCACGAGGAGCCGAGCCACTCGTGGAAGTTGATCGTGCCTTGGGTGGTCTCTGCGGTGAAGTCGGGTGCGGTATCGCCGAGTCGTAGTGCCATGGGGCGCACCCTAACGCTGTTCAGCTCAAACCCGACAACTTTGGTCGGGATTTATGTCCAGCTGCTTGACATTGTCTAGGAAAGGGTAGACACTGTCAGGTATGAACGTTTCTGACTCTCGTGTCCACGAGCGGCGTTGGCTGATTCTCGGGGTCCTGTGCCTGTCTTTGTTTCTCGTCGTCGTCGACAACCTCATCGTCAACGTTGCGATTCCCACTCTGTCGCGCGAGCTGAATGCAGGCACGTCGGCCCTGCAGTGGATCGTCGACTCCTACAGCCTCGTCTTTGCCGGCCTGCTGCTCGCAGCAGGCGGTGTGGGTGACCGCTTCGGCCGCAAGGGCACCCTGCAGATCGGTCTCGTGCTATTTGCCATCTGCTCGACCTTCGCCGCGTTCTCAGGGTCGACGGGCACGCTCATCTTCTGGCGCGGTGCCATGGGAGTCGGCGCCGCACTCGTGTTCCCCGCGACACTCGCCATCGTCACCAACGTGTTCACCGACCCGGTCGAACGCGCGAAGGCAATCGGTGTGTGGTCGGCCGTGTCGGGCGCCGCCGTTGCGTTCGGCCCCGTTGCGGGCGGGCTGCTGCTCGAACACTTCTGGTGGGGTTCGGTGTTCCTCATCAACGTCCCGATCGTTGCCGTGGCGCTCGCACTCGGCGCTCGCTTCGTCCCCACCTCGAAGGATCCGGCGGGTCATCACATCGAGCCGGTGGGGTTCATCCTGTCGATTGCGATGATCGGCCTTCTCGTCTTCACCGTCATCGAGGGCCCGCACCGCGGTTGGGCATCGGCCGCGACTCTCGGCAGCTTCGCCCTGTCCGCGGCTCTGCTTGCGGCCTTCATTGCATGGGAACTGCGCGTCGCCAATCCGCTTCTCGACGTGCGTACGTTCAAAAATGCACGCTTCAGCGCCGGGTCGACGGCGATCTTCATCGCCTTCTTCGCTCTCTTCGGTTTCACCTTTCTCGTCACGCAGTACTTCCAGTACGTCCGCGGCTACTCAACGCTCAGTTCGGGTCTCCACACATTGCCGTTCGCCGTCGGTGCGGCTGTCACCGCGCCTTCGGCGGCTCGACTTGCGTTGCGCTTCGGTACGAAGCGCGTCGTGAGTTGGGGACTGTTTTCGATGGCGCTTGGTCTCACGCTCGCCTCGCGGTTCGATCCCGACACGAACTACTGGGCCTTCATCGTTCCGTCGATGGTGTTGCTCGCATCAGGTCTCGCCTGCGTGACGTCACCGGCAACGGAAGCCGTCATGGGTTCGGTTACCAGGGAAAAGGCGGGCATTGCCTCGGCGGTGAACGACACCGCCCGTGAAGTCGGCGGAACCCTCGGCGTTGCCGTTGTGGGCAGCGTTTTCGCCTCGCTTTACGGACCGAAGATTCTCGACAACCTCGCCGGTCTGCCGATTCCAAAAGAAGGTCTCGACGCCGCCGAAGGCTCGATGGCCGCCGCACTGATCGTGGCCGAACGCGCACCTGCGGCCGGCCAGGGTGCGATCATCTCCGCCGCACGCGACGCGTTCATGAGCGGCTGGATGAGCGCATCACTCGTCGCCGCCGGCATCGCAGTTGCGGGCAGTGTGCTCACTTTGGTGTTCTTGCCGAGCCGCGCGGCTTCGCACGATGCCTCTAGCGCAGCGGCTTGATTGCCTCGAGCAATTCCTCGAGATCGTCACGCACGCCGATCACATCGGCCCACTTGCGCAGGTAGTCGACGTCAAGGTCGTTGATTCCGGCGATATCCAAACAATCGCGCCATTGACGCTCTGACCTCGTGGTGAGCCGCCAGCGCAACTTGGCCAGAACGATGTCCTCGGCCGTGGTCACCCACGTGTCGACATCTTCGATTTGGGCCTTCACTCGCCGGGACAGGCGGCTTGCAGTGAATGGATCATTCGGGAGTGCCACGAACACATCGATCCTTTCCGTCGTGTCGAGATCAAGCACATTGAAGCTTCCGCCCGAACGAAGAATTTGACGCGCGTCATCGATGGGAACGTAGATGTGTTCGCTGCTGAGCGATGCGAGCAGTTCATCGATTCGCTCGTGAACGGCCATCGTGATGATGTCGGTGTCGATCGTGGTTCGCTGCAGACCCCACACCGTTGCACCAACGGATCCCACGACGGCGTGGGGAGCACCGACCCGGTTCAATGCTGCCACCACGGCGGCGAGTGCACGGTTCATTGCAGCGAAGGTGATATGTCGGTGGTCACCCCGCGAGCGATCAACAATGGTTCAACCGCGCGTGCCAGTTCGTCGCCGTGCCGATGACGAATTCGTTCGACAGCGATTTCGGTGGGTGTGGCTTCCGGAAAGCGACGCTTGATGAAGTCGTGTTCAACCTGACGCAGCCAGTTCTGCCGCCGTTCTGCAAGTTGCAGGCGTTCAGCCACCGACTTTTTTCGAATGGCTTCGATCTGCATCTTCCACACTTCAAGCGAGGTATCGGCGGGAACCGCGGCGCAATCGGAAGACATGCGGGCATCGTAGCGAGGGGGTGGCACCCCCTCGCTCGAACGCCGTGTCATCCCCTGAATTCGTCAGTGGCTGAACTCGACCTTCGGAAGAATGCGGTCGAGCCACTTCGGCAGGTACCACGTCTTGTCACCGAGAAGTCCGAACAGCGATGGCACGAGCATCATGCGGATGAGCGTCGCATCGAGCAGAACTGCAACGGCGAGTGTGATGCCGAGTTCCGTCGGGGGAATCGGACCGGTGACGCCGAAGGCGATGAAGACCACGATCATGATGAGTGCGGCGTTCGTGATGGGGCGTCCCGTACGGGCAATACCTTCGCGAATCGCCAGTTGGGAATCACCCGTGGCGTCGTGGTGTTCCTTGATCGAGGCAAGAAGGAACAGTTGGTAGTCCATCGACAGGCCGAACAGAAGCGCAAAGAAGAAGAGCGGCGCCCACGCATTGATGAAGCCCTGTTCCTCGATGCCGATGAGGCCTGCGCCGATTCCGTGCTGGAAGACGATCGTGGCAAAGCCGAAGCTGGCAGCAACGGAGATGAGGTTCATCACCACCGATGCAAGTGCGATGGTGATGCTGCGGAAAACGACGAGCAGCAGCACGAAAGCGACGATCATGATGAGCGCCACGGCAAGCGGAAATGATCCGATGAGTGCGTCGGTCAGGTCACCGTTCTGCGATCCGGGTCCACCGACAAGTGCGTCGGGCGAAACGTCGGCAACGGCGTCGCGCAGGCGCGCAACCGTGTCGTCGGTGGCGTTGTCCGACGGTCCGGTCCTCGGGAAAGCACGAATCGCGAGACGTCCACTGTCGGCGGGTTCGGTGACGATTCCGACCTGCACAATGTTCGGATCCTTGCCGACGACGTCGACGATGGCCTGTGCGTCGGAGGCGGGAGCGGTGATGAACAGCGGCGCAACACCTCCGTCGCCGAACGCGGCGACCGCTGCGTCGTAGCCATCACGGCTTTGGGCGCCACGGTCGACGACGCGGGCGTCGGGCATGCCGAGGTCCATGCCGATGGCGGGGGCGGCGAGGCCGAGGAGCAGGAAAAGCCCGAGCGCAAGAGTGCGGCGCGGTTTCCACAGCGCTTTGGAGGTCCAGCGGGCCCAGCGTCCTTCGGCTGCGCGGTCGGGGTCTTCCTTCGCGCGGTTGACGAGCACGCGGTCACCCATCGCCGCGAGAACCGCAGGCAGCAACGTGAAGCTGGCGAGCGACACAGCGACGACCGACAGGATCATGCCGAGTGCCATCGAACGGAAAACCATGATCGGCACGAGGAACAGTGCGGCAAGTGACAGCACGACGGCAAGCGCGGAAAGAAAGACCGCTTTCCCCGCGGTGCCGAGCGCACTCGCCATCGCCTCGGGCAGAGTCTTGCCGTCCTCACGTTCCTCGCGGTAGCGCGTCGTGATGAAGAGGCTGTAGTCGATGCCGACTGCAAGGCCGATCATCATCGAGAAGTTCATCGACCAAACCGACAGGGGAGTGATGCTGCTCAACAGGTTGATCGACGCCCAACCGATGAAAATGCCCGCAACGGCAAGAATCAGTGGAATCCCCGCTGCAATGGCCGAGCCGAATGCAACAAACAACAGAATCAGAGTCGGCAGACCCGACAGCAGTTCCGCCTTGTGCAGGGCCTTTTCGTTCGACTCGTTGAAGTCGTGCCACACGGCCCACTCGCCTGTGACGTTGGCGCTGACACCCGCGGGCAAGTCCTGATCGGCGACGAAATGCATCAGTTCACCCGCCGATTCGGGTCGATCGGCATCGACTTCGGCTTCCAATGCAACGGGGATGAGCGCCGTCTTGCCATCGGGAGAAATGAGACCCGCTTCAGCAGGCATGGTCATCGGGTCGATAGCCCCGGCAGATCCCGGCGCATCCATGAGGGCGGCGGCGAGCGATGACACAGCCTCCGGAGACTCCGCGATCGGTGTGTCTTGAACGACGACGACCATCGCTGCTTCGGCACCCGCCTGTGGGAAGTCGCGGCGCAGTTCGTCGCGCACGTCGACCGCCGTCGAGCCCTGTGCTTCCCATCCTGCACCTGACAGCGCGCTCGTCAGCGTGAGCGCAAGTGGTGCCGCCGCAACGGTGACGATGACCCAGAGGGCGATCATCGCCCAACGGTGGCGAACCGAGAATCGTGCCGTGGCGGGCAACAGGCCGTGGGCCTGAGCACGTGCGTGAGTGTGATTTTGGGCGTGCGAGGTCAAGGTGGTGTCACTTTCTTCATGTGAAATGCCGGGAAGCGGGCGTGGCGAAAAGTCAGGCGAGCTTCAGGAACATCTTCTGGACGTCGTCGATCGAGTAGCCCTCGCGGCGTGAGCGTTCGGGGTTGCCGACGCACCAGGTGAGCCCGGCTGCCACAAGGTTGAACCCGACCTGCTCGAGAGCCTTTCCTGCAGCAGAGATCTGGTTGACGATCTCGCGGCAGTCACGGTCTTCTTCGAGCATTTGCTGGATTCCACGCACCTGGCCTTCGATGCGGCGAAGTCGCTTTTGCAGGTCGGCGATGGTGTCCTGTGGAATTTCCATGCCCGCATCGTATACCCCCTGGGGTATCAATGCAAGCCCTTATCGGATGTCGGCCGGCGACGGCAGGTGGTCGCGAAGGAGGGCAAAGCGCAGCCCGGCCCGCGCGGCCTCGCGCAGCACCACTTCGAGGCTTACGGGCAGTGAATCGAGGTAGTGCAACAAGACAATGTCGCCGCGGCGCAGGCCGGTTCCGCCGTCGGCGCGAACGATGCGTCCACCATCGGCCATCACGTTCCACATCACGATCCGCGACAAGCCGCACGCCTTTGCCGCCCGCACCGTGTCGGCATTCCAGCCACCACCGGGGGGACGAAAGAAAGCGGGACGGCGGCGAATGACCCGTTCCACTTCGCGGTTGCCCGCACAGATTTCGGCGCGCTGGCCCGCATAGTCCATCGCGCTCACGATGCGATGCGTCTGGGTGTGATTCTCGAAGGTCATCCCGGTTTGGCGCAGCAGGTTGACGAAGCGACGTCGGTGACGGTTGATCTGCTCGGGTAGAGCAAACGTGGTGATCGGTATCCGCAGGTTGCGGATGTATTGATTCGTCTCGCGAGACAAATGCGAGCCGTCATCGACGGTGAGAAAGACAACGGGCTCCTTCGTGAGCACGCGGTCGATCACGTAGCCATCGGCCCGACCCGCAGGGTTCGCATCGGCGGGCGCCGGGACAAGGGTCAAAAGACCGAGAGACAAAAGGCCGACGGCCACGCGACCCACCACTCGTCGACCCATGTACTCTCACTATTGCAGATGTCCCCGGTGCGGGGCGGGGGCGATTCCCGACGGGAAAGTGTCCGCGAAACGCACCCTTGCGGCTCTGTTCGGCATGAGTCGAAGAGAGGCGCAATGCGGCAGGGGGGTCGACGGAGCGAGATGGTGGAACGAAACGAACACAGCGCGATCGTCGAAGGACTCCGCGCCGGCACCAACGAGGGTCTTGCCGCGTTCTACGACCTGTACGCCGACAAGCTCTACGACTTCGCGCGACGGCAACTGCGCGATGCGTCGCTTGCGGCGGATGTCGTGCACGACACGGTACTCATCGTGAAAAGCCGTATCGGCCAATTGCGCGACGAGGCGAAGTTCCGCGCATGGGTCTACGCGATCGTCCGCAACGAGGTGCGGGCAAAGGCCCGCGCGAGATCACGACACGTGCGCGAGGAGTACGCCCCCGAGCAGTCGGTCGATCCCGACTTTGCCGGTGACCACGACCGCCGCGAACTTGCCTCGCTGATCGACGAGGCCGTGGCCGGCCTGACCGAACGCGAACAAGAGGTGTTCCATCTGTTTGCCCGCCAGGGACTGTCGAACGACGAAATAGCGGCCAGCTTGGAACTGACCTTTGCCAACGCGCAGAAACTTGTGCAGCGTGTGCGCGATCGCATCGCCCGCTCGGCCGGAGCTCTTCTGGTTGCTCGACAGGGGCGCAAGGATTGCGGCGACCTCAACGTTCTTCTCGTCGACTGGGACGGCACGTTCTCGCCGCTGTGGCGCAAACGCATCGCCCGCCACGTCGACGAATGCAGTGCGTGCGAACGCAAGCGTGCCGTTCTGCTGCAGCCCGGCGGTGCCGTCATGGCCGCGCCGTACTTTGCCGCACCCGAATCGCTGCGCTCGCGCATCTTCGACTCGGTCGCTGCCGGCGTGGACCTTGGTCTCAGCGCGATGCCAAAGCCGCCGTTCCTGCGCCGGCCCGCGGTGCTGTCGTCGGTGGCGGGCATCGCCTTCGTTGCGATCGTCGGGGTGGTGGCGAACAACGGGACGCAGGCGCCGCAGTTCGTCGACTCGACTGCGCCTGTCGCGCCGGCGACCACCGTCGACTCGACTGCTTCCGCTGGCGCTGCAGCAACTGTCTCGTCGACGGCCCCGCCAGCGCCACAAACCACCGTCTCGCCGACGACCCCGTCGGCACCGCAAACAACCGTTGACTCGACGACTCCGAGACCGTCGAAAGTGCCGCCGGCCGCGCCCGTCGACTCGACTGCTTCCGCTGACGCTGCAGCAACCGTCTCGTCGACGATCCCGGCGTCGGCCTCGTCGACGAGCGTGCAATCACCACAAGCGACTGTTGCGTCCGCATCTCCGGCGGAGTCACCCACAGTCATCGAAACCACGACGGTGGCGCCGGCACCACAGACCACCGTCTCACCAAGCCCGGTGGCGACGACAACAACGACGCCCGGGTCGAATTCGCCGTCGAAGATCACGTTCAATTCGTGTCTCAAGTTCGGGGCGACGACACAAAAGACGTTCGCCTATTCGGTGAAGGTCAGCGACCCTCAGGGCATCGCGTCCGTGCGTATGCAGCTGAGCGGTGCGACGAAGTGGCACGCGGCAGGCAGTTTTGGCAATGGCATTTGGTTCACGTCGATCGACAAGCTCGACACCGCGGCCACGAAGGCCACGGTCGTCATCGAGGCCACCGACAAGTCCGGTGGTGTGACGACGACGCAGATCGCGGTCTACGCCGCAACCTGTCCCTGAATTCGCCGCAGAAAAGTGTCCGCCGGTGGGGGGCTGGCTGCTCTGTGGGGCATGAAGATCAGAGCAGCATTTGCCACCACCATCCTTGCCGCCTCGTTCGTGGGCGGCTTGTCGATCGCCCAACCTGCCGCCGCAGCGACCCCGAGCCCCGTCGTGGCGCTGGCCGCCGGCGACGAACATTCCTGTGCCCTGCACGCCGACGGCGTGGTGCAGTGCTGGGGCAGCAACAGCTTCGGGCAGTTGGGCGTCGACGACGTCGCATCAACGTCGACGCCGGTCACCGTGCAGTTGCCCGCGGGGGCCCAGGCGGTGGCAATCGATACCGGCGCGTTCCACACGTGTGCCGTGATGCGCGACCACAGCGTCTACTGCTGGGGCTACAACGGCTGGGGGTCACTTGGTATTGGAGACTTGCCGTCGCAGGTCATCCCTGCCCTCGTCACCCTCGCACCCTCCGCTGCCGTCGCCAGCGATGTCACCGCGGGCGGGTTCACCACGTGCGTGTTGTTGTCGGACGGCAGCGCGCAGTGTTGGGGCCGCAACCAGTACGCCGAGGTGGGCGACGCCACGCGCATCATGCGCAACACCCCGACGCCAGTCACGGGCATCGTCGACGCCGTCGACATCGATGCGGGGACGAACCACGTGTGCGCGCTGCGCAGCGTGGGCCGCGCGCAGTGCTGGGGCCGTGCCACCGATGGCCGCACGGGTGACCCGACCTTTGCCAACGTCGCAGAGGTGAGCGCCGGTGGCGCACACACCTGCATGCGCACCACGGTTGGCGGCCTGCGTTGCTGGGGTGTGAACACCTACGGCCAGCTGACACCGAACAACATCGAGGCCGGCATCACGCGGGTGTCGACGGGTGGTGCACACACGTGCGTTGCAACCGGTGGTGGCGTGGTGCTGTGCTGGGGTGAAGCGGGCTTTGGCCAGCTCGGCGTCTCGAGTGTCATCGTCGAAGGGCGCAGCGTTCTCGAAACTGCAGCGGGCCTGCGCCACACGTGTGCCCGTCTCGACGACTCGTCGGTCTGGTGCTGGGGCAACAGCGTCGCGGGCCAGGCCGGTGACCATTCACAGACCATTGCCGCGCAGCCCGTGCTGTTGATCGCAGGCCTGCCACCCGTGGCGCCGGCCCCCGAACCGACCCCGTCGCAACCCGACACGCCGACACCCGTCGAGCCCGAACCGACCGTTCCCTCGCCGACCGTGCCCACTCCGACGGACCCCGCGCCCGTCGAGGAGACGCCCGTGGAAGAGCCCGTGCGCAACGCGCCGGCGTCGCCTCAGCCCGTCGAGAAGCAGGTTGCCGATGCAACACCCGAATCGGCAAACGTCGCCGCGCCCGCGGTGGTACCACCCGTCGTCGCCGGTCCCGCGCCGCTCGCCAAGCGTGGGGTCCTGGAACTGCGACTCGGCCGCGACGCACACCTCGTGCGACTGGCACAGGCCGCGGGTGTGCGACTGCCGGGTTCGTTGATCGCCAGCTCGATGAGCCGCGTGCGCAGCGTGAGTGCGCATCCCTTCACCCGACTGCGTGTCGAAATGAAGGTGAGCCATCCGCGCAACTGTCGCAATGTGTTGACGCCTGTACTTGGTGCAGCGGTGCGTGCGACACGCGTGGGGGAGTGCCGCGTGAGGCTGCGTGTGTCGCGTGCGGGTCGCCCCGACATTTTCCGGACCGTCATCGTGCAGACCGTTGCGATGGCGGTTCCCGTGAACAACCCGGCGCGCAACACGCGCTGAACAATCGTGTGACTGTGGTGGGCACATGAAAAGAGCCCCGGCCTTTCGGCCGGGGCTCTTTTGTATTCCGTATCGCTTGGCGTCGGGCTAGTGCCCTCCGCTTCACCGATGCGGCGTCGGGCTAGTGCCCTCCGCCGAGATAACTCGCTTCGAGGAGGGCGCGGTTGGCCTGGAGTTCCTTGGCCGAGCCTTCCATCGTGAGTTCGCCGTGTGCCATGACGTAGCCGCGGTCGGCAACGCTGAGCGCAAGGCCCACGTGCTGCTCGACCATCAGAACGCCTGCGCCGGTCTTGTCCGCAATTTCGCGGACGATCGGAAGCATGCGCTCGACGATGATTGGTGCGAGACCAAGGCTCATTTCGTCGACCAGCAACACCTTCGGTTCGGACGCAAGACCACGCGCCATGGCGAGCATCTGCTGCTCACCACCCGAGAGCAAGCCCGCGCGACGGTCGACGAGCGGCCGCAACGCCGGGAACATGTTCAGGGCGTTCTCCATCGCGACCGCACGCTTTGCACGGTCGGGCGTGAGGCCGAGACGCAGGTTCTCTTGGACGGTGAGGTCGAAGAAGAGCGAGCGGTCTTCGGCCACGTGGGCCATGCCCCGTCGCGCAATCACGTCGGCGCGCTCGCCCGTCGTCGACTGGCCGAGCACGTTGATGTTGCCCGACACAGGCTTCAGGATTCCGCTGATCGTGAGAAGTGTCGTGGTCTTGCCCGCACCGTTTGGTCCGAGAAGTGCGACGACTTCACCCGGGTTGACGTGGAGGTTGAGCCCACGCACAACGGGAATTCCGCCGTAACCCGCATTCAGGTTCTGTACTTCGATGACTGGCTGACTCATGATCAGTGTCCTCCCTGCTGGCGCGCTGCCGCGCCTTCCTGAGCCTGAATTTCTCCGGCTGATTCTCCGAGGTATGCCTTGATGACTTCGGGATGCTTGCGAACCTCGTCAGGGGTCCCCTCGGCGATGATCTTGCCGAAGTCGAGCACGTAGATGTAATCGCACACGCTGAGCACGAGGCCCATGTCGTGGTCGATCAGGAACAACGTGATGTCTCGTGTGAGGATCTCGCGGAGGTGCGACCCGAGCTGCTGTGACTCGACGGTGTCGAGACCGGCGGCTGGTTCGTCCAACAGCAAAAGGTCGGGCTTTGCGGCCAGACCACGGGCGACGCTGACCAACTTGCGTTGGCCGTGCGACAGGTCGAGTGTCAGGCGATCCTTCAGATCAGAGAGACCCAAGAGATCGAGCGCCCACTCGGCCTGCTCTTCGACGCCCACCTTGCGGCGCGGCTGGACGATGTCGGCGAGGAACGACCACCACTTGGTCTCTTCGGCCATGACGATGAGGTTGTCCCACACCGTGAGGTCTTCGAAGAGTTCGAGTGACTGGAAGGTACGCACGAGCCCGTCGCGCGAACGCTGAGCCGGTGTCGTGCCCGCCATGTCCCGGCCGCGGAATTCGGCCTTGCCCGACGAGATGTTGGTGAACCCCGTGATGGCATCGATGAAGGTGGTCTTGCCGGCACCGTTCGGACCGATGAGACCGGTCAACTTGCCTTTTTCCACCTTGATGTTGACGTTGGAGTTTGCGTGAAGACCACCGTAGGAAACGGTGAGGTCGTGTGTTTCGAGGAGTGCGCTCATGATGCTGCCGCCATTTCGTCGAGGAATTTCTTGAGTTCTGCGGCCTCAGCCGCCTTGACTGCACGGGCCGCCTTCACCTGCGTGACGATGTTTCGCACGAAGAGAATGATGAAGACACCAAGGACTCCCATCCACACGCGCGAGTAGTCATCGGTACGCCACGGGTTGATGCCGATGACACCCCATGCTGCTCCGACCACGATGAATGGTCCGAGTCGCTTTCCAACGACGAGCCATTCTTTGCCGCGGGCCTTCAGCAGCCACGAACCAAAGTGACGCATCAAGGGCTGGAAGATCGATGCCTGACCTGCGGGGTGAATCACCGCGGTCAGGATCATTCCCATACCGCCGATGATCGACGTGTAGCTGAAGAGTCCCGGCGAGTGCCAATGTCCGAAGAAGGCGATGAGGCCACCACCAGTCAGCATTCCGCCGAGAATCGCGCCGTTGATCGACGTGATGCCGCCGAGATACACGAACGCCAGGGCGCTGAGGCCGATGCCGTATTCCCAGTTGGTGGCCGCCGTCATGCTTGTTTGGTAGGCGGTCATCACGCCGGCGACACCGGCGATTGCGGCTGCGAGGCCGAAGGCCAGGAACTTCGTCTTTGGCACGTCGATGCCTGCCGATGCGGCGGCGCGCTCGTTGGCGCGAACCGCAAGGAATCGCCGTCCCGAACTTCCGCGACGAAGGTTCGCCACGAAGACGCACAACCCGGCGAGCACGATGAGACAGAACAACGCGAACTTCGGTGAGTCCGTGAAGCCCGACTTGCTTGTCGAACCGATATCAACACCGAAGAACGTTGGCTTCGGGAAGATGTAGGACGATCCGCCTTGCAGAGTTGTGAGGCTGGGATTTTCGAAGAAGAACGTGTAGATCGAGATTGCCGCTGCGATGGTGACGACCGCCAACTGCACGCCGCGAATGCGAAGTGCGGGAATGGCCAGAAGCAGTCCGACCGCGATAGCCACGGTGACGCCGATGGCCAAGGCGATCGGCCACGGCCATTGCGGACCTTTCACGAGGAACGGGTTGGTCAGCAAGTCGGGATTCTTCGGCGATACGAGTCGCGCGGCGATGAACGCTGCGACACCCGCAAGAGTGATCTGGACCAAGGAAATCTGACCGACGTACCCCGACAGGAGAACGAAGCTGAGCCCGAACATCGCAGCCACCAAGCTGGTGGTGAATGCAAAGCCCCACGGGCCGGTCAGGCCGCCCCATCCCCAATCGCCGGGAAGACCGGCAGCGAAGATGAAGCCGAGCGGCACGAACACCGCAACGTACTTGCCGACGCGTTGTGGGTACGGCGCGAGCGGCAGGCGCTTTTCTTCGATGTTGCCTCGTACCGGCAGGGTCTTGCCACGTGCGAACAGCACAACGACGATGACGACCAGCGGAACTGCGTCACGGATGCCCGACTCGCCCCAAGCGGGAAACCACTGTTGCGAGGCCATCCACGTGCCGAAGAAGTTCTGTGCCATGCCGATGACGAGACCACCAACTGCGGCGAGAGGAATCGAGGCCATGCCGCCGATCAGCGCGGCACCAAGTGCCGGCACGATGAGCGCCGTGAACTTGCCGACTCCGAGCGAACCGGTGATCGTTCCCGAGAAGATGCCGACGACGCCGGCGAGTGCCGCGGCAAGCATCCAGTTGTAGAGCGCGAGCTTGTCGGGTGAGTAGCCGAGAAGCACGGCACCTTTTTCGTTGCCTGCGGCGGCGCGAGTCGCAAGACCTGCGCGCGTGTAGGTGTAGAACCACCAGAGTCCGCCCGCGATGATCAGCGAGAGCACCGCAAACGCCAACGATTCGATCGACACCTGACCGCCGAGCCCGAGGAAGTTCGAGAAAGTCTTTCCCTTGAAGAGAACCGCATCGGGGTTGGGAATCTGTGATCCGTAGTGCAACGAAGCGAGTCCGAGCAGATAGGTCATGACTCCAACGGCGCCGATGACCTTGCCGAGTGGCGCCGCATTGCGAAGTGGCTTGAAGACGAGATAGTGAACCCCGGCTCCGAGCAAGAGTGCGGTTGCCATGGCCAAGACCGCCGCCAACCAGATGTTGATTCCGGTTCCGTTGTTCAGTGAGAACCGAACGGGAAGGTTCAACGTCTTGGTTGGAAGGATGTCGAACCACGGAAGGTGGAACACCCCTTCGTTGCGCAAAGTGAAGAACTGGAATGCGACGTAACCCGCAATGGCACCGTGGCCAAAGTTGATGACGCCGGATCCTTTGTAAGCCGTGACGATCCCCATCGCCATCAACGCAAAGAACCCGCCCGCACCCAATCCCATGATTGAGTAAAGCAATGCTTCTTTCATGATCCCCCTGTGATGTCGCGACCGTTGAGTCGCAAATTGCGCTCTTGAAAGCGTGGGCAAATTCTATACGCATCGCGCGTTCGGCTTGGAAGAGTTCCGTGTCGAAGCGACGAAGTCGACAAGAAGCAGTCGACGCGGAGTAATCGATGATCGGTTGTCGAGTGCGATCACTCGTTGAGTCCTAAAACAAAAACGGGGGCGGTCTTTCGACCGCCCCCGAATTCGTGATCCACCGAAGTGGATTTTCGTGTTACTTGACTTCGGTTGTACGCAGTGCGTCGCCCTTGCCAACAACCACGAGGCCCGAGAAGTCCTGGGCGCCCTTGACGGCCTTCAACTTCGTGCCGTTCCACTGGCTTGCCGACACTTCGGTCGCGCAGACTGCGATGTAGGGCTTGATCGCCTTTGCGCAGTTCAACGCGGTTGCACCGAATGCCACGTGACCGTTGGTTGCCTTGAAGGCCTTCTGCACCGTCAGACCCGTCGACTTCACTCCGCCGGCCAGGTTCATCATCATCCAGATGTTCATGATGCCGCCGTAGCCCTGCGTCGCAAAGCCGGTGCCGTTCAACTTGGCATCAGATGAGTACTTCGCCATCTTGGCGCCGTAGTTCTGAGCAGTAGTCTTCTGGAAACCGGTCAGTGCGTCGGGGTCGAGGATCGACAGACCACCGATGGTGTAGATGCCGTTGATCGACTTGCCCAACTTGCCCATGGTGACGAGGTCGATGCAAGCGCCCGACAGAACGACGGGGAAACGCTTCGCCGCATCCTTCGCGGTGGGGCTCCAGCCCTGCTTGATCATTTCGTTCATCCAGGTCCAGCACTCCGAACCCTGGTTCGAGTAGATCATCACGTC
>VFQT010002977.1_pt1 | contig 16195 bp, 10 predicted proteins | sample 3512381 | NCBI WGS metagenome assembly VFQT01 (sample SAMN10412376, study PRJNA504923) | tailings metagenome | isolation source: Relicate 2 Philex TSF3 active mining site | place: Philippines: Tuba, Benguet | collected 2017-08-29
CAAATCGCCCTCGGCCTACGTGGCTTTTGCTACCTCACAGAGCAATGTGTTAACCATCAGCTCATCCAATAATGGGGTGCGGAATGTGATCAAAAACTGTGTGATGACCACCACCGCCAGCAGCAGCCCTGGACCATTGTATGCGGTTGTGGATCAGCAAGGGTCGTCTACCTACTCCGGAACGGGCACGGAAAATACGTTTGCCGGCAATACCATCAAGAATTTTTACAAGACGGCCTTTTTGTTACAGTATATCAACGGCGAGGTGGTTTCAGGCAACGATATCAGTCGGAGTGCTGCAGGTAGCGGGGCGCCCATCGATACGTTGGTTACCGCATTTCGCATCACCAACGGGGCTTGTAGCAATGTGTCGATTCAACTTACGGGGAATTTGATTCACGACCTGCCCTATGCCGGTGCCACATCGGGAAGTACAACCAATTATATCAGTCGATTTTGGGGTCTGGCTTGTGGCGCTGTTTCAGGGAAATCCACCCTGCCCGTGGTCATTGAGTCGAACGTGATGAAACGCATCGCGGCGTACAACAATGTTTCTGGAATGGAAGTGGCCAAGGGCCAGTATTTTTTGTTTAAAAAGAACGAACTGAATCGACTTTGGGCGGAGAAATCTGGAGATTCTTACGGGTTGAATCTGCAGAGCTTAACCGACGTGGAGGTCTTGGGGAATGTGGTTCGGAGCTGTCAGTTTGGGAACAACAGCGGGGGCGGACGATTGCTGTATTTCGGGAATTGCGGAAATTCTGGATACGGTTGGAATCGCATCGAGGACAACGTGTTGGACTCAAACAAAGCCGGGGATGGCTTGGGTTGTATTGGGGTGTACGACGATGGTGATTGGCAAATCAACCGAAATGCCTTGCTCTTGAATGCGGCTACGTCTACCAAAAGCAGTTTTAATGGGGTTTATTTATGGTTTTTGCACGATGTAGTGTTTAATTCCAATTTGATTGCCCGCAATGAGGGTTACAATCAGACCGATAATTTTTATGTCATCAACTACAACACGGGATACAAAACGGAAGTCAGACAAAATACCATTTACAGTAGGCCCAGTAGTTTGTCGACCCACGTAGGACTGGGCTATTACCTGGAGGACGAGTCGGAGGTGACATTCGTAGGGAATATTTTGGATATCCGGGGCGATGATTTTGGCTACGGCATCAATGTGTGGTCATCGACCAAGATGAAGGAGCTGAATCACAATACCTGCTATGTCTATTTTGCGGGTGGAGAGCAGTGGGGCGTGGAGTCGAACTATTATTCTAGTTGGGCAGACTATAAATCGGGCGGAACCGCTGGGAGTGGGGAATATTTTGGGCATCCTGGTTGGGCCGATGTGTCGAAAAATGACTTTCGGTCGTTGATTTTTGAAAATCAGAACAACGTCCCTACGGTAGCATCCAACGAGATGGATATCACGGGTACAAAGCGAGCCACGGGGAAATCGGATCGTGGCAGTAGAGAAAGTTACATGGATTTGGCTGCGGTGAAAACCACGTTTAGTATCGCATCCCAGATTTGTTCGGGTTACGAAGGTAAGTTGAATGTTACAGTAAAGAACAATCACACAGATACGGCCTCTAAGTTCTATGTGGCCTATGCTTTGAATGGTGCGGTGACTAGGCAGTGGGTGAGCAGCAAACTGTTGCCGAAGGATTCGTTGTTGATTGATTTCACGGTTCCATTGAAAATTTCGACACCGGGGAATGCGGTAATTCAGTTGTTTGTGGAAGGATTTGATGACAACCGGAAAAACGACACGTTGACCTTTAAAACCTTTGTAAAAGCGGCACCGGGCGGGGGGTATTATGAATTTTCTGCCAAGACGCAGCCTGGCAATAATCCGGTTTATCAGCGGGGTAAGCCGTTGGATGTTACTGTGGTGAATGTACCGGTGATTTACGATATTAAATCCCCAAGATTGTATACAAATTCGCAATATGGAACCAGTGGTTCTGCCAAGTGGATGGCCAGTGTTTCGGCTGTTTCTCCATCGGGTCGCGCCGTGACGGGTGCAACCCTCACGGCGCCGACCTCCACCGCGGACCTCGAAGTACAGTTCAAAACCAGCGATGTATCACTCGAGGATAGTTTGATTACCCTGCTACTGAAAATTTCTGACCTTGGCAATGGGTGTGATACCGTGCTGAAACGACAAGTACTCATTTACCCGGCGGTGACGCCCGACTTTACGGTTCCCGCCAAGGTTTGTATTGGAGATACCGTGAAATTTGTGAATGCCTCAAAATACAAGTCGGGCTATGTGGAGAACTGGTGGGACTACGGCACAGGCGATCCCAACGATACCTCCAATTTGGTTGATGGGGAGTTTGTCTTCAAAAAAGCGGGAAACTACACCGTGAAATTGCGGGGTACCACGAATCCTTACGGTTTCCGCTTTGAAAAATCTGTGGTTGTGGTTGTGAATGCCATCCCCAAGGCCACGTTTACCCGACAAAATGCCTGCGTTGGCGAAAGCGTGAAGTTTGTGAATCAGACCACCCCCACCACTGCTAAAATGTATTGGGATTTCGGTGATGGAAAAGGGTTTGTTCTGAACAATGCCACCAATATTTCCCTGAACTATGGATTGGCGGGAACCTATGTGGTGACGCTCAAGGCCGATATCGCCGGTTGTGAAGCCACGGAAACCCAGAAAGTCTATCAATTTGTGGTGCCCAAGGCTTCTTTTACTGTAGTCAGTGGACGTTGTGATGGTGATGCCTTCAACTTTCAAAACAACAGCAGCATTTCCACGGGTACAATTGGTAGCAAGTGGTTTTTTAATCACCCCGATAGCAATAGCAACGAGCCAAATCCAAAGTATATTTTCAATACCCCTGGTAGCAAATCGGTTAAGTTGGTTGTGAAATCGGAATTTGGATGTAAAGACTCTCAATCTCGCGCTGTAACAGTTTTTGAATCACCCAAAGTGGCCTTTGCCTACAGTGCTGCCTGCATTCGCACGGCCACACAGTTTGTGAACAAAACACCGGCCGTGTCGGGAGCGGTTCCCCAGTATACTTGGAACTTTGGTGACGGTAAATCGTCCACCGCCGCCTCGCCTAGCCACAGTTGGACGTCCTTGGGTAAAAAGGCCGTGGTATTTACGGTAAAGCTCGACAATGGATGTGCCGATTCAACCTCGGATCTTTTGGATGTGTTAATGCAGCCAACGGCGGATTTCACAGCGGATCCTGTGTGCTCTGGCGATGAGTTGACCTTTCTAAACAAAAGCACCACTGCCTCGGGTACCATGACCTATGCCTGGGAATTTGGCGACAATACCACAGCTACGGTTGAAAGTCCCAAAAAGCGATATTCAGTGAAGCAAACCACGGCCTATAACGTGACGCTGGTTGTGAACCTAAAAGACGGTTGCTCGGATTCCATCACCAAGGCGGTTACCGTTCAGGAATTGCCGCGTACTTGCGATTTTGTGGCGTCACCCGACTATGGATTTGCCTTTTATGGGTTGGCTTTGGAACCGCTGGATGATTTGCAAGCGGCGGGTGGACAGTCGGGCATAGATTACACTTGGACCGTGGCGGGTTTGGGTATCAAAAATTCGAAGGATGTGAACGCGAAAGTCAACTATGACCTGCAGCAAGACGGACAGTATACGGTAACGCTGCGTTCTGTGGTGAGGACCACCGGCTGCGAGTGCAGTAAAACCAAGCAGGTAATCATGGATCGCGCTTCAGTTGACGCTGCGAGTTTGACCAAAGTGCAAGTCTATCCCAATCCGGCCACCGATCAACTGTGGGTTAAATTGCCGGAGGGCTCTATGTATAAAACGTTCCGGGTAATGAATGCCTTGGGGGGTGTTGTGCGCACGGGGACTGTGACGTTTGGCCCGCTGCTATCCGTGGATTTGCCTCCGATGTCTGCTGGAATATATACGATTGAGCTGCTGGGCGATCAAGGGAAGGCAGATGCGAAATTCATGGTGTTGGATCGCAATTAAGATTTACAGATGAAGTCATTGCGAGAAAAAGAAAATCTGCACGTGGTTTTTTGGCTAATCAAAGATTTTGCTTGGCTGATGCATTATCGCGGGTTGGGCATGGCGATGGCCTTGCCAACGGTTTTGCTATCGATTTGGATTACTTGGAAAAGTTATCGCAGTTCGGTGGCTGACTTCTACCACAATTTGGCCATCAGTTTCTGGATTTTGGGTAATGCGATTTGGATGACGGGAGAATTTTATTTTAACGATGAAATTCGCGGGGTAGCGATGCCTTTTTTCGGGGCCGGGTTGGTGGTGGTTGCCTATTACTACAGTTGGGTAAAATCTCGCACACCCAAATGGGGCGGGGACTAAAACAAAAAGGCCCCTATGCAAGAGGCCTTTTCGCTAACTATAACCCATGAACAACTACACACTACTTTTTGTGGCAGAGGTAGAACTGTTTGAACTGAGACTCGCTGAGGATGTCTTTAATGGCATCCAGGGCTGAGCGATAATTCACTGACAACATAGACAAATTTTTGCTGCCATTTCGTTGCCTTGAAAATTCGGTAGTGAATTCACTTTGGTATTGTTTCATTTTATTCTGAAACGCCGCATCCCCAATATTTCCGCGCTGTAGAGAATCGATGTCGAGTTTGATTCGGTCTTTGAATCGCGATTTTAGGTCGACGAACTGACGAAATTCATCGGTGAGGATGGGTTTTTGTTGGGTACCGTAGGCTTCCAAAACGGCTTCAATTTGATTGCGCTGACTTTCGGTGAGCGATAGATTTTTTAAGCACCCGGCAAATCCTGACTGCTTCAAAAACGCATTGTTGCATTCTTTTTCCCAGGGTTTGTCGTTTTTGGTTGAATCCAGCGGATCAATGTCCTCTAGATGGTGTTCATCAACAAAGTAATCTGCGCTCAAAGCCAAGTTTTCGATGGTGATGCTGTTGGCGGTGAGGTCGATAGCGGTTTGGATTTGGTTGGTTTCGGATTCCGCTTGAATCACCAAGGACGATATTTTGTCTTGTGCACTCACCGGAGCGATGGAATTGTCTTGACAACTACCCAATGTTAAGGCCATCAAGGCGATAAGTGTGTGCAAGGTGTTCCGCTTTTTCATTTCCCTAGAATCAGAGCCACAAACACAATTAGCGCGATCTACCCCCAAGGAGTTGATGTTTTTTTTCTCAATGAGCATGTTAATTTGGTTAAAACGGGATGGTAAATCTGGTTTTGGGTCTAGCGGCGACTGCGATTGAGGGATAAAATGGCCCCTTTGGTTGGGTAGGGGGTTTGGCAAACAAAGATTACCTTTGCACCACAAAGCCAAATCCATGGAAACAACTGTGTATGTTCCGAAGAACAAAGTGAGGGTGGTTACGGCTGCCAGCTTGTTCGATGGTCACGATGCCGCAATCAACGTAATGCGTCGCATCATTCAATCCACCGGTTGCGAGGTGATTCACTTGGGTCACGACCGCAGCGTTCCGGAGGTGGTGGAAACGGCCATTCAAGAGGATGCCAACGCCATCGCAATGACCAGTTATCAGGGTGGTCACAACGAGTACTTTAAATACATGTACGACTTGCTGAAGGAGCGCGGTGCAGAGCACATTAAAATTTTCGGTGGCGGCGGGGGTGTGATCTTACCCGAGGAAATCAAAGAGTTGATGGATTACGGGATTGCCCGCATTTATTCTCCCGACGATGGACGTGCCATGGGTTTGCAGGGCATGATCAATGATTTGGTGATGCAGTCTGATTATCCAACCGGCCAAGCGTTGAAGCAAGAACATGCGTCGTTGAATGCGGGGGTTGAAGGCAAGCGAGCGATTGCCCGACTGATATCGGCGGCGGAAAATTATCCCACCGAAAATCAAGCGGTACTGGACGAATTGCGCAATCAGGCGAAATCAATCAAGACGCCCGTGCTTGGAATTACAGGTACCGGGGGCGCCGGGAAAAGCAGTTTGGTGGATGAGTTGGTCCGTCGATTCTTGGCCGATTTCCCTGAGAAAAAGTTGGCCATTATTTCCATCGACCCATCGAAAAGAAAAACGGGTGGCGCCTTGCTGGGCGATAGAATTCGCATGAATAGTATCAACCACGATCGCGTGTATATGCGTTCGATGGCGACCCGACAAGCCAACTTGGCGTTGAGTTCGCACGTGGATGATGCGGTGAGTATTTTGAAGGTGGCGGGTTATGATTTGGTTGTGGTGGAGACGAGTGGTATCGGACAGAGTGACACCATGATTACCGAGCACAGCGATGTGGCGTTGTATGTAATGACGCCAGAATATGGGGCTGCTACGCAGTTGGAGAAGATCGATATGCTCGATTACGCCGATGTGGTGGCCTTGAATAAGTTCGATAAACGCGGGGCTTTGGATGCGCTGCGCGATGTGCGCAAACAATTCCAGCGCAATCACAAGTTGTTTGAAACTGAGGTAGATCAAATGCCAGTTTTTGGTACGATTGCTTCACAGTTCAACGACCCTGGGATGAACAGTTTATACCGCTGTTTGATGGATACCATCGCCCAGAAAACAGGGGCTGCTTTGGGTAGTCAATACGCGTCGGGCGCGGAAATGAGCGAAAAGATTTTTATCATCCCGCCGCACAGAAACCGCTACTTGAGTGAAATTTCGGAGAACAACCGCAAATATGATGAACAGGCCCGCGAGCAGCGCAAGGTTGCCCAAAGAATGTATGCGTTGAGCGAGTCCATCGAGCAGTTAAAAGAGAGCGGTGCATCTGCGGACTTGTTGTCGCAACTGCAAGCAGAATTGTTGAAAGTATCGGCGGATTTGTTGCCGAAAAACAAAGCTTTGGTAGAAGGTTGGAGCCGTGTTCGTGACTTGTACAAAGCGCCGGAATACGTCTTTAAGGTGCGCGACAAAGAATTGCGTATGGCCACTCATACTGAGAGTTTGAGTCATACCCAGGTGCCAAAAATCAGCACGCCCCGCTATCAAGCCTGGGGAGATTTGTTGCATTGGCAGTTGCAAGAAAACGTGCCTGGCGAATTCCCTTACACGGCCGGAATTTATCCGTTCAAGCGCGAAGGGGAGGATCCTACCCGCATGTTTGCAGGGGAAGGCGGACCTGAGCGTACCAACAAGCGCTTCCATTATGTGAGTTTGGGCATGCCTGCCAAGCGGTTGAGTACGGCGTTTGACAGTGTTACCCTATACGGTCGCGATCCCCACACCCGTCCGGATATCTACGGGAAAATCGGGAACGCCGGTGTGAGTATTTGTTGCTTAGACGATGCCAAGAAATTGTATTCTGGGTTCAATTTGGCGGATCCCAAGACCTCGGTGAGTATGACCATCAACGGTCCGGCCCCCATGTTGTTGGGCTTTTTCATGAACGCTGCGATTGATCAGCAATGTGAATTATACATCAAGCAGCAAGGGATGGAAGAAGCTGTCAATGCCAAAATTGAAGCGATGTATGCCGCCAAAGGGTTGGAACGCCCCAAATACAACGGGCCATTGCCAGAAGGAAACGATGGTTTGGGCTTGATGTTGTTGGGTGTAACGGGCGAGGATGTGTTAGAGAAGGCCAAGTACGAAGAGATTAAAGCGTGGACCTTGAGTCAGGTTCGCGGAACGGTGCAGGCCGATATCTTGAAAGAAGATCAAGCGCAGAATACGTGTATTTTCAGTACTGAATTTGCGTTGCGCTTGATGGGCGATGTTCAACATTATTTCATCGCCAACAAAGTGAGGAATTTCTACAGTGTGAGTATCAGCGGATATCACATTGCTGAAGCTGGGGCCAATCCCATCACCCAGTTGGCTTTCACCTTGAGCAACGGCTTTACCTATGTGGAATATTACTTGAGTCGGGGCATGCACATCGATGATTTTGCGCCGAATTTGAGTTTCTTCTTTAGCAACGGCATCGACCCAGAATATGCGGTAATCGGTCGTGTAGCCCGTCGAATTTGGGCCAAAGCGATGAAGCTGAAATACGGTGGCAATGCCCGTTCGCAAATGTTGAAGTATCATATCCAGACCAGTGGACGCAGTTTGCACGCGCAGGAGATTGATTTCAACGATATCCGAACCACTTTGCAAGCGCTGTATGCGATTTACGACAACTGCAATAGTTTGCATACCAACGCTTATGATGAGGCCATTACAACGCCTACCGAAGAGAGTGTGCGCAGGGCGATGGCCATTCAGTTGATCATCAACCGGGAGTTGGGATTGGCGAAGAATGAAAACCCATTGCAGGGAAGTTTCATCATTGAAGAACTGACCGACTTGGTAGAAGAAGCGGTTTTGTCTGAGTTTGACCGAATCACAGAGCGCGGCGGCGTTTTGGGTGCGATGGAGACCATGTATCAGCGCGGAAAAATCCAGGAGGAGAGTTTGTACTATGAAACCTTGAAGCACACGGGAGAGTTCCCCATCATTGGGGTGAATACCTTCTTGAGTTCCAAAGGGTCGCCCACGGTGTTGCCGGGAGAGGTGATTCGCAGTACCGATGAGGAGAAGCAGTTCCAGATTCAAAAGGTGGCCAATCAGCATGCCTTCTTTGGCGAGAAGCGGTCGGCTTTGTTGTTGCAGTTGCAAGAAAAGGCCATTGCCAATGAGAACCTGTTTGCCGAATTGATGGAGGCGTGTAAGGTGTGCACCTTGGGTGAAATCACGGAAGCGTTGTTTTCTGTGGGCGGACAGTATCGCCGGAATATGTAATAAAGATGGGCTCTTTGTCTAAAATTGGACTCGTTTGTGCTTTGTTGATGGCGGTGTCTGGTTGCAAAATCGATCCCATCACCCAAGGGATGGTGAACGACGATGCCTTCATTAAGCAGAAAAATCAATCCTTGTTTTTGAAGGTGGCAGGCAACATCGGCAGTCGGAAGTTGGTGCTAATCGTTCATGGGGGTCCGGGTGGAAATAGCTTGGATTACCGCGATTCTATGATCAAAGCGGTGCTTGAACCCAATGTGGCTGTGGGGTATTGGGATCAGCGATTTGGTGGGAACTCCCAAGGCAATGCGGGAGCCAGCGAACTCGCAGATTACCGCGAGGATTTATTGACTGTGGTGAAGTTCTTGAGGACGAAGTATGGTGAGGATTTGAAGATCTATTTGATGGGTCACAGCTGGGGTGGGTTTTTAACGCCGTACTTTTTGGGTCATGCTGACAATCAACAATGGATTTCGGGATGGATTCAGGTGGATGGCGCGCACAATTACCCATTGAACGATTCACTTACGGAGGACATGTTGGCGAAAAGGGCGGTCGTGGAAATGGCGGCCAATCGCAATGTGAGCCATTGGAAAGAGGTGTTGGATTATTGCAATGCCCACAATGTGTCTGATGGTTATGAGGTTTCGGTAAAGATGAACGGGTATGCCCATGAAGGGGAAGCACTGATGGATTCTGTTTTCGCGCCCTCGGGGAGCTACTACAAAGAGCCCTCATCATCGTATAGAAACAACAAAGTGAATGGGGTGATTACGGCCCTGTTGCGGGTAGATTCTCCAACGTATGATACCGACCCCGACGTGTATTTGGGGCGGATTCAGGTGCCGGCCTTGCTGCTGTGGGGTAGGTTTGATTTTGTTTGTCCCCCACCGTTGTGCGATGATTTGAATGGGAAAATCGGCAGTCAAGATAAAACGATTCAGTTTTTCGAGCATTCAGGCCATTCGCCCATGATGAACGAGCCCAATTTATTTTGGGAAAGTGTGTTGGATTGGGTGATTAAACATTGATTCTGGGGGGATGAAATCGATGAAGAAGTTTATTTTGAAATTGGGGCTGTCGCTGATTGCGATACCATCTCTGTCAATTCAGCTCACAGCCAGGGATTCATTTGGGGTTGCGTATGATACAACTTTGGGTGCCGATAATCCCAAACCGGAAAAACTGCGACCTCCCAGGAAGGAGTTTATGCGCGAAACGCTGCCTTGGAATCCCCACCACGATAGCATGGGGTTGTTTCCGTTTCGATGTGGTAAATATTTGATGCCCATTTCTTCGCGCAGTACAGTGGCAAGCGGGTTTATGTTGTCGAATGAGTCTAAGGGGTTTCATGTTCGGTTCGACAATCCCTACAAAGTAAAAACGGTGAGTTTTCCGCGGAAAAATTACATGGCCAAAGTGAGGAGTCGTAGCATCGGCATGGAGTTGGGGTATTATTCTCATCCCAGTTTGCATCGGAATATTTACGTATTGGGTAATACCCAATGGAAATATCAAGCCCGAAAGCATTGGAATTATTCGCTGACTTTGGGTGCGGGGTACAGTCGCACGTTTCTGAATAACCCTACTTACAAGTTAGAAGATGGAGAATTTCATCGCGTGCCCTTGGCGGGGTACAATTATTTGGCGTTGCAGATGGGCACCGCGGTGGGGTATCGGATCAAAGGAGGGGCATCGGTTTATATGGGGTATTCCATCTTGTCGTTGGCTCCGTATAATTGGTTTTTAATACCCCGAAAGCAATTTCAGCTGGGATTGTCGCTGCCCGCCTCGGTGTTTGCCAAGCGAGCGACTACGAATCTCCCAAAATAAAGGAGGTCATGGCCAGTGAGCCCATCACGCACTGGTCGTTGAAATATCGGGGGGATTCGTTGGGTAATTTGGCCCCGAGGGTGTACAACAGGGGGAGGTAGTGTTCGGGTGTGGGGATGGCGAGCTGCCATTCACGGCTGTGGTTGCTGGCTTTACTTAGGGCGTTGTGGTTGAAATCGGAAATGTAGGATTTCATTTCGTTGCGGGCTTGTATGGCCCAGTCGTAACCATAATCGGGGAGCGACATTTTATCCCAGGCGATCATGCCCAAATTGTGTACGATGTTTCCACTGCCTACGATGAGTACGCCTTTTTGTCGGAGCGAAACCAACTGCTTGGCCAGTTCATAATGCTGTGCCGGGGTTTTGTTGATGTCGAGTGAAAGCTGCAGCACCGGGATGTTGGCTTGGGGGAACATGACGTGTAAAATGCTCCAACATCCGTGGTCGAGTCCCCATTGGTGCGAAAGTCCAACCGGTTCGGGTTTCAAAATCTCTTGGGTTTCCACGGCGAGCGAAGGCGAGCCGGGGGCCGGGTATTGCACATCGAACAGGGCTTGCGGGAATCCGCCAAAATCATGGATGGTTTGTGGGGCGCTCATGGCAGTAATCTGGGTGCCGCGGGTCTCCCAATGCGCGCTGATACATACAATGGCCGTGGGCGTGGGGAGCGATTGTCCTAGCGATTTCCAATACTGTGAAAATACATTGTTTTCGATGGCGTTCATGGGGCTTCCATGTCCCACAAACAAGGCGGGCATGGGTTTGCTTTGCGTGGGTTGCTGTAGCAAGGAAGCGATGCTTGTTGTTGTCATGTCTTTGATGGCAAAGGGGATAGAGGGCAATAGCGAAATGAAATTTTTCCTATCCATAAAACATTTGTTACAACGAATATACAGAAAAGATGGGAGATTGTCAACAAAAAAGGGATAAATCGATCGGTTGTGGTTTGTAGGCCGGACCGCCCATCGCGATTTTCGCAAACATGAATACGGAAGTGATAGCCCAAGCCCTGGGTGTAAAGCCTTGGCAAGTGAAGGCGGTCTTGAAGTTGTTGAGTGAGGGGGCCACGCTCCCGTTCATCGCCCGCTATCGCAAGGAAGCTACGGGCAATTTGGACGAATTACAAGTGGGAGAAATCAAGGATCAAGCGGAAAAAGCAGAGGCCTTGGAGAAACGCAGGGAATATGTGCTTTCGCAGATTGAGGAGTTGGGGAAAATGACCCCCGAATTGCGCAAATTGATACTCGAAGCGGTGGATATGCAAACGCTGGAGGACTTGTATTTGCCTTACAAAGCCCGCCGAAAAACCCGTGCCGATGTGGCCAGGGAAAAGGGTTTGGAGCCTTTGGCGCGCATACTTTATGATCAGCGCGATCCTCGGGCGATGCAAAAAGTGCGGGATTTTGTGGGCGACAAAGTATCCACGGAGGAGGAGGCCTTGCAGGGTGCGCGGGACATCATCGCCGAATGGATCAATGAGGATGCGGTGTTGCGCAGCAAAATGCGACAGTTGTTTGAGCAAGACGCTCATCTGTTTTGCAAGCACGCCAGGGGAAAGAAGGACGTGGAAGAGGCGCAGAAGTTTCGAGACTATTTTGATCACCACGAGCCCCTGAAACGCGTGGCCGGACATCGGTTTTTGGCCATGATGCGCGGGGTGGAATTGGGATTTTTGAAAATGACGGTGGAGCCCGACGAAGACAGGGCAACCTATATTTTGAAGAAGCATTGTCTGAAAGGCTATTCCGATGCCACCGACCAAGTGCGTCTGGCGATGTCAGATGCTTATAGTCGTTTGCTGCAGCCAAGTTTGGAAAATGAGATGATTGCGGCGACCAAAGAAAAGGCCGACGAGGAGGCCATTGGGGTGTTTGCGGTGAATGCCAAGCAGTTGTTGCTGGCGCCACCGTTGGGGGAAAAGCGGGTGCTGGCTTTGGATCCAGGTTTTCGCACGGGTTGTAAGGCGGTGGTGTTGAGTGAATACGGTGATTTGCTGCATCACGAAGCGATTTTTCCGCATGAGCCCCAGTTTCAGACGCAGAAATCCACGGATTTGCTCCAAAAATGGGTAAAAGAATATCGCCTAGAGGCCATCGCCATTGGGAATGGAACGGCGGGACGTGAAACGGATGCCTTTGTGCGCAAGGCTTTGTCGGCGGAGATTGCCCAGGGTTTGCAGGTCTATATGGTCAATGAATCGGGTGCCAGTATCTACAGTGCCTCGGCTGTGGCGCGGGAAGAATTTCCGAAAGAGGATGTTACGGTACGCGGTGCTGTGAGCATTGGACGTCGGTTGAAGGACCCTTTGGCAGAGTTGGTGAAAATTGATCCCAAAAGCATCGGTGTGGGTCAATATCAGCACGATGTGAACCAATCGTTGTTGCAAAAACGCTTGGATGCGGTGGTGGAATCGGCGGTGAATGGGGTGGGTGTAAATTTGAATACGGCGAGCAAGCATTTGCTCAGTTATGTGTCTGGATTGGGGCCGGTGTTGGCCAAAAATATTGTGGATTATCGCGAGAAGTTGGGTGGTTTTAGCAAGCGTTCGCAGTTGATGGATGTGCCTCGATTGGGAGGAAAAGCCTTTGAGCAGTGCGCGGGATTTTTGCGGATTCGCGGTGGAGATACGGCCTTGGACAATACGGGTGTTCACCCTGAGCGATACGCCGTGGTCCAGAAAATGGCCAAAGATTTGGGTGTGAAAGTGCAAGATCTTTTGGGTAATGAGTCGTTGCTGCGTGGGGTGTCGTTGGGTCAATATGTCAATGAATCGGAAGGACTGGGCTTGCCAACGTTGGAAGACATCGTAAAGGAATTGCAAAAGCCGGGGTTGGATCCCCGTGGTGTGGCCGAGGCTGTTACATTTGACGATACGGTGCGCAGCATCAATGATTTGCAGGTGGGCATGGAGCTTTGGGGTGTGGTGACCAACTTGACCAATTTTGGCGCCTTTGTGGACATTGGTGTCAAGCAGGACGGTCTGGTGCACATTTCCCAGTTGGGTTATAAGTTTGTGAAGAATCCGGCGGAGGTGGTTGCTTTGGCGCAGCGGGTGAAAGTGAGGGTGCTGGAGGTGGATCGGGCGCGAAAACGCATCCAATTGACGATGAAGTTTTGAGGTTTCACAAACAACTATTGACTAACTTTGTACCTTTCTTAGTATGAGCGAATTCACAGGCAAATCACGGGTATTGAAGGCCCCTACGGGCAATAAATTGAATTGTAAAGGTTGGGTTCAAGAGGCGGCCTATCGGATGTTGCACAACAACTTGGATCCCGATGTGGCTGAACGTCCCGAGGATTTGATTGTATACGGGGGATTGGGCAAGGCTGCGAGAAACTGGCCTGCGTTTGATGACATTTGTCGGGCTCTGTTGGATCTCAACGATGATGAAACGTTGATGGTTCAAAGTGGAAAGCCGGTGGCGATATTGCCCACGCACAAAGACGCGCCGCGGGTGTTGATTAGCAACTCTCAGCTGGTGCCGAATTGGGCCAATTGGGATCATTTTCGTGAGTTGGAAGCCAAGGGGTTGATGATGTACGGACAGATGACGGCGGGCAGTTGGATTTACATTGGTTCACAGGGGATTGTGCAGGGGACATACGAGACATACGCCGAATGTGCCAACCAGCATTTTGGGGGTACCTTGAAAGGCACGTTGAATGTGACGGCGGGTTTGGGCGGTATGGGCGGTGCTCAGCCGTTGGCCATTACCATGAATGAGGGGGTTGCATTGGTGGCGGAGGTAGAGGAATGGCGTATCCGCAAGCGTTTGGAAACCCGTTACTTGGATGTGATGGCGCGCGACATTGATCAGGGTATCGACATGGCTTTGGCCGCGAAAGAACGCGGAGATGCGGTGAGTATTGGGGTGTTGTGCAATGCGGTGGAATTGTTGGCGCGATTGATTGAGCGTGGGGTGGTTCCGGATACACTGACCGACCAAACCAGTGCGCATGACCCGTTGATTGGGTATTATCCTACCGACATGGATGTTGAGGCGGCCGATAAGTTGCGCAAAACCAATCCAGAGAAATATACAGAGTTGAGCTATCAGACCATGGTAAAGCACGTGGAGTTGATGTTGGAGCTCCAGAAAATGGGCAGTATTACGTTCGACTATGGCAACAATTTGCGGGGTCGGGCTTTGGAAAAAGGATTGAAGAATGCGTTTGATTTTCCGGGATTTGTTCCGGCCTATATTCGTCCGTTGTTCTGTCAGGGCAAAGGGCCATTCCGCTGGGTGGCGTTGAGTGGGGATCCCGAGGATATTTATGTAACGGACCGCAAGATTTTGGAATTGTTCCCAGAGAACGAGAGTTTGAAGCGTTGGATTGGCATGGCTCAGGAACGCATTGAGTTTCAGGGGTTGCCGGCGCGCATTTGTTGGTTGGGGCAGGGCGAGCGCCAGAAGGCGGCTTTGGCATTCAATGAGTTGGTGCGAACTGGTGCGGTAAAAGCGCCGATTGTGATTGGTCGCGACCATTTGGATACAGGTTCTGTGGCTTCTCCAAACCGTGAAACCGAGGCGATGATGGATGGGTCGGATGCCGTGGCAGATTGGCCGATCTTGAACGCGTTTGTCAACGTGGCTGGCGGTGCGAGTTGGGTGAGTTTACACCACGGCGGTGGCGTGGGGCTGGGGTATAGCATCCACAGTGGGATGGTGATTGTGGCGGATGGTACGGATGATGCAGAACAGCGCTTGCGTCGCGTGTTACACAACGATCCAGGCATGGGGGTTGTACGTCACGCCGATGCCGGATACGAGATTGCCAAGGAAACGGCCAAGCAGCACGGTCTGGATTTATACAGTCGTTTGCACGGGGAGTAAGGGTCTAAACGGCCAAGATCGTTTGTAAGTTTTTTTGAAGTTGCTCGGCTTGTGCGCTGGGCAATTCTCCCAATTTTTTGATGAGTCGTTGATTGTCGATACTTCGAATTTGATCTACGATGACGTCGCTGGGTTCTGTGAGTCCGGTTGTGTGGGATTCGTTGAGGGGGAGGTGAACGCGGAGCAGGGTTGCGGGGGAGAGTTGGGTGGTGAGCGGACAAACAATGCTGGTTGACAGGATGCCTTGCATCAATTCGCTGTGCACCACCACAACGGGGCGGGTTTTGCCGACTTCATGTCCTTTTTTGGGGTTGAGGTTGGCTAGGTAGATTTCGAACGGTTTTGTGGTCATGGTTGCTCATTTGCGATATCGTCAATGGCGTCAAAATCGGTCAATGCTTCACGGGAGGTGTTATAGATGACGTTGGCTTCTGCAACCAATTGCAAGCGGGTTTGGTTTTTAATGAGGTTTTTGGTGTGCGCATCTAGGGTTTCTACGATGAATTTGTTGCGCGACAGGGAAAGGCCATCAGACAGACGGTCTATTTCTGAGAGTAGGTAACGGGGTAGTTTTAAAGAGATCATAACAATGTCTGGTTTGTTGAGTTCTTTGTACGATTTCATCGTTTCGTTCCTCCAAAATTAGATAGTATACAAAGATATACAAAAGCGATATATAATAAAAATATATTTGAATTTGTATATTTTGCAACTTCTTTTGGGTATGACGCCTCCGGAAACCGCCTGTGGAAGAAAGTAACTCCCAAAGGCAGCGGCGCTGTCATATCCACTTATTACTATCTTCGTGATGCACAAGGAAACGAAATGTGT
>VFQT010002978.1_pt1 | contig 16193 bp, 19 predicted proteins | sample 3512381 | NCBI WGS metagenome assembly VFQT01 (sample SAMN10412376, study PRJNA504923) | tailings metagenome | isolation source: Relicate 2 Philex TSF3 active mining site | place: Philippines: Tuba, Benguet | collected 2017-08-29
ACCGCGAGCGCCGTGCTCTCCGAAATCCGCCGCACGAAGACCGAAGCGAAAGTGTCGCAGCGCGCGGGTGTCGCACGAGTCGTCGTCACCTGCGGTGCAGAGCAGTCTGCAGCGGTGCGCGCAACGCAGTCTGACATCGTGCGCGCCGGCAGTGTCGCGGAGTTCGCGGTGGTGGCAGCCGACGACGCTGCTGAGGATTCCGGAATCCGCGTTGCCGTCACGCTCGCCGCCACATGAGCACCGCACGATTCGGCAAGCGGCCGCGCTCGCACACCATCGTGCTCGTCGCCAACGTGCTGGTGGCAGCCACCTTGATCGTGGTCGGCGTCGCCGTCGTTTGGGCAAACAACAAAGTCGGCGAGCGTCTCGTGGTGAACATCGATGGTGCATCGCCCGCGACGCCTGGCGCCACTACCTCCGAGGGCTCGCCGGTCGAAGAATGGAATCTCGACACGAGCGGCTTGCGCGCGGAGAATTTCCTCCTCACCGGTTCGGACAACGGCGCGTGCCCCGACAAGGGCGACGGCACGGCGGGCGGCATCGGCGACCGCACGTCGTTCGGCGAGCGCAGCGACACGATCATGGTGCTGCGCGTCGACCCGGCCGTGAACGACGTGGCGGTGCTGTCGTTTCCGCGCGACCTGTGGGTGAACATCGCGGGCACCACGCGCCAGGCTCGCATCAACACCGCATTCGACGCCAAGGATCCGTCGCGGCTCATCCGCACCATCGACGACAACTTCGGCGTGCCCGTCGACCACTACGTAAACGTCGACTTGTGCGCGTTCAAAGAAATCGTCAACTCGGTCGACGGCGTGAAGATTCCCTTCGCACACCGCACCAAAGATGAGAAGGTCGGCCTGCGCGAAGTCGGGCCCGGATGCGTGGAGTTGCGCGGCTCGCAAGCGCTCGCCTACGTGCGCTCGCGTTCGGGCTACCGCTACTACGACGAGACCAAACAGAAGTGGGTCGCCGACCCGACGGGCGACATCGGGCGCATCAACCGCCAGCAAGATTTTCTGCGCCGCTCGATGCAGCGCGCACTCGACCGCGGCACGACGAACCCCGCCACCGCCAACGCACTACTCAACGTGGCGCTGCAGCGCGTGATCACCGACGACCAGTTGACGCCGCGCGATTTGCTGCGTCTCGCCCAGGCGATGCGCACACTCGACACGCGCGGCGTCAACTCGTACACGATCGAGTGGTCGATGCGCCGCATCGGTGCGGAGTCGGTGCTCATCCCCGTGAAAGACACCGACTCAATGCGCGAGATCATCGCCATCTTCCGCGGTGAGGCGACGGCGGCGGGCAATGCTGGCGCGACTGATGCTTCTAGTGGTGACGCGTCTGACTCGTCGACCACCGGCGTGTCGGGCACCGCATCGCTTGCCATCGTGCCGATCGTCGGGCTGCTTGCCGAGGTGCTCGCTGCCGACAACACGGCTGCCGACGACGCCTCGACCACGACCACCGTGCCGGTCGTCGCGCCGCAACAGCAGCGTCTCGGCGTGTTCCCTCCCGACGACCCGGCCTGCCGATAACTACACTCGCCACGGGAACCACCGTGGAATTCATCGACATCGTCGTCGTCATCGTCGCCTATCTGCTCGGCACGTTCCCCAGCGCCGAACTCGTCGCTTCACGATTCGGAAAAGAAATCACCAAGGTCGGCTCCGGAAATCCCGGTGCGTCCAACGTCATCCGCGAACTCGGCTGGAAGGCCGGCATGACCGTCTTCTTGCTCGACATGGCGAAGGCGGCAATCGCCGTCGGCATCGCGTGGGCGGCGAGCGGCGAGCAGCGCGGCGCGCTGAGTTATGCGGCGATGTGCGGGGCGATCGTCGGGCACGTGGCGCCGGTGTTCCGCAAGTTCAAAGGCGGCAAGGGTGTCGCGTCGGGTGGCGGTGCGCTGTTCGTGCTCTTCCCCGAGGTGAGCGCGGTGCTCTTCGTGTCGTGGTTCGTGATCAGCAAGGTGACACGCAAGGCATCGGTCGCGTCGCTCGCCATCACCGTGGCGACACCCATCGGCATGGTGATCGACGGCGCCGAGCGCTGGGAGCTCTACGTTGTGCTCGGTGTCGTGGCGTTCGTGATCGTGAAGCATCTGCCCAACATCCGCCGCCTGCGATCAAAGACCGAGCCGTCGCTGTAGCGGGCGCCGATGCTCGACGTGCTCAATCAGGCGTTTGACTGGCTGAAAGATTTCTCGTCGTCGCCCTGGTTCTATGCGATCATCTTCGTGATCGCGGTGCTCGATTCGGTGCTGCCCATCGTGCCGAGCGAGACGCTCGTGATCATCGGCGGCGTGAGCGCGGGGCTCGGCAACTTGTGGATTCCACTCGTGATCGTGTGTGCGGCGAGCGGCGCATTCATCGGCGACAACATGAGTTATCTCATCGGGCGCGAGGCGAGCGACTGGGTGATGCGCAGGCAGAACCGCACCGAAAAGGGCGCCAAGCGCATGGCGGCAATCGTCGAGCAGGTGCACGAGCGCGGCGGCCTCTTGCTCATCACGGCGCGCTTCATCCCCGGCGGTCGCACCGCGCTCACGCTGTCGTGCGGAGTCACTCGCCAGCCGCGACGATGGTTCGTCGGATGGGCGGCAGTCGCGGCGATCATCTGGGGCCACTACGCGGCGCTGCTCGGTTTCATCGGCGGAAAGTCGTTCGAAGAAAACCACACGCTTGCATTCATCATCGCGTTCGTCACGGCGTTCAGCATCACCGCGCTCATCGAAGTGGTGCGCTGGGCGCTGAAGCGCGCCAGATACCGTCAAACTGCATGACGTTGCGACTGAGCGTCGACGAAAAGGCGTGGCGCGACCATGTTCGTCGTACGGTGCTCGCGCTCGGCGACGTGATGCCCGTGGTGAAGGGCAACGGCTACGGATTCGGGCGCTCGGTGTTGATGCCGCACGCCGCCGCAATCGCGCGCGACGTGGCGGTCGGGAGTGTGCACGAGTTGGGCGACGTGCCGGATGCGATGCGACCTTTCGTGCTCACCCCCGTCGGCGTCGGCGTCGATGCCGCAATCGGCAACACAGTCCGACGCGATGCCGTGCTCACCGTGGCGGCACCGCACGACCTGCAGCAGTTGGGCCGCATCGGTGCACGCAATCCGGTGGTGGTGAAGCTGCAGTCTTCGATGCACCGCTACGGCGTCGAGCTCTCTGGTGCCACCGCGCTGCGCACGCAGGCCGAGCGGCTCGGCCACGAAGTGGTCGCGTGGTCGGTGCATCTTCCGCTCGCGGGCAGCGACACCGAGCGCGTCGCAGAAGTCGCGTCAATTGCGAGCGGGTTGTCGACCGACATTCCGCTGCACGTGAGCCATGTCGGTGAATCAGCTGCGTCGTTGCGCGACGCCGTTGCTCATCGCCTGGTGGTGCGCACGGGCACGCATTTGTGGCTCGGCGACAAATCGATGCTCGCACTGCATGCCGATGTAATCGCAGTGCGCGTCGCTACTGCCGGTGCCGCCGGATATCGCGCGACGCCGGTCGTGCGCGATGCGCGACTCGTCATGGTCGGTTGCGGATCGAGCCACGGAGTCGGCGCGCTCGATGACGGACGCAGCCCGTTCCACTTCGGTCGCCGACGACTGGAGATGCTCGAGGCGCCGCACATGCACACCACGATGCTGATGGTGAACGATGCACCGTGTCCGCAAGCAGGCGACTGGATCGATGTGCAGCAGCCGCTCACGCGCGTGCATGTAGACGTGATCGCCTGGCGCTGACGCGCGCCGCTTCAGGTGACCCGGCTGCCCGATACCTTTGCCGCGCGGTAGTCACCGCTTGCCACCAAGTCGCGCACGCGCGTGAACCCGTCGTACACCTCACGGAAGCTCGTGGCCAGTGGCGACATCGCCAATCTGATGCTCGATGGCTCGCGATAGTCGGGAATCACCTTCACCATCTCGCGCATCGCGACCGCAATCTGCTTTGCGTCGGGATGCCGCAGCGTCACGTGCCCGCCGCGGCGCGCTGGGTCGCGAGGCGTCACCAACTCGAACCCGAGCGGCGCGAGCCACGCATCGTGAAGTCGCACCATCATGTCGGTGCCGAGCGCGGCCTTCGCTGCGATCGCTGCGAGACCCGCCTCGGCGATCATCCCGAACGATGCCTCGATGCAACGCATGCCGACGATCGACGGGCTCGCGATTTGGAAACCGCGCATGCCGTCGGCGCGCTCGAACCCCTGGCCCATCGCGAACTGGTCGCGCTGTGCGAACCATCCCTGAATCGGCACGCGCAGCGAACTCTGCAATCTGCGGTTCACGTACAGCCATGCCGGCGCACCCGGGCCCGCGTTGCCGTACTTGTAGGTGCAGCCGACCGCGAGGTCGACGTCGTGTGCATCGAATCGCATGTCGACAACCCCGACCGCGTGGCTCGCATCCCACACCACGAGCGCGCCGGCATCGTGCGCCATCTTGGTGAGTCGCTCGACGTCGTGCAGCGCGCCCGAGCGGTATTGCACCACCGACAGCGTCACAAGTGCGGTGCGCTTATCGATGTATTGAGCGAGCATCTCGTCCGTCACGTATTCCTCGCCGGCCTCGTCGTCGATCAGCACGAGACGCTTGCCGTGTCGTTCGCATAACCCTTCGAGGATGTAGCGGTCGGTCGGAAAATTCGCCGTGTCGCTCACCACCGTGTCGCGGTCGGGCCGCGCACGAATCGCCGCGTCACACAGCTGGTAGAAGTTCACGCTCGTCGTGTCGACCGCCAGCACCTGGCCGCTCGCCGCGCCGAGCGATGCCGAGCCGATCAAATCGCCGACGCGTTGCGCTTCGTCAATCCAGTGCGACCATCCCGCGACGAGTTCGCCTCCCCACTCCTGCGTGAGGTATCGCTGCACCGCTTCCACCGTGCGCTTGGGCAGGCGACCGAGCGAGTTGCCGTCGAGATAACACACCTCGGGGTCGGCGACGACGAATTCGTCTTTGTAGCGCGCGAGCGGGTCGGCCGCATCGAGCGCGTCTGCTTCTCGCATAGTGTCACCTTATGTCCGAGCGCGCGACAACGTATTCCACCTATCTCTCGGTACCGCAATTACTCGACTTGCAGTCACCGCGCGACGGTGCGCCGGAGCACGACGAATTGTTGTTCATCGTCATCCACCAGACGTACGAATTGTGGTTCAAGACGCTGCTGCACGAGTTCTCGCGTGCCGGCGAGTGCCTGCGCTCAGGCCAGTCGCACGATGCGCTCGCCACGCTCGGGCGAATTCGCACGATTTTCAAGACGCTCGTCAGCCAGGTCGACATCTTGGAGACGATGACCCCGCTGCAATTCGGCACGTTTCGCGACCGGCTCGACGCAGCGAGCGGATTTCAGTCGGCGCAGTTCCGCGAAATGGAGATCGTGCTCGGCCGTCGTGACCGTGGGATGCTCGCCAGTTTCGCCGGCGATTCGCCGGAGCACGCGCGTCTCGAAGCAGCCCTTGCGCGGCCCAGCGTGTGGAGCGATGCGCTCGCCTACCTCGCCGTGCGTCGTCACCCGATTCCGCAGAGCGTGCTGCGCGCCGACCCGAGCGAACCGTACGCGCCGAATGATTCGCAGCGCGACGAAGTGCAGGCCGCGTTGCTGCATGCGTACCGCGACGACGCCGAGGCTGCGCTCGTGCTGGAGCGGCTGGTTGACATCGACGAAGGCTTGCAGGAGTGGCGCTATCGCCACGTGAAGATGGTCGAGCGCACGATCGGCCGCAAGTCGGGCACCGGCGGTTCGTCGGGCGCGGAGTATCTCGCGTCGACGCTCTTTCGGCCGGTGTTCCCCGACTTGTGGTCGGTGCGCAATCGCTTTTAGATGACGACCGACTGGAACCCGCTCTTGCGCGGCGAGTTCGAGAAGCCGTATTGGAAAGAGCTGCAATCGTTCGTGCGCCACGAGCGCGAGCAACACGCCGTGTATCCGGCACACGATGATGTCTTTGCCGCGCTGCACCGCACTCCGTACGCCGACGTGAAGGTGTTGATTCTCGGACAAGATCCGTACCACGGACCCGGGCAGGCGCACGGCTTGTGCTTCTCGGTGCAGCACGGCGTCGCGGTGCCGCCGTCACTCGCCAACATCTTCAAAGAGTTGCGCGATGATCTCGGTGTGAAGCCACCAGGGCACGGCAACTTGCAACCGTGGGCCAGTCGCGGAGTGCTGCTGCTCAACGCCACGCTCACCGTGCGCGCCGGACAAGCGGCGTCGCACCAAGGACGGGGCTGGGAGACGTTCACCGACCAAGTCATTCGCGCGGTGAACGACAAGCCGTTCGTCGTGTTCGTCTTGTGGGGAGCATATGCGCGCAAGAAGAAGTCGCTCATCGACACGACGCGGCACGCGGTGATCGAGTCGGCACATCCGTCGCCGTTGTCGGCGCACAACGGCTTCTTCGGCAGCAGGCCGTTCTCGCGCGTGAATGCCGCCCTGCGCGACGCCGGACTGTCCGACATCGATTGGCGCCTCGACTGACCGCTACATTTTTCGCATGGGTTCCGTGCGTCGACACGTGCAAATCGATCGCGACCCCGACACCGTGTGGCGTCTCGTCGGCGATCTCGCGCGCCAGCACGAGTGGTTTCCGTTGAGCAGCTGCCGCGTCGAAGGAAAGAAACGGTGGATCACGCTGCGCAGCGGTATCACCTTCGAAGAAGACATCGTCACGCACGATCATTCGCTGCGTCGATTCCAATACCGAATGGTCGGCAACCCCGGTATCACCGCGCACCTCGGCACTTGCGACGTGCTCGATGACGGCCGCGGCGGCAGCATCGTCGTGTATTCCACTGACATGGAGCCCGAAGCGCTCGCTCTCGTGATCGGCGGAGCAGCGGGCGAAGGGCTCGCGAACCTCAAACGAATCTTGGAACACGCGTGAGCAGGAAACTCTGATGGGCCGCAAAATTCTCTTCATCACCACCGACCAGCAGCGTTACGACGCGCTCGGCTGCAACGGCGGCAGCATCGCGCGCACCCCCGTGATAGATGCGCTCGCCCGCAACGGCATCGTCTACGACCGCGCACATCCGCAGAACGTAGTGTGCATGCCGTCGCGCAGCACGATGCTCACCGGCCAACACGTGAGCACGCACGGCGTGTGGATGAACGGCGTTCCGCTGTCGTCCGACGCACCGAGCATCGCTAGCGATTTGCGCCGTTCGGGATACCGAACTGCGCTGATCGGCAAGGCACACTTCGAGCCGTTCATCGATCCGTTCTTGCGTTTCGCCGAGAACCGCATCGGCTCGGGCGGGCTCGAGACCGAGATGATTGTCGGCGCCGACGGACTGCCCGCGCCGCACCGCGGATTCGAGCACTTCGCGCTCGCCACGCACGGCGGAGTCGGGCCGTTCCACTATGCGCGATGGTTGCGCGAGAAAAATCCCGCGGCCGCAGCGATGTTCTTCCAGGTGCTCGACCAACAGTTGCAGGTGAATGCGGGCGGTGGCGGCGACACCGGTGCGCCGCAGGTGAAACACAACGAGATTCCGCGCGAGTGGTATCACACCGAGTGGGTGGCCGACCAGACGATTGCGTGGCTCGGCACGCTGCCCGCTGACGCGGACTGGTTCTGCTGGATGAGTTTCCCCGACCCGCACCACCCGTGGGACCCGCCAAAGTCGGAGTTGGGTCGCGTCAATTGGAAAGATCTCGATCTTCCGCCCGGATACATCGAAGATGCCGCGCAGCGTGAGCGAGTGCTCGACGACAAGCCTCGCCACTGGCGCATGTGGTACGACGGCACATTCATCTCCAACTATGAGGCACCGTCGAAGTGGGTGCCGAGCACGCTGACCGCCGACAACGTGCGCGAGATCAACGCGATGGCACACATCGAGAACGAACTCATCGACGAAGCGATCGGTCGCGTGCTGTCGTCGATCGACGCGCGTGGTTGGGGCGATGATCTCGACGTGCTTTACACCACCGACCACGGCGAATTGCAGGGCGACTACGGGCTCATGTTCAAGGGCCCGTACCACGTCGACTCGTTGATGCGACTGCCGCTCATCTGGCGGCCCGCCGCTTCGGCCAAGGTCGCGCCGTCACGAGTGTCGGCGCCGGTCGGCCTCGTCGCGCTCGCATCAACTTTCGCGTCGATCGCCGGACTTCCGCAACCCGAGTACGCCGAGTCGGCGCGCCTGCCGCACGACGACCGCGAGGCGGCTGGGCTCGGCCACGAACGAGTGCTCACCGAGTGGGACAGCGTGCTCTTCGGAAAGATCGTCGGTGCGCGCACCATTTGCCGCGACGGATGGGTGTGCACTGCGATGCTGCCGGGCACCGTGCACGACGGCACCGAGGGCGAGTTGTACGACCTCGTGCACGATCCGCTGCAACGCATCAATCTGTGGAACGACCCGCGGCACATCGCGCAACGAGATGCGTTGCTCGACGATATGTGGTCGTCGCTTCCCGCGCGAGTGCTACCGCTGCGCGCGTGCGACGCGCCGGTCTGATCCGCGCGACGCACCGGTCTGACCCGCGCGATGCCCGCTACTCTCGTCAGTCACGCGTGATGACTACTCAATCAGATGTTCTCATCGTCGGTGGCGGCATCGTCGGACTCGCGACCGCTCTCAACTTGCTCGAGAAGCGACCGGGGCTGTCGCTCACGCTTCTCGAAAAAGAGCAGAGTGTGGCAAGCCACCAGACCGGCCACAACAGCGGCGTCATCCACTCGGGTCTCTACTACCGACCCGGCTCGCTGAAGGCGTCGCTCTGCGTCGAGGGATACCGGCGAATGCTCGACTTCTGCCGCGAGCATGCGATTGCCCACGAAGTGTGCGGCAAGGTGGTGGTTGCCACAAGCGACGACCAGGTCGCGCAACTCGACGAACTTGAGCGGCGTGGCACGGCGAACGGTCTCGGCGGATTGCGACGGCTGACCGCGCAGGAGATTCGCGAGCGTGAGCCACATTGCGCGGGAGTCGCGGGATTATTCGTTCCGCAGACCGGCATCGTCGACTACGTGGCGGTCGCCGAGGCAATGCGCAATCGCATCGCCGCTCTCGGCGGTCGTGTTGTGCTTGGGTGTCGCGCCGATTCGATTAAAGCGGGCGAACGTGAAGTGGTCGTGCGTTCGTCGGGTGCGGATTTCACGGCGCGCCATGTCGTGACCTGCGGCGGATTGCACTCCGACCGCCTCGCCCGACAGACGATCGACGATCTCGACCTGCGCATCTTGCCGTTCCGCGGCGAATATTTCGTCTTGCGCGAGTCGGCGCGCACGCTGGTGCGCAACCTCATTTATCCGGTGCCCAACCCGGCATTCCCTTTTCTCGGCGTGCACTTCACGCGGATGATCGACGGCTCGGTGGAGTGCGGGCCGAATGCGGTGCTCGCCTTCGCCCGCGAGGGCTACGGCAAGACGACGTTGCACACCCGCGACCTCGCAGAGACGCTCGCGTGGCCGGGCTTTCGCCGGGTTGCCGCGAAGTATTGGCGCACGGGGTTGGGCGAATATCGCAGGTCGTTTTCCAAGCGGGCATTCGTGAGCGCACTGCAACAACTGATTCCCTCAGTTACACGAGACGACTTAATTGCGGCTCCTTCAGGCGTGCGGGCGCAAGCCTGCGACGCGCACGGAAACTTGCTCGACGACTTCGCCCTGCGCGAGTCGCGCCGCGTGACACACGTGTGCAATGCGCCTTCGCCGGCCGCGACCGCGTCGCTCGCCATCGGCGACTATGTCGCCGCACGCGTCGTTACGCAACTCGACTGATCCGCGCGACGCACCAGTCTGAGCCGGCGCAGTGCCCGCTAACTAAACGGCCGGCACCTGCTGTGTGATGCAGTGGATTCCGCCGCCGCCGAACGCGAGCACTTCGCCGACATCAAGCCCCACCACTTCTCGCCCAGGGAACCACTCGGCAATCAACGCCAGCACGTCGTCGTCGGCCGCGTGGCCGCAGACGGGCACGATCACCCCGCCGTTCACCACGTAGAAGTTCGCGTACGGCACCACCACTCGCCGGCCATCGACCTCGCTGAACGGCAGCACGGGAATCTCGCGCACGGTGAAGCCGGCGTTCTCAGCGACGCGGCGATTCGCAAGCATGCGCTCGTGGTCGGGCTCGCGCGGGTCGTCGCAGCCCTGCATCACGAGCACGTCGCGTGACGCGAACGCCGCGACGTTGTCGACGTGACCGTCGGTGCCGTCGTCGAGATGCAGCCCGTGCGGCAACCACACGATGCGCTCTTGACCGAGCTCACCGCATAACCGGGCTTCGATGTCGGTGCGCGAGAGATGTGGGTTGCGATTCGGATTCAAGAGGCATTGCTCAGTGGTCACCAAGATTCCGTCACCGTTCGTCGTGAGCGAACCGCCCTCGAGCACCATGTCGATGCTTCGAGCGCGCTCGCCTCGCGAAGCCAGCCACGCAGCCGCGATCATGGTGTCGTTGTCGTAGGGAAGATACTTCTCGCCCCACGAGTTGAACTTCCAGCACGTGCCCTCGCGCCGCCCTGCACCGGTCACATAGATCGGTCCGCTGTCGCGGAACCACGAGTCGTCGATCGGCAACGCGACAACTTCGACTGCGTCACCACACTGCCGCGCCGCGTCGCTCACATCGGCAGCGTTAGCGATCATCGTGACGGGCTCGAAACCCGAGATGGTTCGCGCGACGCTGGCGTGCGCGCGCTTGGCTTCGGCGAATCGGCCCTCGTAGAGCGCGGCACGCGTCGGCCAGCACATCACGGTTCGCTCGTGGGCGGCGAACTCCGCCGGCATTCGCATCATCGGGGTGCTGCTCGCGTGCTCGAACTCAGTGTTGTCGAATTCAGCCGAGTGCGGCGGTGATCGCCGAGCGCAACGTCGCGTCGTCGGGCGCGATCATCGGGCTGAACCTTGCCACGACTGTGCCGTCCTTCCCGACGAGGAACTTCTCGAAGTTCCAGCGGATGTCGCCGGTATGCCCTTCGGCGTCGGTAGTTGTGGTCAGCATGTCGTAGAGCGCGTGGCGACCTGCGCCGTTCACCTCGACTTTCTCCGTCATAGGGAACGTGACGCCGTAGTTCGTCGAGCAGAACGTGGTGATCTCTTGCGCCGAGCCCGGCTCTTGCGCGCCGAACTGGTTGCACGGCACGCCGAGCACGCTGAACCCGCGCGACGCGAACTCTTTGTGCAGCGCTTCGAGCCCGGTGTATTGCGGGGTCAGTCCGCACTTCGACGCCACGTTCACGACCAGCACCACTTTTCCGGCGACCGCTCCGAGTGCGTCGTCGCCCTTGGTCAGGCCCTTGATGTTCACTTCGAATACCGACATGTTGCAGGCTGCCTTTCGATGTTGTCGTCTTGTGTGGTTGGAAGACTACTTGTGCCACTGATACACACGAAGGGTGAAACATTCGCCGTTCGACGAAGGATATTTCGATCGCTTCTACGGTGAGCGCCCGGTGCGCACCGAGAACGAGGTTGCTCATCTTGCGACTGCGGTGCACGAGATGATCTCGTGGTGGGGCGGCAACGTGCGATCGGTGCTCGAGGTTGGGGCCGGCCCGGGCGACTGGAGCCGGTGGTATCGCGAGAATCACCCGCGCGTGCGAGTCACTTCCACCGACGTAAGCGAGCACGCATGCGCGAAGTACGGCCACCAACTGCGCGACATCGCCGATTGGTCGCCGAAGCGGCCGTACGACCTCGTGATCTGCATGGACGTGCTGCAGTACCTCGATGACGCTCGCGCGGCGCGCGCCCTGCGCAATCTCACCACGGCAACGCGCACCGTGCTCTACTTCGACGTGTTGACGCGGTACGACGCGCGCCACACCGTCGATCGCGAGCGCACCGATCTCGACGCACACCTGCGCACGGGCGACTGGTACCGCCGCAGACTGTCGCGCGGTTTCGTGCACGCCGGGTCGGGGCTCTGGCTGCGCCGCACGAGCGGCATCGTGCTGCACGAGCTCGAACGCTCGCGCTGAGTCGCCCCACTCCCCTCGCTCTCGGCACGGCGCCGCGCATCGCTATCGTTGCCTCAATGCCAACCATCGATTGGGCGTCCCTGCGCGACGCCGCGCGCGAAGCGGCCCGCCACGCCTACGTGCCGTATTCGAAGTTCCGTGTCGGTGCGGCCGGGCTCGTCGACGACGGACGAATCGTGACCGGTTGCAATGTGGAGAACGCGTCGTACGGGCTCACGCTCTGCGCCGAGTGCGGCATGGTGAGCGAACTGATTCGCTCGGGCGGCGGAAGACTCGTGGCGGTCTGCACCGTCGGCAATGATGCACCAGTGACTCCGTGCGGCCGTTGCCGACAGCTGTTGTGGGAGCACGGCGGCGCCAAACTGCTCGTCGAGGTCGACGGTGTTCCGCGGCCGATGACCGAGTTGATTCCGCACGCGTTCCCCGAGGCGTCGAACTTCGAGAACCCGAACGACTGACATCATGGGCAAATTCCTCTCGGCAATCCAAGTCGATGCGTTCCGTCGTGACGGCTTTCTCGTGGTTCCCGATTTTGTCTCTGCCGACGACTGCGTCGCCTTGCGCGAGCGCGCCATGCAACTTGCCGAAGAACACGTGCCGTCACCAGAACAAGCCACAGTGTTCACCGCCGACGGCAAGCCTCAACACACGAGCGACGACTACTTCTTGACGAGCGGCGAAAAGATCCGGTGCTTTTTTGAAAAGGATGCGTTCGACGAGTCAGGGCGTCTGCGTTCGCAGCCGCACCTGTCGCTCAACAAACTCGGGCATGCGATGCACGATCTCGATCCGGTGTTCGACTCGTTCAGCCGCACGCCGCAACTTGCCGCGGTCGCAAGTGATATCGGCATGCGCGACCCGCTGCTGCTGCAGTCGATGTACATCTTCAAGCAGGCGCACATCGGCGGCGAGGTCACCTGCCACACCGACCACACATATCTGTGGACCGAGCCGCGCAGCGTGGTCGGCTTCTGGTTCGCGATCGACGACGCGACGCGAGAGAACGGATGCATGTGGGCGGTACCCGGCGGACATCGCCTGCCGGTGCGCACGCGCTCGCGACTCAACGAATCACGCACGGCGACGGTCACTGACGTTCTCGACCCCGAGCCGTATCCGCTCGACAATCTCGTGTGCCTCGAAGCCAAGCGCGGCACGCTCGTGCTGCTTGACGGTGCCGTGCCGCACTTGTCGGCGGCCAACACCAGCGACAAACCGCGGCACGCGTACACGATCCACGCGATCGACGGCGCGGCAAACTATCTCGACGACAACTGGCTGCAGCGTCCCACGCTCCCCCTGCGCGGATTCTCCCGCAACTAGGGCCACGATGGCGACGCTGCGATTCAGTTTCGGCACGATGGGTTCGGGCAAGAGCACGCTCGCCCTGCAGATTCACCACAACTTGTCATCGCGCGGACTGCGCGGGCTCCTCATCACCAAGCTCGACCGCGACGGCGCGCAGGTCACGAGCCGACTCGGCGTGTCGTCACCCGCCGTCGACATCGGTGCGGCACCAAGCCTCGTTGCCCTGGCGCGCCAGCACATGCCACTCGACTTCTTGGTGTGCGACGAAGTGCAGTTCTATTCGGTGGAACAGTGCGACGAACTCGCAACCATCGTCGACGACTTCGGCATCGACGTTTATTCGTTTGGCCTCATCACCGACTTCCGCGGGCTGTTGTTCGACGGCACCAAGCGGATGCTCGAGATCGCCGACCAGCGCACGGAGATGCAGGTCGAGGCACGTTGCTGGTGTGGCGCACGCGCCACCAATAACGCGCGACTCGTGAACGACAAGGTGGTATTCGAGGGCGAAACGGTGGTGGTCGGCGACACCGCAACCACCCGCAAAGAGCCGCTCTTTGGCGACGTCGTGCGATACGAGCTGTTGTGCCGCTACCACTATCGGCGCGGGCAACTCACCCCGAATCTGTGACGCACGCGGCGCGATTGCGCCGTCGCCGTTGCGCTACTCAGCGAGCAGCGACTCGAACTCGGCCTGCCACGCTTCGAGCCAGTTGTCACTGAAGTTCGCATACCGCGCCACGAACGCTTCGCGCGCTTCCTGCACCTCGGCAGAACTCCACCACGACGACGGATCCCCACGGAAGTCATTCACGAACCTGGCGGCGTCAAGGCCCGAGTGGTGCAAGACTCCGACTCGGGCGAGCATGTCGAAATACGGTCGTGCTGACTCACGCGGTTCGTACAGTCTCGGATCGTAGAAGCACACCGTCGGTACGTTCATGGCAAGCGTCTCGAGCCACGAGGTTCCGAGATAATTGTGAACTACGAGTCGAGCTCGTGATGCCGCCATCGCCCCTGGCTCGGTCAAATCGTCGACGGTGATTTTCGCGCGTGCACCACGCAAGTCATCGAGTGGAAACTTGTCGGTCCCAGACGATCGGAAACACAATGTCTCTGACGCCTGAAGTGCGCCAACGAAGTTCTTTGTCTCGGTGACAGCACGCACGATATGTGACGGAATCACGAAAGGTTGAAATCGAAAGAACGCCCCCGTGACTGGAAGACTCATAAGAAGTGGTGCCCCGCTGGGCTTTCCATACGTGCGGGCTGGAGGTGCGGTCGGCATCACCCGCACGCGAGTGCCGAGTTCGGGGCGATTCCATCCCCAGGTGAAAAACACATCGCTGCGGTCGATGTCATGAAACTCCCCGAGATGGTCTTCGTCGATTCCGTATCCGCCGCCGTGCTGATGAATGGCAATCTTGCCCCCCGCGGCCCGCTGTGCGAAAAGGTGATGCCGATAGGCGAGTGACGACTGATGAGCATTCGCCGTGTAGCACACTCGAGTTCTTTCGTCGACCCCGGCTTGCGCCCACTTCGCGAACTCATGGTGCTGCTCAATCATTCCCGCAGGCGCAGTCATCGCGATGACTTGTCGCAAGTCGGTGAGTGAAAGAGCTGCAGTGGGGTGTATTCCCGCAATCGATGCACGTCTCGATCGCTCGATGTCGCACGCAGGGAGCCCGGGCTCCACGACACTCTCCCATCGGAATTGACGACGCAATCGTGCCGCTGCCCGAACTTGGCCTCCGAACGATGACTTGAAGTATGGGTCGGTCACGGTGACTGGCGCTCGACGCCCTCCGACCAAGCCGAGGATTTCTGCCCGACGGCTACGCGCCGATAACCACTTCGGCTCAATGATTTGGGTCTCGACATGTTCGCCTTGGTCTTGAGCGAACACGACGCGATCACATGCGTGCAACAGCCAGAAGGAGCTGACGTACTCGACGCACTCACGTTGCGGAGCTCTGCCGGTGACCTCGGTTATTACTTCGCACAAGAGATCGACGGCTGTCGGTAACAACGCGCGTGACCGAGTGATCGCCTGTTTCAGCTCCTGCGGTCTGTACTCGGGGAGCGTCATCGCGTGCCCCGCTGTCGCGCCGCGCGAATGACGTCCTGGGCGGTCGCTTCAATCGTCAAATCAGCGTCGTCAACGAGCTTCTGTAGCGCCGCCAGATCGGCAGGTGTGTCGACATCAAAGCGCAGCTCTGGGTACGCCAAAGGGTCAGGTGCGACACAAGCATGCCGAAGTGCGGGCAACGTGCCATCTACGACGGCGAGGGTCACGTGCTCGCGATGCGCTGCCGTGAGTTCCATTCGGTTCAGACGCTCCAAGACTTCACGAGACACCACCTCGGCACCGAAGCCGTCGGCGTAGTTGCACTCTGCAAATGGCCGATGATTGAAGGCATAGTCGACGCGGTGCTGTCGATAGTCCGTGATGGCGCGGTCGATGCACTTGCCGTCGATGAACGGATTATCGGCACAGACCCGAACGACTGCGTCAGCCGCATCCCCCTCGAGTACTTCGATGAAGCGTCGCAATACGTCATCAGTAGGGCCGCGCTTGACGTCGACACCAAGACGTTCGCACTCTGCGGCCAGCCGATCATCGAGAATTTCGCGAGTCGTCGCAACGACGACACGATCGACCAGCGTGCTTGTTCGTACTCGTGTGACCACCCACTCGATCAACGGTTTCCCCCCGAGGAGAGCAAGCATTTTCTCCGGAAAGCGTTGTGATCCGAGACGCGCTTGGACGACGGCGACGGTGCGACTCATGCGTCGGCAAGATCCGACCACTGCAGAACGTCGTCAGCCGAGAGCGCACGTCGCGTCGCGCGGCCAATCACGGTGTCCCACTCGAGCGGACTGATTCCGGTTCCCGGACGCTTGTACGTGATGTCGGATTCCGCGATTCGGTGGCCCGCCGGCAAGTCGCGCGCCACCA
>VFQT010002979.1_pt1 | contig 16183 bp, 18 predicted proteins | sample 3512381 | NCBI WGS metagenome assembly VFQT01 (sample SAMN10412376, study PRJNA504923) | tailings metagenome | isolation source: Relicate 2 Philex TSF3 active mining site | place: Philippines: Tuba, Benguet | collected 2017-08-29
CGGGTCTGGCCGATGGTCTCGATCTCGATGCCGAAGCGGAGGGTCTTCATGCTGCGTTTCTCCAGTGCTCTCTTGTGGTTGGCTCGTCGCCGTCGCGTGGACGCACATGGCTTCGGGGGCGGGCCAAGTCCAGTCGAGAGATGCAGAAAAGCAGATAAAAACCATGTGGTTGAGATGCTCGCGGCCGGCGCGGCGCGACGCGGGGGCCGGTCGTCGGGAAGTGTCGGGAGGCGTCGCCGAGCCCTCGGGGGAGGCGGTCGGCGGGCCTCCCTCGGGGCTCTCGGCCGCTGAGGGGGTCAGGTGCCTCTCAGGCGGGCCGCGGCGGCCTCCTCGCCGAGCCCCGAGAGGTAGCGCTCGAGGGCGCTCCGGATGAGCTCCATGCGGCTCCTGAGGCCATGGCGGCGCCACACGTCGTCGAGGGCGTCGACGGTCTCTGCGGGCATCCTGAGGGGCAGGACCTTGTGCTCGACGGCGGGCTCTCCGGGCTGGCGGCGGCCGACGGGGCCGACGGGGACCTTGCCCTGGCTCGCGACGCGGATCTTCCAGAGCAGGTAGCGGCGGTCGCGGCTGCTCGTCTGGCGCCCGACGACCTCGACGTAGCGGGCGCGGAGGGCGTCGATCTCGGCCTCCGCGTCGAGGGCCTGAGGGGCGTGGCCCGAGTCGGGCGCGGCCGTGGCGTCCTGAAGCGCGCTGTCCGCGCTCAGGTGGGCGGCGAGGCGGGCGAGCAGGGCGTCTCGGTCGTCGGTCTCGGGGACCTCGCCGGTGAGCTCAAGGAAGCGGGTGAGGAGGGCCTCATACGGGAGCTCGGCGAGCGCTGTCAGGCGGGTCATGGTGGTCTCGGTCAGGGTGGTCATGCGGATTCTCTCCTGGGTTCTGGCGGTGCTCTGGACATGGCGGCGGCGCTCGGCGGCGTGCCGAGGCCCCGTCGCGGGGGAGGGTCAGCGGGCGAGGTGGGCGAAGGCTGCGAGGTCGACCGCGCGCGGGTTGCTCGTCACGAAGCTGTAGCGGCGCTCGGTCTCGAGCCAGGGCTGGACCTCGACGCGGTCATCGGCGCTGACGCCGCCCGCGCGGGCGAGCTCGGCGTCGGTCGAGAGCCAGGCGAAGTCGGCCTCTGGGTCCCAGGCTCGGGCGGCGGCGCCGCGCATGACGCTGACGATGCGGAGCTTGTGGCCCGCGAGGTAGCGATGCTCCGTGCCGTGGTAGGTGGTCGTCGTGCCGATGATGGGGTCCATGTGGCGTGCTCCGTGGGTCCTGCGCGGCGTCGGGCCGCGGGCGGATACACGCTTCGTTTTCGCGGACCATCAAGTCGTTCTTCGACGAGAAAGCGTATTTGGCGCAGATACTTGCGAGGCATTGGCAGCGCCGGCCGTGACCGGCGCGCGGGGGCTTGCCTCAGGCGCCCGGGGCCTCTGGCGGCGGGGGCGCGTCGCGGCGCTCCTCGATGGCCTCCTTGAGCGCGAGGAGGGCCGCCTCGACCTTGACCGTGGCCTCGGTCTGCGCGCGGCCCATCTCGGCGACGCGCTCGTAGAGCTCGCGGAGGGCGGCGTCCTTGCGCTCGTTGATGCGCCAGAAGGCCCAGCCGAGGGTGGCCACGAGGCCATAGGGTCCGGTGACCTGCAGCCAGGTCGCGATGCCGCTGAAGTCTTCCATGTCGTGCCTCACCTGTGTGCGCTGGACCGGAGGAGGTCCGAGACGTCGATGGACCGGCGCGCGTCGGTCGCGCGTCGGGTGGCCTCCTCGTAGGCCGGGTCGGGGTCGAGCCGGGCCTCGAGGCGCAGCCAGGCGTAGAGGGCGAGCCACGCGCCGTCGGCGTGCTCGAAGTGGTGGTGGGCGTAGACGCCTGGGCGGCGCTGGTCGGCGCCGGGGACGCGGCCGAGGCGGAGCTGGCCGTCCGAGAGGCCAATCCAGCTGCGCGGGATGGTGAGGCCCTCGGTGGCCGGGCTCGTGAGCCAACCGAGGAGCTGGGCGGTGGCCTCGGCCTGCGCGGGCGTCGGCAGCACGTAGGCGCCGCGGTGAGCCCACGGGGCGGCGATGGAGCGGGTCCACGGGAGGTCGCGCCGCAGCAGGTGGGGGTAGTAGGGGTTGACGACCTCAAGGCCGACCGAGGGGCCGTTGTGGCCGCCTGCGTGGGCGAGGCGGGTGTCCGCGAGGTGCGCGTGCTGGGTGACGCGGCCATCGGGCGCGACGATGAGGTGGACGCCGAGCCCTCTGCGCGCGAGGACGCCGACGGTGGCCGAGACCGAGCGGGTCACCGACTCGTGGAGGATGAGCTCGGTGACGGGCTGGCCTGCGCGCGGGGCGCCGTTGAACCGGAGCACCTGCGGGTCGAGGAAGTTCCGGAGGTCGAGCCCGGGCGGGGGCTGCAGCGCGCGGCCTGCGACGATGAGCGCGGTCGGGTCGGGGTCGGGAGGTCCGAGGGCGGTCATGGCGCTGGCTCCGTGGTCGGGGCGCTCAGGAGGCGGTCCGTGACGGCGGCCTCGGTGCGGGTGATGGCCGTGACGAGCGCGTCCGCGAGGGGCGCTGGCGCGCGGGGCTGCGAGGGGGCGGAGGTGCGCCTGAGGGCGTGCTCCTGCCGAGGGTCGACCGCGTCGGGCAGGAAGTACTGGAACGCGGTGAGCTCGGCGACGCGGCTCCCGAGCAGCTCGCGCTCGACGCGCTTGAGGTCCTCTCCGCCGTCCCAGACACGCCGGGCCTCGGGGGACAGGGCGTCAAGCGCGCCCGCGACGAAGGTGGCCGCCTCTGGCATCGCCACGAGCGCGCGCTGCACCGCGACCGGGAGCTCTGCGGCGCGCTGGCACAGGGCGGCGAGCAGCCTCGGGCGGGCGCGGCTGGTCTCGAGGAAGAGGTAGAGCGGCCTGCGGTCGCCCTCCTTCACGAGCTGGTCGAGCACGGCGAGGCGGTCGTCGTCGCCCGGGAAGGCCTCGACGAAGCGCTGCGTGATGGCGCCCCAGCACGGCACCGGGCCGCCTGGGTCACCCCTGCGGATGAAGGCGGCGTAGGCCTGCGCCTTGCCGAGGGGGAGCGCGTCGAGGCGCGCGGCGAGGGTCTCGCGGGGGACCCGGCGATAGGCGGTCCGTGGGGTCGTCATAGGCCCACCCTGTAGGCGGCGACGTTGATGCAGAGATCGGAGGCCGAGAGGTTCTGGACGGTGACGACGTAGTCCTTGTCGCCGTCTGCGCTCTGCTTGGTGACCCACGCGCGGAGGTCGTCGCTCAGGGCGCCCTTGACGTAGGTGGTGGCCTGCGGGACGCCGCTCGAGAGGTAGTTGTAGGAGATGGTGACGAGGTCTGGCCGGTCGGCGAGCGTCGTGACGGTCTTCGTCTCCCCCGCGCGGAAGGTGTCCGAGATGAGGAAGGTGCGGCGCATGTAGGTCGCGTCGTGGTCGTGGCCCGCGACCGCGAAGGCCGAGGCGTGCTGGCCGTCGACCGTGTCGGCGTTGGCGACCGACTCGGTGCGGCGCCAGTAGCGGGCGTCGTGGTCGCCGCTGGGGACGTGGGCGTTGAGGCTGTCGAGCAGCGCCGTGAGCTGCGAGCGGGCGGTGCCGTTGGCGAGCGCGTAGGGGGCGCCGCCGATGGCGCCGCTGCCGACCTGCGCCGTGCCGTGGCTCGGGTTCGTCGACTTGAGGTCGGCGACGATCTCCTCGAGCTGCGCCTGCACGTTGCCCGCGCCGATGTGCGCGTGGGGGAGCGCGGCGATGGCGCTCGCGTGGTGCGCGCCGGTGATGGCGCCGACGTGCGCGTTGAGCCAGCCGAGCAGCGACGAGAGCTGGCTGTCGACGGTGGCCGGCCCGAGCGCGTAAGGCGTACCGGCGACCGCGTCGGCCCCGACGCGCTTGGAGCCCGGGTCGCCAGCGGTGGTCGCGAGCATCTTGTCGAGGAGCTCGACGAGCGCGGCCTGCAGCGTCACCGCGGCGAGGAACGCGTGCGGCACGAAGTCGATGGCGCTCGCAGGGTGTCGGCGGGCCGCCCCGGTGAAGTGTCCGTGAAGCTCGGAGTCGACCTCGTCGAACGTCGCCTGCGCGGTGCTGACCGCAGGTGCGAGGACGTTCCAGGTGGCGGCGTCGACCGCGACTGCGTCGCCCTGCGCGAAGATGAACGCCTGCCGCCGCGACTGGTCGATGTGCGCGTTGAGGATCTGCGTCTGCCCGTGCGCGAGCCGAATGTCGCAGACGAGCAGCTCGTCGTCCTGAAGCGCCACACGGGAGGCTGCGCCCGCGGCCGCCTCCGGGGCCTGGCGGACGACGACCTCGTAGGACTCGTCGCGTCGGAAGTAGACCTGCTGGGCGTTGCCGTCGGTGCGCGGGTCCGAGAGCTGGCGGGTGAAGCGCAGGAACACGCCGAGCCAGCGCTCGTGGCCGACCGTGGTGACCGTCGTCGGAATGCCAACGAGGTCGACCGTGCAGTCCACGGTCTGGTCGGTGCCGATGAAGATCCGCTGCCCGAGGTGGTCGTAGGCGCGCGTCGGCGAGGTGAGATCGACGTTCAGCGCCGGGACCGGGCTGTGCTGGGTGGGGATCGCCCCCGTGACGATGCCGTAGATTCCAAGATCAGCGGCGAGGTCCCGATCGGCCTGCTCGAGCAGCTCGCACGCGAGGTCCAGCTCGGCCTCGGTGACTCGCTGTCTGAAGAAGAAATCGACCCGGTCGGCCATGCGCGCTCGGCTCCTGTGGCTCCGAGCGGTGGGTCCGCACGGACGTCGTCACGGGGGCTTGCCCCATCGGAGTAGAGCCAGGGGCCGAGCGGGCTGGGACACGCGCGCCGTCAATGCAGGTCGGTCGTTACGCCAACCTCGCTCACCCCGAGCTCCCAGTGGTCGATGAAGGCCGGCGGCGACGGCTCGACGAGGGTCACGAAGTGGGTGTGCGCCGGCTTGAGGTACTCGACGATGGCGCGCAGCTGCTTTCGCTGGGAGGTGGTCAGCGGCACGTCCACGACGACGTCGAACGCGTAGCGCGCGAACCGGCTCGAGGGGCCCAGCACCCAGTCGACGCCGAGCTCCGACTCGCCGAGCACGAGCGCCTCGCCGGCGTAGGCGGTGATGGCGCGGATCTCGACGCCCAGGAAGAACCGGACCGCGTTGATGATCCCGCGAGCGGTGCCCTTCTGTCGGTACATCTCGACGAGCACCGACGCGAGGCGCCGTTTCCCGAGCGCGTCGAGGTCGAAGGGGAACGGGTTGCCGAGGTCCTCGAGGATGAGGTCAACGAACGGCTCGGGCGCGCGCTCGAGGTCGAACACCTCGGGGAATCGGTCGACCTCGGAGAGGAGCAGGTCCGTCGCCTCCTGGAGACAGGCGACGAACCGCGCGAGGTCGCCCGTCACGTCCTCGCGGCGGTTGTACTTCGGCAGCATCGACCACAGGTCGAAGCGACGCGCCTCGGGGCGCGGCGGGCGAAAGCCCGGGACCGTGGTCTGATGGAACGGCGGGAGCACGAGATTGCCCGCCAGGTCGGCCACGCCCGACACGGAGACGCAGTAGCGGGCGTCGGGCGTGAGCTCGGTGTCGAGCGTCAGGTGGACCGTCGAGCCTTCGGCCGTGGCGTCGACGACCACGACCGGCACCGCGGGCGCGTCGAGGGCGGTCAGCGCGAAGCCCGCCAGGTCGACGACGGCCACCGGCTCGTCGAAGCCAAGACGGAGGGAGCGGCTCTCCGTGGCCTGACCGGCGACGAGGCGCGGCGCCGTTCGGTCCTCGATGGTGAAGCGGTAGGTCTGGTCGAGGGCGTGTGCGCCGCCGAGCGTCGTTGCGACGACGTGGACCTCGACGACGGCTTCGCTGGCGAAGAACGCGGTCGGCGCGAGCACCACGCGCAGCGTGTCGGCGGTGGCCGTGACCGAGGACCCCGGACCGTCGAAACCGGCGCGCAGCTCAGGTGTGCCGGCGCCTTCGAAGGCGAGCGCGCCGTTGACCCACACGCGCACGGACGCGCGGTCGACCCCGTCCGCTCCGACATCGACGACCTCGAGCGCCAGCCACGCGTCGATCGGCACGCCGGTCTCGTCGGGGCCCGGGTCGCGGTTGACGAGCAACGGCCGATCGATGGCCTGGACGGCAGCGACGGCGTCAACGAACAGCGCGGCAAGCTCGAGGGTCGCCATGGCTCAGGCCCCCTCGAGCGCGAGGCGCACCGCGACCGTGTGGAGGCCCGACAGCTTCGAGACGTTCGCCGCGAGGTCCGTCAGCGCGCGTTCACGGCCTCCGGCGGACGTGGCCTGCGCGAAGGACACCCCGTCCACGCGAATCGACGCGGCCCAGCGAACGTCGGCGGGCGTCGACGGCGGAACCCGCAGCCGCAGCTGCGCCCGCACGAGATCGACGCCGGTGAGATCGACGACCTGTTGCACCTCGGCGTGATCGCCTGGAGCCAGGTCGTGGAATCGCCCGCGCTCCGCGTCGCCGAGAACGAACAGGTAGTCCCCCGACGGCGCGACCGTGCCGACGCTCGAGGCGAGCGCGCGGCCCTGCGTCGTCCCGAGCCGTGCGTCGAAGGCGGTGCGTGCCATGGTCAGACCTGCCGATAGAGCTCGAGGTGGTCGAAGAAGCCGCGCCGGGTCACGTCGCGGACCGCGAATCCAAAGCCCCCTCGCCCCGACGTCAGCGGCTGGCTGCCGCTGTTGATGCCGAGGTGGTCGTCGATGAACTCGGTCATGCCGGCGACCGGCTGCCAGTCGGGCGCGCTGCCGAGCGGATGGGTGTCGAGGGCGTTGCGGTAGACCTTGAGCACCACGTCGCCGTTGGCGTTCACGATGACGTCGAGCCGAAGGTGCAGCCACGTGGCCTGCGTGAAGCTCTCGCCCGACTTGAGCAGCACGCCCGGGCCATCCGAGCTCGCGAGGCCCCCGGTCACGGTGCCCTTGCGAAGCACGATGCGGTGCGGGTCGTCGTCGGAGAGGCCGAGGAGGTACGCCTGATCGTTGACCGAGTTGCCCTGGCAGCAGAGGTACAGAAACGGCGCGAACCCGGTCGAGCCTCCGCCGGGGCCGCGCTGCACAACGCCCCGGATGGAGCCGCCCTTGGACATCGGCGCAAAGCCCACCTGGTTGGCAAACAACGCCACCGAGCCCTGCACGGCAGCGAGGGAGTTGAAGGCGAACAGGAAGCTGCCGCCGCCCGGCGGGCGCGCGATGCCGGCCGTGACGCCGCGATCGACCGTCGCGATGTCGAGGCCGTCGTTGAGGTAGGTCCAATCGGTGCTGGCCATGCGTGTGCCCCTTCAGAGGGTGGTGGCGAGGGTCCAGTCGTTCTCGAAGTCCTCCCGGGCCTGCGCGCCGGCGTCGAACATCGCGGTCGCGCTCACGACCGCCGACCAGGTCCACGCGTAGAGGTGGTTGCTGCCCCACGGGTCCTCGAAGTCGTCGCGGTTCGGGCGGTTATCGCCGTCGAACACCGCGGCGGCACCAACGACGGCGGACCAGTCGATCGCAAAGGGCGCGTTCGCCCAACCGACTTCGCAGGCCTCGACGTCGCCGGGCGCGAAGTTCGCGGGGACCAGCTGCGCTGGCGGGAGCTCGAGCAGGTACAGGTCGGTCGCCCAGCCCTCGGCGAAGTCCTCGTAGCCCTCGGCCGCGACGTCGAAGAAGGCTCGAACGAGCGGGACGTCCGCCAGGGTGCCCCAGAACGCGAGGCACCCCTCAAAGTCCTCGCAGGCGCGCTCGGGGGCCGCACCGAAGCCAGCGATGGCCTCGAGGCTCGTCACCGACACGAGCACCCAGTGTTCCGCCTCGCCCGGGAGTGCTCCGGCGACCTCGAAGCTCGGATTCTGAAGGCCCATCAGAGCGCCCCTCCGGTGTCGCCGTTCACGAGCGTCACCGCGCCGAGCGTCGGGAACTCCTGGACGCGCAGGCGCACGTCGGCAGGGAGTCCGTTCAACGTCAGATCTCCTGGCGCGTCGCCGATCTTCCGGACGCCCTCGGTGTCGCGGATGACGTTGAAGACGTCGGACCACGCGATCTCCCCGACGGGGAAGCCATCGGCATTCTTCAGGTTGAAGCCGAAGTCGACGCGGGTGTTGGGCGTGCCGTCGGGCTCGGAGACGCGGAAGTAGGTGGAGAGGTTCTGGAGGATGCGCGCGCGGACGGTGGGGTCTGAGACGCCTGGACGCAGGAACACGCGCGCCTTGATGTCGAGCCGGCGGTAGACCGGGTCGAGGACGCTCACCTGGAACGTCAGCGTGCACGGGTAGACCTCGGTGACCTGCCGCAGCACGAGGTTCTTCAGCGCTGGCGTCGGTGCGCCACCGCCCTGCGGGATCACGTAGAGCACCCCCGCGTTCTCATCGATGCTCGGGTCCTCGTTCGCCGTCAGCATCAGCGCGCGTGCCACGGCGGGCAGCCGGCGCGCGTTGATCTCGAAGTCCTCGCGCGCGACGCTGCGGGTGAGCACGCGCAGGCTCTCAGGGGCGAGCAGCTTGGCTGAAGCTGCCGTCTGCCGGTCCGTACCGCCCGTGGCGGGAACGGCGTTCGTCGCCGAGACCTGGACCGGGCGGCCGTGCGCGTCGCTGAACGCGCCCTCGACCACGACGAGGCGTCCGGCGTCCACGTTGCCCGAGGTGCCACCGCCGGTCTTGTAGCGGACCGTGACCGTGCCAGACGGCGGCAAGCCGTTGCGCCCGTCGCCGAAGCGCAGCGTGGCCCGATCGTTCTGGTCCACTCGGACGAGGAAGTGTCGGTCGTTCGGCCCAGAGTCGAGGAAGCTCTCGACCTCGGTGTACGCCCCCGTCGCGGTGGTCACGAGCGCGGAACCGTCGAGGTACGGCGTCCGGTCGAGCACGACCTCGAGGCCCTTCAGACCGCGCGCGTCGGTGAGCTGCTGGTGGGGTCGCGAGTGCTCCGCGAGGACCTTCACGCGGGGCGGGTTCTGCCCGGCGGCGACGACCGCGTCGGCCATCAGCTGGAAGCGGACCGGCTCGGTGACCTCCTGCGTGCGAACGACCGTGCCCGCCGGGAACACGACGTCAGCCGTCGGGCTGCGCGTGAGCGTGAGCTCGACCTCGGCCGTTGCCGCGCGGGCGCCTTGCAGGCGGTACCCAAGCATCTGCGCGAGCGCCATGACGTTCTTGCGCTGCGTCGCGGCGACGAGCCGCGACTCGCGGGCGAGGTTGTCCTGGTAGAACGTCAGGACGTCGCCGACGAAGGCGTAGAGCTCGATGAGCACGTTCCCAAAACCCGCGACCTCGAAGTCCGTCCAGTCCGGGAACACGCTGCGAACCAGCGCGATGAGGCGCGCACGCAGCGCGTCGAAGTCCTTGTCGGTGTAGTCGACCGTCGTCGGGAGCAGGCTCATCGCTGTGCCTCCCGCGTCGTCTCGACGCTCACCTCAATGCCCGTCTGCCGCTCGCGAACGCGCAGCCGGAGGACGAGCGTGGCCTCATCCCGGCTCACCTGGAGCGCGACGAGCTGCGCATTCGGCACCCACCGGGCGAGCGCGTCGCGGACGTAGACCCGAGCGAGCGCCGCGAGGACCTCGTCGTTGCGCTGGTGGCGCAGAAGGTGGAGGCCGGCCCCAAAGCTCGTCCGCCACGGAAGTTCCCCCGACGCGCGGGGGCCAGCGCCCTCGGTCATGAGCGCCTGCAGCACCTTGGCGCGCAGGAGCTCGGGACCTGAGCCCGAGGCGAAGTCGCGCTTCTTGTCGCGTCGAAACGGCGTCAGCAGCCCGTGCAGTTCGAACATCGCGCCCTCCATCACGGCACCGGGATGGCGGAGCGCACCACATGCAGCGACTCGATCACCGCGTCGATCGGCGCGATGGCCTCGTCGAGCGGACGCCCCGCGAGGTTCGACAGGTCCGGGACCTCGGGGCCGCCGACCATGCCGAGGAACAGGTTGAGCAGCCCGATGAGCTTGCCGAGGCTCGCGAGCGATTTGCCGACGTTGGCGGCCTCCTGCGCGACGTTCGCCTGCGCGCAGCTCGTGATCGCGATGAGGCCGGCGTCCTCGAGCTCGGTCGCGCGGTCGATGGCGCCGAGGATCTGGACCATCTGCTGCTGAAGGTGGAGCAGCTGACTCCGCGCCTGCCGGAGCGTGTCGATGACGAGGTCGATGAGCCCGATGATCGTGTAGGGCAGCGAGAGCTGCGGGATGAGCCGCAGCAGCGCGTTCACCTTCTCGGCGAGCTCGGGGATGCAGGCCGCGATCGCCGTCGGGTCGGGCGGCGGACCGAGCGTGTCGGGGATCGCCTTGATGCAGTTGAAGACCGCGACGACGGTGTCGATGATGTTGAACAGCGGCACGAGGGGCGTCAGCGCCGGCTGAATCACCTCCATCAGGTTGACGTGCTCCATCGTCACGCCGCCGGGCAGCGTGATCTTCAGCGCGTCCGGCAGCTCCGGAATCTCGATGCAAATGGGCAGCGGCACGTCGTCCTCCTAGATCGGGTCGGCGATGGGCCGGACGACGCGGCCGGCGATGGTGACCTGGAGCGCCTCGATGCTGATCGCCCCGACGGCGCGCAGCGTGAGCGCGCTCGTCGCCTCGAGCGTCACGCTGTTCTCCTCGGCGTCGAACACGAGGTGGTCGCCGGTCTTCTTGTTGGTGAGCTTCATGCGGCGGCCGCCCGCCGACTCGTCGAGCTCGACGCGAAAGGTCGGCGTCGCGAGCACGCGGTTGTCGGGCGGGTCCTTCTGCGCCTCCTCGGGGACCTCGCTCTGGCCTTCGGGCTTTCCCCACTGCGCGCTGAGGTAGTACGGCGCGTCGACGTCGCCCTGGTTGAAGAACACCGCCACCTCGGCACCCTCCTCGGGCACCGCGAACAGGCCGCGGTCCTTGAAACCGCCGCCAGCGGTGCCGAGCGGCCACGCCCACGCGCTGTGCGGCTCGAGCACGCCGGGGATGCAGACGCGAACGCGCCCGAGGCGCTCGGGGTCGCGCCGGTGCGTGACGTAGCCGACGTAGAGGCCGAGCAGCCGCGTGTCGTGCGCGCGCACGTCGTCGTCGAAGGTCGTGAACATGCTCAGTCGCCTCCTGGAGTTGCGACGCTCATGCGCGCCTCGGGGTCCTCCGCGCCGACGGTGCGGCCGTCGCTGCGGAACTCGACGCGCGTCGCGCCAGTGTCCGGGTCGACCGTCTCAACCTCGGTCATCGCGCCCCCGCTGCGGGGCGCGCTCTGGTTACGGGCTCCGCCCTGCTCTTGAGCGAGCTGGCGCGCGCGTCGGCCGCTGCCATCGCGGGTCAGGTTCAGCTCGCAGACGTACCCGGAGGCCGCGATGACGTGCTTGACGTCGGTGACGTAGTACTTGCCGGAGAGCAGCGAGGAGATGCCGCGCACCTCGACGATGCTCTTGGCGCGCAGCGTCGGGTCGCCGACGACGCGCAGCGAGAGCTTGACCGTCGCGCGCTCCGCCCGACGGAACCGGGCTCCCGCCTCCCGCTCCACACGGGCGCTCGTCGTCGCCGCGGTAGGCTGGACGCTCGCGGTCGCGTTGCGGGTCTGCAGCGACGTAGAACCGGTGTCGGGGTCGACGACCTCGACGACCTCGGCCAGCGTCTCGCGGCTCGCGGTGGCGTTCGTCGCCGTGTGTTCAACCGTCGTGCGCGTCAGCGGGTCGCGTCCGCGCACGGTCACGCGGCCCGCCCGACGCGCGAGCTCGCCCTCGACGTTGACGGAGAGGACGTCACCGCGACCCGGGTCGGCGTACCAGGTGAAGACGTGGGTCGGGGCCGCGCTCTGACGGCGGGTGTGGAAGTGGAGGCCGCCGTCGTCGACGAAGAACTCGAACTCCTCGCGGCTCGCGAGACGCCGGAGAAAACGCGCGTCGGTCTCCGCGGTCTGGTTGATGACGTCGAAGACCTCGCCCGTGTCCTCAACGTCGACGAAGCCGCCCTCGAACCCGTGCTCCTCGGCGATGGCGCGCGCGATGTCGGCGCGGGACTTGTTCTCCCAGGCGCGCGTCCGCGCCTCGCGGTCCATGAGCACCGTCGTCGCCCGGCCCTCGAGGGTCAGCGTGCCGAAGCCCTTGAGGCTGCGGATGACCACGCGACGCGGCGGCGCCATGTTCCCGGGGTAGCCCCAGCTCACCTCCAGCGTCACCCCACCTGCGAGGTCCTCGCGGTCGAAGAGCGAGAGGTCGAAGTTGTCGAGCTGGAGCGACACCTGGTCGGCCTTCCGCTCAGCGTCCTCGTAGGTGAAGCCGATGAGCCTCCCTGCGAGGTCCAAGGGCTCGCCAGACGTCGCGCGCTCATCGCGCAGCAGCGTGAGTCGCACGCCGGGAGCGCTGCGGTCCTGAGGCGTCGTCATGCCGATCTCCGGCGTTGCTCGGCGAGGATGACGTCGGTGACGATCCGGACCGAGGGGATGAGCAGCACGCGCCCGGGCTCGAGCGTGAGCGTCGGGTCAACGATGGGGTCGGGCTGGAAGTCGGCGATGACCCACCAGAGCCCGCACGCGCGCGGCAGCGGCGCGAAGTAGCGGCCCGCAAGCGTCCACAGCGCCTCGCCCTGCGCGACCATGTGGCGGCGCGTGTCCGTGTGCTCGCGAAAGCCGTAGGGCTCGCGTTCGGTCAGGAACAGCCGGCCGGCGTCGTCGCGCGTACCGAGCGTGAAGGTGTGTCGGGAGCCGGATCGCGGAGGCATCGTCACACCTCCTCGCGAAGGGACTCGGAGGTGACGCGGACGTCGAGGATCTCCTCGAAGCCCACGGTCGCGGCGTAGACCATGACGCGGCCGTCGTTGCCGAACTGGCGGTACTGGAACTCGACGCTCGTGAGCACCGCCTCGACCGTGAGGACCCCGGGCCAAACGAGGAGCGTGCGCGGCGGGGCCGTCGCTGCGACGCCCTCGGTCGCCTCGGGCGGCACGGTGAGCGCCCGCAGGAAGGCGCGGAAGTCCATGATGTCGACGTCGCCCGGCTGCTCGGCGGCGAACACGCGGTCGAGGTAGAACTCGACGCCGCTCAGCTCCCGGTTGCCGGTGCTCTGGTACTGCAGCACCTGGTGCGAGAGGCCCGGCACCGTCAGCCGGTTCCAGTTGACCTGCACCTTCTCGGCGAGCTGCGTCGGGTTGAACAGGCACGCGATGGACTCGCCGGTCTCGACATTCACGAGTGAGCAGCGCGGCGGACGGGTATCGAACGGCATCGCGGCGCTCCTCGTCAGTACGCGGGCACGGGCGTGAAGGCCCGGCTCGCGTTGCGCTGGTTGGCGTTGTGCGTGGCGCGGGCGATCGTCTCGCCGTCGACCTGGACCTGGATCTGGAACGGCGGAGGCTGCCCCCGCTCCCTGGCCCGGTCGTTCGCGTAGCCGCGGAGGTTCGCCTCGAGCGCGGCGAACTCGCTCATGCGCCCCCGGGCGTCGGCCGCGGAGGGCATCGCGGACGAGGCGGCCTCGGCCCGCGCGGCGGTGTGCTGCGTGTTGCCCGTGGCGGCGAAGGAGTCCGGCGTCCTGACCTCGGTCGAGAGGGGCTGACGGCTCAGGCGCTCGAGGCTGTCGGGCAGGAGGGCGTCCGGGATGGCGCGCAGGACGCGGATGACCATGTCGCGGATGAAGTCGAAGACCGCCTGGATGGCGCGCCCGACGCCGCGGAAGAAGTCCACGACGGGCTGCAGGAAGCTCATGATGCCGTCGGCGATGGCCTGGAAGATGTCGGTGAACCAGCGCCAGATGCCGACGAAGAACTCCCCGATCCCCCGGAAGAAGTTGCCGATGGAGGCGATGGCCCCCGCGACGGCGTTCGGCAGGGTGTCGGCGAACCAGCCGTAGATGGCGGCCGCCGTCTCGCCGATCCAGGTGCCGGCCGCCACGAAGGCGTCCTTCACCGCGATGACGACGTCGATGAGGATGGCCACGACGTCGATGAGCACGGACAGCGCCGCGGTGATGACCGCGACGACGCCGCCGAAGACCTGCCCGAGGAACTCGCCGAGCGTCCTCCAGGCGCTCGTCGACGCGCTCACGGCCCCGGTGCCCGCATCCGTCGCGCCCGTGAGGCGGCTCCAGGCGTCCTGCAGGCGCCCGATGGCGGCGCCGACCAGCTCGAAGGCGGGGCGGATGTACTCGAGCATCGAGCGGAAGCCGCTGACGACGCCGCCCGCGATGCGCGTGAAGATGGCCATGAGCGTGGTCAGCGCCGTGACGATCCAGCCGATGGCGGCCCCTGCGACCTCTCCGAAGCTGCGGAACTCGGCGCTCGGCAGGCCAGCGGCGCCGCCGGTGACCTCGGAGAAGAGCGCGCCGATCTCGTCGCCGAGCGCGCGGAAGGCGCCGACGAGGTCCTCGAACACCGGGCGCGCCTCCTCGATGGTGCGGGCGAAGCCGTCCTTGAAGCCCTCCCAGACCTGCTGGACGCGGTGCACCAGCTGCCAGACCGCGATGAGGAAGCGCTTGAGCCCGAGGTTCTCGGCGCGGTCGAGCTCGTCGCGGACGGCCCCGCTGAAGCCACCCTGCTCAAAGAGCTGCTGGAGGCCGCCGAAGAGCAGCGTGACGCGCTCCCAAGTGGTGCGCAGGAAGTCTCCGAAGCCCCCGAGGTTGCGGCGGAAGGCGACGACGAAGCCCGCGACGACGGCCGCGAGGCCCGCGACGATGAGGATCCCCGGGAGCAGCGCCGCGACGATGCCTCCGACGCTGAGCCCGAGGGCCTTGAGGCCAATCGCGAGCAGCGCGGCCCCCGCCTTCGCGGCGATGACGGCGCCGACGAGTGCGAGGACCGCGCCAGCCGCGACGACGAAGCCCCCGAAGGCCTTCTTGACCGGCGCGGGCAGGCCACGGACGAAGCGGAGGAACAGGTTCAGCGTGTCGACGACGAGCGTGATGATGGGCTTGAACACGGCCGCGAACGGCTCTCCGAGGACGATGGCGAGGGTCTCGAGCGACCCCTTCAGCAGCTGGCGCTGCCCCGCGAACGTGTCGAGCATCTTGTCGCGGAAGTCGCCCGCCGTGCCGCCCGCGTCCTCGAACTGCTTGCGCAGGTAGGCGAGCGCCTCGGCCCCGCGGAGGGTCTCGCCGGTGTTCGTGCGGACGCCGTTCGTGACCTGGGTGAGGATGGCGTTGACGCCGCCAAGCGCCTCGCGGCCGAAGGTCTGCAGCAGGAAGGCCGAACGCTGCGCCTCGGTCATGCGCGACAGCGCGGGCCCCATCTCGCCGAGGATGTCGAGGAACGAGCGGAAGCCGCCCTGCGCGTTGACGACCGTCACGCCGATGCCAGAGAGGCGCCGCTGGACCTCCGGGTCGGCCATGCGCTCCATCGCGACGGCGACGGCGGTCGAGGCGCGCTCGACGCCCGGGATGACGTTCTTCACGAGCCCGAGCGCGATGAGGGTCTCGGACAGCGACTGGTTCAGGGCCTGCGCGCCGCGGGACGCCGTGCCGAGGGCTAGCGGGAGCTCGCTCGCGTTGAGCGCGAAGACGTTGACCGCCTGCAGCATCCGGTCGACCGAGATGGACGCGTCCTCCATCGCGATGCCGAAGGCCTTCATCGCCTGCGACGCGAGCCCGGCGGCCTGCTGCGGAGAGAGCTCGCCGAGCGAGCCCGCGGCGAGGTCGAGCACCGGGATGAGGAGCTTCATCGACTCCTGCGCGCTGAAGCCGGCCTGCGAGAGCTCGCGCAGCCCGAGCGTCGCCTCCGTCGGAGAGAACTGCGTCGCGATGCCCGCCTCGATAGCCGCGTCGCGCAGCTGCTGCAGCTCTGCGGCGGACGCCCCCGACACCGCGGCGACCGCGGCGATGGCCTGCTCGAAGCGCCCGGCTGCGTCCGCAAGCGCGAGCCCGCCGACCACGGCGACAGCGCCCGCCGCGAACACCGCGACCCCCACGCCGAGGTCCCGAAACGACGACGCCATCCGCGCGGCCCCGCCCGTGACGCGGTCGTCGAGGCTCGAGAACTGACGCTCGAGCCGCGCCATCCTCGCCGACGCGAGATCCCGCGCCGTGAAGACGAAGCCGAGGCCCATGGAGTTCAGCGCCATGGCCGCACCCTCTCGGGGAGCGCCCCAGCGCGGACCGCCTCGCAGGCGCCTGAGGGCCTCTGCATGTTCGAGCCGTCCACCATCGTCGCCGTCACCTCCGCTTGCCAGCCTTCTCGATCTCGCGGGCCTCCCGCTCGCGATGGCGCCCGATGCGCTCGAGCAGCCAGTCGCGGTCGGCGGCAGCGAGGTCGAGCGCCTCGCTCAGCGTCGCGCCGAGCCCGGAGCCGCCGTGTTGCCGCCAGCAGAGCTGGAACAGGCCCTCGCGCCAGTCCTCGAGGCTCAGCCTCGGGAA
>VFQT010002981.1_pt1 | contig 16172 bp, 12 predicted proteins | sample 3512381 | NCBI WGS metagenome assembly VFQT01 (sample SAMN10412376, study PRJNA504923) | tailings metagenome | isolation source: Relicate 2 Philex TSF3 active mining site | place: Philippines: Tuba, Benguet | collected 2017-08-29
GGAATCGGTTGCGCTCAAGATTACGACCTTGTCGGATCGATGAAGACCACGACAGCGCTCGGCTGGAGACCGGCAGTTATTGCCGAAACACGCGACTGTGTCGAATGGATTCGATATGTACGAAACACATTTTGGATTTCACCGCCAGCCGTTTCAGTGCGCGGATCTGAGCCGAACGTTTTACGCGTCCGAGTCGATCCGTCGAATCCTTCCTCAGATCCTGCACACTCTGCGTTCCAGTCTCGGAATCGCGCTCGTCACAGCGCCTCGTGGAGCTGGCCGCACGACACTCCTGAAGCATCTGCAGAACCAGTTTGACCAGGAAGCGCGCACCGTCATTCTTCCAGGTGCTTCGCTCGAAACTTCCTCGGATCTTCAGCGTGCGCTGCTGCTCGCCGCACTCCGTCATGCAGGCAGTCCGGCTCAGTCACTCACTGCTGATCTCAGTCATGCGGGTCGCTGGAACGTTATTGAGCAGCTTCGTCGAACGATCGAGTTCTGGGGCCCCGTCATTGTTCTTGTGGATGATTGCCAGCTGGTTCCCGTCAGCATCCTGAATGAACTGCGTTCGTTCACAGAAGAGGAATGGAACGGTCGCGGACTCGTTCGCGCCATGGTGACGGCTCCCGTTTCATTTGAAGAAGAACTCGCAAGGCCGGTCTATGCGGACTTTAGCCGTCGCATTCGATGCCATGCGTTCCTTCAGCCGCTGACCACGGTTGAGTCGGTCGAGTTTCTGAAACGTCATATTGAGGCGGTAGGAGCAAAGCTGCCTCAGGTTCTTTCTTCCGATGCCATTGAATTGCTGACGATGGCCTGCGAAGGACTTCCGCGTTCGCTGGCACTGCTGGCCGACGAAACTCTGCTTGGCGCATCAGAACTGGGCAAGAAGCCAGCGGACGGCGCTTCGGTACGAAGTGCTCTGGCCCGCCTTCAGCATCTGCCTTATCACTGGAATATTCCTGCTGATCCCATCGTAGACGCGGTTGATTCTGAGTATGCCGCCTCGACGCGAGACAGCTCAGCCATTGAGATTGTGCCAACGATTTCTCACGACGCGGCTTCACACTCTGCCATCGTTTATCAGTCAGCCGGCGTGATTGAATTTGGCGCACCCGCGATAGATGTGGTACTTCCGAACGAAGTTCCGCAGACAACACCGGAAGTGACGTTCAGCCAACCAGTGTGTCAGCCCGGTCTGACCGAAATGGATCTGCCTGAGTCACATCCGTCTGAGCCCGTGATTGATGAGCCTGCTTTTTTCGAGCCTGAGCTGGTGGATGCTCATTCTGAGTCTCTGATGTCAGAACGAACGCTTCAGGTCAATCACTCACTGCCCGCTGACGAGGTGACATCCGTCACAACTCCTGAATCTTCTGCGGTTGAGTTTTCGAACTTCGAAGTCGGTCGGCGGTTCTTTGCTGCATCTGACGAAGCACAATCCATCAGTGACGCTGAGCCGGGTCGGGATAGACATACTTCCTATCCCGGACAGTATTCCGATCTGGAGTCTGCAGAGTCTTTCGTTGACCTCGATGAAGAAGTAGGAAGCGCATCTTCCTTCGAAACCGGTCTCGCGCAGCCAGAGTCGCAGAGTGAGCCAAGGATCGTTACGTACTCGCATCAGCCCGTCGAGTACTATTCCTCAGGTCCAATCGAAGAGAACCGAACTGTCGAGGAACCGGGGACGCTGACTGGCGACGCCGCTCCGCCTGCAGGGTCCGATTCACGATCGCTCAGTTCAGTCTCGCTCCACGGTTTCTCAAGCCGCATCCCGGTGTTTGATCGATACACCTGGCTGGCGCTGGGTCGAGAAGTCCCGGCAGGCCGATACGCGGTCACGTCGTCGTCTGCCGTAAGTCACACTGCACAAAAACTGATGACCCTCAGGACCGATCGTCAGCACGAACAGGCCATCACGATCCCGGTAACGACAACTACCGACGCAGAGATCACTCGCTGGCTGTCTGGAACATCGACCGCATCGACAGAAGGAGAATTTCTGCTGACATCGCCCCTCGGCATTGTGTCCGAAGACACTTCTCTCGAGGACCCGGACACCGTCGACAATGCCTCGCGCGAAGCAAGCCCATCGGAGTATGAACTTCTTCAGGCACCGACACTCCAGTTCTCGGAGCATTCTGAAGATGTGGCTGTCGGGGTTGAGTCCTACAACACTGCGGCTGCACATGTGGAAACGGGTTCTGCCCGTCCGAATTCGGTGGATGATCGGATCGCGTCAGTGATCGAAGTTGCAACTGCTCAGATTCCATCCGGGTACGCACACTCTTCGACGTTTGAAGGTCTCGTCCCGGTGATGTCGGACGAAAATCGCCTTCTGATTCGTGATGCTCTCCGAAGCACACTGCGAGCCGAGCTCGACAATGTCAGCCCATCCAATTCGGAACTTCCGCCGCCGCTCCCAGCAACCATGACGTCGAAAGCCTGGGCCGATGGCTCTCTGGTGTTTGGACGGAAATCAAACCCGACTCCGCACGATCACGCTGAGAACACGGCTCCGGAAGACGTCACTGTTCAGCCCAAATCCGATCCCGGCAGTGCCGATCGCCTGTTCACGATTCCCGTGGACCTGCATTCCATTGACTGGGATCTTCGTTCGTCAATCATGGAGTTTCCTGAAGTGGCTCCGCTGGCACAGTCGGTGGATGCTCTTCGGTCTGAAGTTTCTGACTTCCATGCCGCCGGGCGAACGGGAAGTGGATCAGATGCAAACGACCGTGTTCGGATGGATGCAGGCTCCGAAGAAGATGACAGCCTTCTGGCAAAAGCGCGCCGGCGTCTCTATACAGCAGCCCTTGCGGACATCAGCCTTCCAAACTCGCTGCAACCACCGATGCCTTCCACCGAGCGTTCACTGGAAACGGCGCAGACGACACCTGAAACCGCAGAATCCGAAGCTCGGTTTACGACTCTGTTCACGCGTCTGAGAAGCATGCGAACCTACCGCAAAGACTCGATTGAATAGCGGTTCAGACCTGGCGAACGATCCGTTCTCACGCCGGCAGACTCCCGCCAAATCTGCTCCCTTGCCAGACCCGCACGACTCTGAGACAGTCTTTGTCACGGCAGGCTCCTGTTCTGCTCGCAGATGTGACAGCGATTCTGGTCCGGCAACTTCTCTCACAGCAATCAACAAAGTGACACGATGGCGGCTTCTATCATTGATGGCAAGACAATCTCCGAGCAAACACGGAACGAAGTTTTGCGGGAAGCGACGGAACTGAAAGAACAGACGGGAGTGGTGCCGCATCTGGCAGCCATCCTTGTTGGAGTTGATCCGGCCAGCCAGGTCTATGTGCGAAACAAAGAGCGTGCCTGCGAGAAGGCGGGGCTCCGAAGCACGCTGCACCGACTTCCCGAATCAACGACTCAGCAGGAGCTTTTGGCTCTGATTCAGCAGCTGAATACAGACACGTCGGTGCATGGAATTCTGGTGCAGCTTCCACTGCCAAAACACATTGATTCCGTCGCCGTACTGGACTCGGTCCACCCATTGAAAGATGTCGACGCCTTTCATCCGGAGAACGTGGGGCTCATGCTGCAGGGTCGGCCACGATTTCTTCCGTGTACTCCGGCCGGTGTGATGAAGATGCTGCAGGTTTCCGGCGTTCAGACGGCAGGGCGCCACGCGGTTGTCATCGGCCGCAGTGATATCGTTGGAAAGCCGATGGCCGCACTGCTGATGCAGAAGGGAGCAGATGCCACGGTCACTCTCTGCCACAGTCGCACGACCGATATTCGCCGCTGGTGCCTGGAAGCAGATATTCTGGTGGCCGCGGTGGGCATTCCGGAGTTTGTGAAGGGTGACTGGGTCAAGCCTGGTGCCGTCGTCATCGACGTCGGTATTAACCGAGTGGAAGATCGACTGGTGGGAGACGTTGAATATTCGTCAGCGGCCGAACGGGCATCCATGATTACTCCGGTCCCCGGCGGTGTCGGTCCCATGACCATCGCGCTGCTGCTGAGAAACACGCTGACCGCGGCGACGATTCAGGGACTCGCACGAAGCTGAATCGTTCTTTGCGATGCGGAGGTGAACGATGTCACTGATTTCAATCCAACCGCTGATTGCGGAGTTATTGCATCTGGTGGATGCCGCAGAACATCGAATTCACCATTGCGTTCGACAGCTGTCTGACGAACAAATCTGGCAACGCCCGCGTCCTGAGATGAACTCGGTCGCGAACCAGATTCTGCATGTCTGTGGCAATCTGAAGCAATGGAGTGTCGATGGAATCACCGGCGCTCCTTCTGATCGAGACCGCGACGCCGAATTTGCGGCGGATCATACTGGTGGAAAGGACCTGATCCTTGATCGACTCACGCAGACGCTGACTCAGGTGAGAAGCGTTGTGTCGGCAGTTCGGTCTGAAGAACTGGAGCAGACTCGAATGATCCAGGGATTCGAAGTCACCGGACTTGGAGCCCTGATGCATACGATTCCACATCTGGTCGGGCACACGCATCAGATCATGCAGCTGACTCGCTGGATTCTGGGCAATGACTACGAGTTCGACTGGACGCCGGACGGCGATCGTTCGTCCGTCCCGCTGTGATTTCACGGGATTACGCGAGATCCTGAGTGACCCGGCAGGATTCCACCACAGGGTTGCTGGAAGCTCACACGAAAATGGCTCAGACTATGCGTTTTCAGGCAATCTGACCGCCTTGCTTCCTCATCGTCCACCTTCTGTTCAGGCAGGAATTTCGCGTCATGGCAAAGAAAGCAGCAGCTAGTCCGGCACCCGCACCAGAAGCTCCCGCAGCTCCACAAATGAATCCCGCGATGGCTCCTGGCATGGGAATGCCTGGGATGGGCATGCCCGGAATGGGAATGCCTGGGATGCAGCCAGCCATGATGCCAAATCCGATGCTTCAGATGGCTCAGATGATGCAGATGATGATGGCTGGCAGCATGGCTCCGGCCATGATGGACCCGGCCGCAATGCCGTTTGCCGGAGCGCCTGCGGTCGACGACAAAGATGCCGGACTGTCATCTGACTTTCTGCGTCCGGCACTGCTTCAGAATCTGATCAAGTCCCAGGAAGGCGTTTCCCTTGGCAGCGTCCTTGACCTTCTGTGCCTGACGGAAGACGGAGCAGCAGCGTTGGGTGGCGTTCCTAAAGGGTGCACGATGGCGCTGGCTGGACCTCCGGGAAAAGGCAAGACACGAACAACTCTTGCCGGCCTGGCAAAGGTCGCAATGAGCGGACAGAAAGTCGCATTCGTCGTTGCGGAAGAAGGGTTCCATGATCGCGATGGCAATGGACGTGATGATCTCTGCAGTCGCTTCTGCAAGATCGGCATGGGCGTTACTGGACTCAACGAGAAAGACTTTCGCAAGAAGGTTCTGGACAACATGTTCGTCCTGGAAAGCCAGTACCATCGCGGCCACACGTGGGATGACTTCGTGACAAAGTATCGCTTCCTGATTGAAAAGGAAGGCATTAGTTTCGTCGTCATCGACTCACTGAACATGCTGGACCCCAGTCGCAATCGCACGGCCGACAACCTGTCAGCGCTTAAGACGTACAACCATGAAAAAGGGGTCACGTGTGTGTGCGTCGGACAGATCAGAGACACGGGGGCTCCAGTGGGCGGCGAAGCCCTGGTGCACACAGCAGATGTTGTGTTCCTGATTGAAGAAATGTCACTCGGCTCGAAGGAAATTGCGGAACTGTGGGGTGGAAGTTACCGTGACAAGATCGATGTGATCCGAGCGGTGAAGAGCGTCACGACTCCGATCTTCCCACACCCGGTTCGTCTCGCCCGCGATGCCGAGCATGGTGTTCTTCGAGTTCACGACGCTCAGCCGGAAATGTACGCGGCACCAAAGCTCCGATAAACAGGCTCGGTCCGACTGGTCCGGGTTCCGCGCAAATCAGGAAGCGCGGGTATGGGAATGGATGGCCCAATGAACAGCGCAATGAACAAACTGATTCGTGCTTCAGCGGGAAGCGGAAAGACGTACCAGCTGTCGGGTCATTTCCTGCGCCAGCTGTTTCTGAAGCATCGACCTGAAACGATCCTGGCGACCACGTTTACTCGTAAGGCCGCGGGAGAAATTCTTGGTCGAGTCCTCACGCGCCTTGCGAATGCAGCGACAAGTTCCGATGAAGCCGCAAAGCTGGCTCAGGCACTGGAGCTGCCACAGCTGTCTTCCGGCGACGCATCAGCGCTGCTGACGGAACTGACTCACAACCTGCATCGGCTGCGAGTCTGCACGCTGGACAGTTTCTTCCAGCAGGTGGCTCGCAGCCTGACGCTGGAGCTGGGACTTCCGCCGGGTTGGAGCATTGTGGATGAGCATATTGATCGGGAGCTGAGAGAGCAGGCGATTGACGCGGTGCTGTCTCAGCATGTCCCGCAGGATGCTCAGCAGCTGATGCACATGCTGGCGAAAGGACGTTCAAAACGCAGCGTGCGTGATCTGATTGATGATACGGTCAGCAATTACCACGAGCTGTTTTTGATGACCGATGATGCGGCCTGGGACAAACTGAATCGACCGCGCCGTCTGACAGTGGCGGAGCGCGAACAGCTGATCTCCGATCTGTACGCGGCTCCTCTTCAAACTGATTCACGATTCATCAAGGCCAGAGCAGAAGATGTGGAACGGTTTCAGAAGGAAGACTGGGAGAAGTTTATCAGCACCGGCCTCGCCGGCAAAGTTCTGACTGGCGAGAACAAATTCTGGAACAAGGAACTGAATGACGAAGTCGTCGCGATCTATCAGCGGCTCCTTTCACATGCACAGGCCGAACTGGTCGAGCGTCTGGCAAACCAGATGAAGGCCATCCGAAGCCTGATGGTTCGCTTCGATCGCGAATATGCCCGGCTCCGCGCGGACCACGGCTGGCTCCGGTTTGGTGACGTCACCCGAGTGCTGTCGCGCTCTGCAGGAGCGGCAAGCGGATCACGAATGAGCTTTCGTCTGGACAGCTCGATTCGCAATCTTTTGCTCGATGAGTTTCAGGATACGTCCTCGGACCAGTGGCAGATCCTGCGCAGACTGGCGACAAATCTGCAGGTGGCGGGCAAGCAGTCGAGCTTCTTCTGCGTCGGCGATGGTAAGCAGGCGATTTACGGTTGGCGAGGTGGTGTCGCCGCGATTCTGGATGCAGTTCCGGACGCTGTCCCGGACATTGAACAGGTGCCGCTGGACAAAAGTCGCCGATCATCGCCCGCCGTCATGGAGACAGTGAACAAAGTCTTCGAACATGCAGGTGCTCATCCGGAACTGGATGAGTATGCGGACGCGTGCCTGAAGTGGTCCCGAGAGTTTCCTCACCACTCAACCGCCTATGAAACGATGCCTGGCTATGCCTGTTTCCGCATCTCTCCGTCAATGCAGGGCGAAGGAGTGGAAGAGCGGCGTGGCCCGTGGTATCGCTGGATTGCCGAACAAATCCGGGAACAGCATCAGAACTGCCCCGGCGCAGAAATCGGTGTTCTGACCCGAAAGAATGCGACGGTTGCGCGACTTGTCCATGAACTGAATGCGCTGGGAGTGCCAGCGAGCGAAGAAGGCGGTACCCCTCCAACCGACAGCCCCGCCGTCCTGGCGATGATGTCGCTGCTTCACTTCGCTTCCCATCCGTCCTGCAGAATTTCACGCTTCCATATCGCAACTTCGCCGCTTGGCCCGGTGGTTGGACTCACAGACTGGCGCGACAATCATCAGAGCTCACTGGCCGCAGCCGCCATTCGTACCAAACTGATGGACGATGGCTACGGACGGACTCTGCAGTGGCTTTCAGAGTCCGTGCGAGGGTGGTGCAGTTCCCGCGACATTCTGCGACTGGGTCAGATTGTGTCGGAAGGCTGGCGGTTTGATGCAACAGGCTCGCTCAATGCCAGCGACTTCGTGCGGCTCCTGGAAAACAGCAAGTTTCAGAAATCCGAACCTGCTCCCGTGCGTGTCATGACGATTCACCAGAGCAAGGGACTGGAGTTCGACATTGTATTCCTGCCGGAACTGGACGGCTTGCTGATGCGAGCTCCGCAGGCGGCGTTTGCGGGGCCATCCGTTGCTGATCCGCCAGATCGTGTTTGTGTGTGGAGCAACAAGGCCGTTCGTCGCCTGCTGCCGGAGAATATTCAGCAGGCCTTTGAGGATACGATTGCCCGTCAGGTGTCTGAGAGCCTCTGCGTGTTCTACGTGGCGCTCACTCGTGCCCGTTATTCGCTGCACCTGCTGAGTCAGCCGATTTCAGGGAGGAAAGTTCTGAAGACGTATGCCGGACTGTTGCTCGCGGCACTGACAGATCAGTCTCAGGCACTTCCTGAATCCGTCGTCTTCGAAACCGGTTCGCCCGACTGGTTCAAGGGCGTGCCAAAAATGCAGACGGCTGTCGTTCGAAAGCCAGCCGCGAGCAGTTTGGTTCCTGCCGTTACTCTTGCTGCTATGCCTGACGGACGTCGACGCGGTCTTCAGCGGCGAGCACCTTCGAGACATGATGAAACACGATTGTACCTTCCGGATGTGAGCGCAATTGTCCGACGCGAAACAGCTCCGCGTACAGCCGTGCGAACGGTGGATCCGCGTGTTCGGGGCACATTGATTCACGCGTGGTTTGAATGTATTGAATGGCTGAGCGATGCAGAGCTGCCGGACGTGGCCGTGTTGCACGAACGTGCCAGGCAGCTGACGATCTCGGAGGAGACTGTAAAGCGTGTTCTTCCCGAGTTTCTGCGGATGCTGCAGTCACCGGAAATCCAGTCCGTGTTCGATCCGCGAACGGCGGGACTGGCACCGTCATTCGTTCCGCATCTTGACGTACTTCGCACTCAGCAGGGAATCCTCAAAGTCGATCGCGAACGACCCTTTGTCATGATCCGAGACGGTGAGATCGTGCAGGGGTCAATTGACCGGCTGGTGCGACTTGTACTCAACGGTCGAACACTGGCCGCTGATGTCGTGGACTTCAAGACGGACCGCCTTGTGGGAGATGTCAGCCGGTGGGTTCGCGAAAAGCAGGAACATTACGGTCCTCAGCTGGAGGAATATCGCCTGGCAGTTCAGAAGTGCTGGCAGCTGGAACCATCGCGGATCAGCACGCGACTGCTTCTTCTTGAAGCCGGACGCGTGGCCGTCACATCCTGAAAAGGGCGGAACGGAAGGGAACGCCCTTTTTTCCGGGCAAATTCCGAGAACTGTTTCCGCAGGCATGGCAGACTGGTGCGTCGATCACAAATTCGGGGTATGCTGTTCACATCAGCATTCCCACAGGAGCAGGTTGATGATTATCCAGAAAGAGTACAAATTCTACGCAGCTCATCGCAACGAAACGCTGCGTGACAAGTGCAGCAATCTGCACGGTCACCGCTACGGAGTCCGCTGTTTTTTTGAAGTCGAGCGAGACGGCGACATCAGTACTCTGTTCGGAGCCTTCGACGAAAAAGTCGAACCATGGCTGAAGGAATACTACGACCACGGTATGCTGATCAACATCCAGGATCCTCTGTACGAGACTCTGAAAGATCACTGCCGCCGCACCGGTGAGAACTTCAAGCTGAAGCTGTTCAACGGCCCAACAAGCGTCGAAAACCTGGCGTGGATGCTTTTCACAGAAATCACGGAGATGGGCTTCCGCCTGTCACATCTGGAAGTGCGTGAAACGGATACGTCCGTGATCTCATACACGCGCGAAGACTGGATTCGAGACAATCGCTACTTCGCTACTCACCGCAGCCCAGGCGTGACGGCCGAACAGGTGTAGACGGAGCAGCGACTTTCCGCCGGTTTCCAGCCTGTGCCAGTTACGCCGCAAGGCGTGGAGGAAGCACCCAGATTTCGTCGAAGTCACACGGCTGTTCCGCGCGGTAGCCTTCGTGGCGAATGAGTTCCAGAATCGCAAGGAAGATACCAACGATGCGAGACTGCACTTTTTCGCCTTCGAAGAACTCGCTGAATGCCACGCGCCCTTCGACCCGGATGCGATCGCGAATCTGTTCCTGAAACACGCTCATCGGCGTTTCGTCCATGCGAATGCTGATCGCCCGCTCCACATCCGGCATTCGTACAATTCGAGACAATGCGCTGACAAGGTCCCACAGCTCAACTTCGCGAATCTTGTCGATCGATCGGTCACGCGTGATGTTTGGCCGGTCGCTGGACAAACGAGGATAGCGTTCCAGCCATTCCGAAGCGCGCTCATCCAGCAGCTTCGCGGCTTCCTTGTACCGGCGGTATTCCATTAGCCGTGCGATCAGGTCGCTGCCGCTTTCCTCAACTTCTTCCGTTGCTTCTTTGACCTCTTCCACCACCGGCAGAACTTCGCGACTTTTGATCTCCAGCAGCGTGCTTGCCACGACAACAAAGTCGCCTAGCAGCTCGTAGTCCAGAAACTCGAGGACCTCAATGTAGTCAAGGAAGTCCGTGGTAATCCGGGAGAGCGACATCGAACACACATCGATCTCATGACGTCGCACCAGGTACAGCAGCAGATCCAGAGGACCTGCGAAGGCTCCCGTGTCGATTCGGTAGTCAGTGATCGTCAGTGTCATAGCACGTTCCAGTGAGGCAGTGTTGTCCGGCAATTCCTGCCGCCGAACGAACAGAAGAGATCCTGCCGCATCTGAAAATCGTCGTTACAGTCGCTGCAACTGGATTGTTTTCCCGCGAACTCGGATCCAATCTGCTATCTTCTCTGAAGTTTCCGGCGAACGACGCCTTCTGCTGAGGATCAGACGAGCCATGGCCATCGAATTTGACTGCCCCTATTGCACCGCCACGATTCGCGTACCGGATGCTTACGGCGGACGAGAAGGCCGATGCCCCAAATGTAATACTCGCCTTCTTGTTCCGACAGTCGTCCGGCCAGGGTCTGTCTCGCCAGGTGCCGCTGCGCATCCGGGAAGTCCAGTCGCTTCGACCCCTCAGACACCGACGGCATCCGCAGTTCCAGGGCTTGATGCGCCGGCAACTCCGGCGGATCCATCGTCGTTGAGTTTTCCGGATCCGCGACTTCCGGTCACAACGCCGTCAAAGCGAAAAGGAAGACGCAGGCCAAGCCGAGCGCTGGTCATTGGCATGCCCGTCATCGGATTTTTGATCCTGCTGGGAATCATTGGGTACGTCGTGACAACGATTGCCCCGACGCTCAGCGGCGATCTGAATGCCGTGCGGATCAACAGCGAATCGGTTTCAAGGGCCCTGATCTCGTGGTCGGACACGGGACTCGATGAAACACAGCAGGCAACACTTCGGGAAGCGCTGAGAGCAACTCCGGAAGTATTGACCAGCGAACTGATGACTTGCCGCCTGATTGGCACCGAAGATGGAATCTCTGTGCAGCTGACGAACTCCGCGTCAACAGAATGGGTCGCCGTCGAAACCGCATCGGATCAGGGCAAGGCGCTGGGACTCTGGCTGCGCAAGGAACGAAATACGCTCAACATGGCCCGCGTCGCCGAGATGCAGGCAGCTGTGAAGAAGTACTGCTCCAGCAAACTGGCTCAACTGGATGGTGACAAGGTGACACTCGACGCCATTTCCATTCGCGATGACGTTGCACTGAATGCAGGCGGTGGACCTCTCAGCTTTGCGACTCAGGCGGTGATCGGAAAGCGAGTCGTTCGCTGTGCGGCAGAAAGCGAACAGGGTCAACTGCTCGTTTGTGTGCCAAAAGGCACGCTGGCCTTTGAGCTGAATGGACGAAATGGCAAAGACGGACGCTTGCTGTTCCCTGGCCGTTACAACGTCATCGTCAATCCTGCCGCACCGAAACTACCCGCCTCAGACAGTAAGGAAACCGAAGAAGGGGACTCGTCTGAAGGAGAAATGAAAAAGCCTGACTCCGATGACGAGATGAAGAACGAGGATATGAAAAAGGGCGATGACTCCGAATCAATGGAGGACTCGTCTGAGAATGCCAAATCGAAGATGGAGATGAAAGAACCGGAGATGATGGACGGTGCTTTGTCCGCACCCGTGCCTCTCATGAACAGCCCTATGAAGGGTGAAGAAATGAAAGGAGACAAGATGATGGACGAAGAAATGGGTGAAATGAGCGACAGCAGGATGGATGAGGGAATGATGGACTCAAAGAAGCCCGCGCCGAAAAAAAAGCCATGACAAGGGCTGAAAAGCCCTTGACCCAAAGGAGCCTGCCGGCCCGTTGCCAGGTCATCGCTCACGTTGTTCGCGTACCGCAAACATGCACGCACCGTGCGAGCCAGAAGCAGAGTAAGTCTCTGACATGATGCAAACAGGTTGACTCCCCAGGGTTCGACGATCTCTCGCGAGACCCACTCCACAATCTCTCTCAGTGTTGGGCCGACGCCCGAGCATGCTGAAGCTCGCCCCCTCCCAATCTGCGTTTGCCTGGGGAGGGTTTTGTTGAACATTGACACCTGGTGACATTCCCGAAACACTTCCTTCCGTCCATGTCATCAGGAAAGGTGAGGATCCCATGCGTCCATTCATGTTTGGTTTGTTGCTGGTTGCATTGTTCCCAGGCAGCGTCCGTATTGCGATGGCGGATGAGAAGGCTAAAGCAATCACGAACGGTGCATCCGACGTCAATCAGTCCGTGTTTCGAACGCCGGTTGTCGAAGCCAGGGCGACTCGAACCATGCTGACTCAGGGCGATGCTCAGATTCCTCTCGTGGTTGTTCGAGGCACGCCGTATGCCATGGGGCGGCAGCTGGGAGAAGCGCTCAAACCGGAGATTCAGGCATTTGTTCCGGCGGCCATGACGGGCATCTGTGCTCAGCTTCAGGTGACGGAAGAGACTCTTCTGGAAGTCTGGTCACGCTCAGCAGCCTACGCGGATGATCGTGTCGAGCAGGAGATTGCCGGACTGGCAGATGGATGCGGGTTACCGCTGAAGACACTTCAGGCTCTGCACGCTGTTCCGCTTCTCAAACCGTATTCGTGCAGCAGCATTGCCGCCTGGGGCGACGCGACTGAAGACGGCCATCTCTATCAGACTCGGAACCTGGACTGGAGCATGGAGATTGGTGCTCACGAAGTCGCGGCGATCGTCGTGTACGTTCCTGACAAAGGAGTGCCGCATGTCGTGCCGACATTTGCCGGCTTTGTCGGGGCTCATACCGGAATGAACTTCAAGGGCATTACTCTGGCTGAGATGGGTGACGCGTCACGGCGTGAAGCTCCGTACTTCGTGCACGCTCCGCATTTCACCGTGTTCTTCCGAACGATGCTGTACGACGCGGATTCACTGACGGAGACGCTTTCGATTTTCGAACAGCAGCCGCTGACGAAACGTTACCACTTTGTGTTCGGTGATGGTCAGACAGACAAGCGAGCCGTCAAGATTCGTGCTCATTCGCCGGAACCAAAAGGTGAGCAAGTGAAGATCTGGAAGGATAATGATCCAACGGATGAGTTTGCTCCGAACGTACTGAGCTGTGTTGTGTACAACGACGAAGGCCGGGGTGCCTTCCCGACACTGAAGAACGACTTCGGAAAACTCAACGGCGAAAAGCTCGTGCAGCTCGCCAACAGTATCCCAATCAAAGGCGGCAATGTGGTCAACGTTGTCTACGATGCCACCGATCTGCGAATGTGGGTCACGTACGCGAAGGGAAAGCAGGAAGCGTATCTGAGACCATCGCTCTTCCTGGATCTTAAGACCATCGACACGAAACAGTGATCACTCATCCGACGAAACTCAACGCGTTTGATACATGGCTGATGGAATGGAGACCTCGCCAGGAAGCCACCGGAGTTCGTCGATTCCTGCTGGAGCTGCTGTGGTTTGGCCTGAAGGAAGCCAGAGCCTGCCTGTTTGTCGTTCTGTTCTTCGCCGCGGTCTTCACGGTTCCTCGAGACGGTCTCTTCTGGATTCCTCGTTATGACCTGCTGCTTCTGATCGCACTGGCCATTCAGGGCTGGATGCTGTGGGCCGGACTGGAATCCAAAGACGAAGTCAAAGCGATTACTCTGTTCCATCTGGTCGGCCTGTGTCTGGAAATCTTTAAGACGTCCGATCAGATCCGATCGTGGAGTTATCCGGATCCCGGCCTGTTTCGCGTCATGGGAGTCCCGCTGTTTTCCGGATTCATGTATGCAGGTGTGGGAAGCTACATGATTCAGTCGTGGCGACTGCTGGAACTGCGAGTCCGACACCATCCTCCGTACTGGATGGCGACTCTGGCCGCACTGGCGATCTATGCCAACTTCTTCACTCATCACTTCATCGCGGACTTTCGCTGGTATCTGGTTGCCTTTGTTCTGGGCCTGTACGCTCGCACGACGGTGCTTTATCGTCCTTTGGATCGCGATCGTCGCATGCCGCTGCTGCTGTCGTTTATTCTGATCGGCTTCTTTGTCTGGCTGGCAGAGAATCTCAGCACCTTCTTTCGAGTCTGGCAGTATCCCAACCAGATCGGCGCATGGGCCGTGGTCCATGTGGGCAAATGGACGTCGTGGTCGCTGCTGGTCATCATGACGTTCACGATCGTTGCTCACCTGAAACACATCAAAGCCAGCATCTCGGTGCCAGAGTGAAACCAGGAAGGCAAGGCGGCGAAGCTCCTGCCGACTTGCCGAACCCAAATCACACGGAGAGCGGTGCGGTGTTAACCCACCGGTAACCTCCCTCCTTCCGTCCTCTTCCGTTTCTTTCGGCCAACACCAAATCACCAGCTCACAAATCGCATCCCGGGAAGCTCACGCATCCCGCTCGCCCATTGAGCGCGACTATTTTCCGTCACCCATCTTCTGTCCGCCCCAAACACACCACATTGCAATTTTCAATCTCCATTAACCATTAACCACTTCCTCCGCCTTCGCACGCTTTGCATTCACCGGACGGCTTGCGCCGATCCGCTACAAAATTCCTCACGGGGTGCACCGCGAACGATGCCACCAGACCGGCAAAATCTGCCGATTGACTCACTTCGCGGGTGCTGAGCACTGAATGTGTGGTGTCAAAGTGCTCCGGATGAATCAGATCAACCGATATGAACGCAGAAGAATGCGCCTCCATCGATCGCTGGTCTGAGCATGTCAGAGGAAACCGTTCAACCGGAATCAGACTACTGGAACGAAGCGAAGACTCCTTTGGCGAGCCTTCTGTTTCTGCTTCCATGGATCGCGGTTTATGAATTCGGAGTGCTCGCGCTGAATCGCGATGACCCGGATTCTGTTCGGAACGGTGCGGACTTCTGGATGAGGTCTCTGCTGACCAGTGCCGGAGCCGGACAGTTGCTTCTGCCTGTGCTTGTGATCGGGATCCTGCTGAGCTGGCATTTTCTGCGTCGCAATCCGTGGCAGGTCCGCCTGGAGACTCAGGTGGGCATGCTGGCGGAGAGTCTTCTGCTGGCCATCGCGCTCGTGGCGTTTGGGCAGCTGCACGACTTTGTCTTCAGAACGGCCTCTGCCGTCGACGCGGAGCCCATTGTCACGGCCATGGCCGGCCCGGTGACTCGAGCGATCTCATTTGTCGGCGCGGGAGTTTACGAAGAGGTGATGTTCCGGCTGCTGCTGGTCCCGGCCGCCTTCTTCGTATTTCGGCTGTTTGAGTTTCCAGCGAAGTGGGCGGCCATCATGGCGGCGATTTCCACCAGCTTCCTGTTCGCACTGGCTCATCACGTCGGACCGTCGGCAGACGCATTCAACCTGTTCACGTTCTCCTTCCGAGCTGCCGCAGGATTATTCTTCGCCAGCGTGTTTCTGCTGCGAGGCTTCGGCATCACAGTCGGCTGCCACGCCGCCTACGACCTCCTCGTCGGCGTCCTGCTGGCGTCCTGAATCCTGAGTTAGCGGAATGGCGCCAGCCATCCGGTGCCCCCCAAAATCCTCCTCCCCCAAACCTCGTTTTGGGGGAGGTCGAACGAGCGTCAGCAAGTTCGGGAGGGGGCCGCGTCCTGTGTCGACGCGCACCATCTCTCCGAAAACTGAAAACCCACGCCTGAATCTTCAAAACCTCCGGATTGCGGAAAAAAGTTGCTGGAAAACTGAAATCCGGCCGATACTATGCCGCGTCCCTCGCATGGGGTAAGAGCCCGTGCGATTGAACACCCAACAAATCAGCGACAATCGTTGTGCCGTCGAAAAGCTCCTCGGGAGACTTTCGAACACAACAGTCAAATACACTGTCGCGGGGTGGAGCAGCCTGGTAGCTCGCGAGGCTCATAACCTCGAGGTCGTCGGTTCAAATCCGGCCCCCGCCACTTAA
>VFQT010002983.1_pt1 | contig 16165 bp, 11 predicted proteins | sample 3512381 | NCBI WGS metagenome assembly VFQT01 (sample SAMN10412376, study PRJNA504923) | tailings metagenome | isolation source: Relicate 2 Philex TSF3 active mining site | place: Philippines: Tuba, Benguet | collected 2017-08-29
CTTCGGTTTTGTTGCCGTCGGTGTTATTGGCCGCATTCCTGTCGACGGGAGCCTCGCGGTCGGTATCAGGTTGACGAGATTGCGAATTCAGGTCCTGCTTCCGCTGCATTGAATCCAGTAATTTTTTCAGAGCCTCATCATCATCAATCTTTCGGTCAGCCGCTGATTGTCCACCGGTGTCGGTTTTTCCTGAATCTCCGGCCGCTGTCTGCTGCTGCCCATCGCCAGGCTGCTGCGGCTGGGACGCATTATTTTCTTTTGCCGGTTGCCCATTCACCGCTGTGGATTGACCACCACTCTGTCCTGGCTGAGGCTGCTGAGCGGCCTGTCCGTCCTGCCGGGGCTGCTGATCATGGCCGGGTTGTGGTGTCTGAGGCTCAGCGGGCTGTTGTCCCTGGGGCTGCTGCTGTTCTCGCTGTTCCTGAGCCTGTTTTTGCTGCAGTTGCTGCTGCTGCATTTGCCGGTCCTGCTGCAGCTGCTGCTGCACTTCGTTGTCGGCAACCGGAGCCGCAATCCGAAGATTCAGTTCACCGGAACTGCCCTGGTTTCCCAGTGGTGGTCGGTTGTCGCGAGCCTCCAGATGCCAGGTGACGGTATCGCCCGGCTTCAGTCGCAGCAGGCTCAGCTTGAAGTCATAGGTTCCGCGCCACGATTTCACAAATCCGCTGGCAGCGGAATCCATCAGGAACTCCGCCGGCTGCCTGGGCTGCCCGTTCACGGAATAGTGCAGTGTCACGTTGCGCAGCAGGAAGTCCGGATCTTCTGCCTCAGCCAGCAACGGCACGATCGCGTTGGCAGGTACCTCGAGGTCGCGAGCCGGATCCAGTACTCGCACGACCGGCCGCTCGTCGCGACGCACCTGAATCGGATACACCGGAGGCTCCGGATCACTGCGTCCTTCACTGTCCTCAACAAACACCCGGTAGTATTTGGGGAAGGATTTATCTGAGCGTTCTTCAAGTTTCCATTTGCCAGTCAGCGTGGTTTCGCTGATGGACATGGATGCTTCTTCGGCCTTGTTGGAGAAAGTTGCGTCATCAGAAAACTGCAGCAGGGCGGTCGTTACGGGCGCGGTGGTTTCGGCGGTGATCGTGACAGTCGTATCCTGCCATGTGGCAATGGCCCCGGCCTGTTCTGTGCGGTCCGGCAGTTGCATGTATTCCGGATGCTGATAGCGAACGCTGGTGACGGTGGCTGTGGGAGGCTGAATGACAGTGATATTAAAGGTATCGCTGACAGCGTCACCGGCCACAATATGATACTGCAGGTTCTGTCTGACGCCGCGATTGGCTTCGCCGGTCAGGACTGCCGTGAATCGCTGCTGATCCTGGCCCGGTTGCATTTTCAGAGGTTCATCAACGAACCGGCGGTCAGACGTGGTGTAGAGCACCTGTACCGAATCCGGCAGCGTCCCGGAGACATCGACCTGAAACTGAACCTGAGTTCCCGCAGGTACAGCGGCGTTACCCGGTTGAATGGACTCCAGCACGGTGCGGGTGGAGACTGCAGCTCGAGCAAACGAGAACGGCCGCAGCAGGCTGATGGATTTGGGGCTGAGCACAGCATACAGGCAGGTCAGCAGTGTCATCACGAACAGGATCAGGCTCAGCCGCATCAGCCAGCGTCGGTCAACGACCTCATCAATGTGCACGGCTGCCAGTCGCACGGCGGCCCGTTTTTCCAGAGTTTTGCGGATGGCAATTCCGGGCTCCCGACCGTGAGCCTGCAGGTCTACAAGTGACAGCAGACTGCCGTCTTCGGATTGCTGACTGCGTTCCAGCATGCGTGCGGCGAAGACGGGATGCACAGACTGACCCAGTCGACGAATCACAAACCACAGCAGGATGCCTGCGCAGGACGCCACGATTGTGAACAGCAGGACGGCGCGGGTCAGCGGACGAAAACCGCCAGGAATTACCCAGTGGTCAAGCAGAGTGAAAACCAGCACATACCCAACCAGCAGCAGTCCTGCCAGCACCGTGGCTGTCAGTACATCTGTGGTGCGGATACGGCTGCGTGCCTGGTCCAACTGGATTCGGATGTACTGGTCCGGTTCAACCCAGGGGGAATTCTGAGGTTCTGAGACTGCAGACACGGCTGTGATTCCTGAAAGAAATCCAGAGCGATGGAGCGATGCGCCCGTTGGGAATTTTATCGGCTGTGAGGAGGTTGCGGCAGCCAAAACGGGCCATCAGTAGCGATTACGCGGAATTCAGCAGCTGGGTAACTCGCGGAATTCCTGTGAATTTCACCCCGACAACCGCCCGAATACAGTTGCCGCAGCTCGGTTTTTTGGGAAATATGCCGAGTTTCACTCAGAAATTCGTCAATCCGGCGAATGAACGGCCAACTGACATGGCCTGTTAAGGGCTCGGCACTTTGGAGAATTCCCACAATGCAGCTGTTCGTTCGCCGTGTGTTTGTGCACACCCTGCTTCTTGGCTCGCTCGTCTCAGTGCTGCTGCCAGGTGGCCTGGGCTTAAGTTCTGCGGCGCTGGCCACTGAGCCGCAGCGGGATCTGATTGCCGGTCTGAAACCGCTGGCCACGATTGCCAGCGGTCGTCAGGACAGTTTTTCGCTGCGGGGCGATGTGCGGGTGTCGATCGATGGTTCGCAGCAGCCTGTCGAGATGCAGCTGAATCGTTATGACGCCGTCAGTTTCGATCTGCAGCTGTCGCATCCCGAATATGCATTGACGCTGCGTCGGCGCAGCGATGTTACTGTACTGCTGCTGCCAAAGCACAAGACGGCATTTGTGGCGAAAGGGGATGTTCCGGAAGCCGACAGTCTGGCTCCGGCGAACCTTGTCGGTCGCATGATCTCCAGTGCTTCAGAGCTGGCCCCGGTGACGCTGGGCCTCACGATGCTTTCCAATGGCAACATTGACGACACCCTGAAGGCTTTGGCAAGCCTGGCAAAGCTGGAACTGACCTCGGAGTCGGGCGAATGGAAGAACGGCAACACGGTGCTGAGCTTTCCTCAGGCAGGCCAGGTACAAATTATCGCCGACGGCACCAGTGTGCTGCTGACAGCCGGTGATGCGTCCGGATCTGCTCCGGATGTGCTCAGTCTGGCCGACTACAGGGTTACGGAGCTGGATCGGGCCGAACTGGAGCGGACGTTTGTGCGGGGAGTTCGTCGCGCTACGGAAATTCTCAGTCCAGGCAAGTCTCTGACAGATCCCGTTCAGAGGGCTCGCAAGGTGGAAAATGGAGCACTGCAGTGGATTGACGGACATCGCGTTGTCACTCTCTGGGGAACTCCCGAAGAACTGGGGACAGCGCACGGCAAACTGCTGCCGGAAGAATCACGACGATGCATCGAATCGGTGCTGTATTCGTTCGGAACTGCGAATGTTGTCAGGACCGGTCGCTGGTTCCGCCATGACCTGCAGGATGCTTATGCTCGACTGTCACCGCACATTCCTGAACGACACAAGCAGGAGACCGACGCGCTGGCCCGTTCATTGCAGCTGGATCCGGAAACTGTCCAGGTACTGAATGTCTTTCCTGAATTGTTTCACTGTTCGGGTTTTGCTGTGTTTGGTTCAGCGACAAAGGATGGCAGGCTGTATCACGGGCGGGTTTTGGACTATATGACGACGATTGGTCTGCAGGATGCGGCCACAACCTTTGTCGTTCAGCCAAATGGATATTTTGCCTTTGCCAACGTTGGCTACGCCGGATTTGTGGGCAGTGTCAGTGGCATGAATGCTGAAAAGATTTCTCTGGGTGAGATGGGTGGTCGCGGTGAAGGTCAGTGGGACGGAGCTCCCATGGCGACTTTGATGCGACGGGCTCTGGAAGAATGTGATACGCTGGCCGAAGTTCAGAAGCTGTGGACGGACAGTCCGCGCACCTGCGAGTATTACTACGTGTTTGCTGACGGTGAAACGAACGAAGCGGTGGGTGTTGCGGCAACTCCGCAGTCCATCGAATTTATTCGTTCGGGGCAGGGTCACGAGCGGCTGGGGGACGGTATTCCGGACACTGTGGTGCTGTCTGCGGGCAGCCGTCTGACTGAACTGCGAAAACGGGTTACTGACAAGCACGGACAGATCGACACCGAGCTTGCTCAGTGGCTGATGAGCCGCCCGGTGGCCATGTCTTCCAATCTGCACAATGTGTTGTTTATCCCGCAGGACGGCCTGCTGTATGTGGCGAATGCCAGCCATTCGAAGCCTGCGGCGGAGATGCCATACGTGAAGATTGATTTGTACGGGCTGTTGAAGCAGGCCGGGACATCTGCCAGTGAATCGACGGCTGCCCGGTGAGCATATTGCTGCAGGAATCGACGGTTGGCGGTCCGCTGTGTCTGGGTGATATCCGTATGGATCTGCCTGTGGTGCAGGCGGCGCTCAGCGGATACAGCGACTGGCCGATGCGGGCTGTGGCTCGGGAAATGGGTGCGCCGTATTCAGTTGCCGAAGTGGCGATTGATGCGTTTGTTGCCAATCTGAAGGATCGAACCAGAACGCGGCATCACCTGCTGGTACGTGACGAGGATCATCCGGTTGGAGCTCAGTTGACAGGTTCAGAGCCGGAGCTGTTTGCTGCGGCAGCGAAGCGGATGGTAGATGCCGGTTTTGATGTGATCGATATCAATTTTGGCTGTCCTGCAAAACGAGCGTCGGGGCGTTGTCGCGGTGGCTATCACCTCGGGCAGCCGCAAACGGCGGTTCAGATTCTGGAAGTCGTGCGGGCGACTGTGCCGGCCCGGATACCTGTGACTGTCAAGATGCGCCGCGGTGTGGATGACTCGCAGCAAAGTCGCGATCAGTTCTTTGACATCTTCCAGGCTGCTCAGAAAATCGGTATCGCGGCCGTGACCGTACACGGACGGACGGTTGAGCAGAAGTATGTCGGCCCCAGTCGCTGGTCATTTCTGCGCGAGGTGCGAGCAGCATTTCCCGAGGCAGTGATTCTGGGCAGCGGGGACCTGTTTACGGCGGAAGATTGTGTCCGTATGCTGCGGGAAACCGGTGTGAACGGAGTGACTGCTGCCCGCGGATCGATCGGTAACCCGTGGATCTACGGTCAGTGTGCAGCGTTGCTGCGGGGCGAGTTGTTGCCGGCGCCACCGGACGTTTTGGAGCAGGCTCGAGTGATCCGTAGGCATTGTGAGCTGGCCGGGCAGGTATTGCCGGCAAATTCTGTGCTGCGTCAGATTCGCAAGTTCTGCCTGTTTTATACGGCCTGGCATCCGCAGGCCTCCAGTGTGCGGGCCGACTTCATCGCAGTGCAGTCATGGGCTGACTGGCAGCAGGTGCTGGACCGCTGGTACGGGGATAACCAGCCTGGGCGGTATCCGGAAAATCCCGGCAACCTGACTTCCGGATGTCGCGATACGTGTGGTTGACCGCGTTGGGATTGTTGCAGAATGGGAGGTTTGCGGGGGTGGGGAGGTGCGCCGAATCTGCCGGTTCCCGGCTCTGGCTTTTGCAGGATTTCCCCCGGATTTTGACAGATTTCTCAGTTCGGCTGCCGAACTGGCGTCGTGTTGGAATAGTATTCGCCGGTTCCGAATTCCCGTGTGTCTCGGTTTAGCCGGTGATCATTGTTCATGCAAAACACAAGTCCTCAAGCCGCTGCGGGTGATCAGTTCAGTCGCATGACAGCGTCGCCATCGTCTGCTGGTACAGCGAAGCGGTCTGATGGCGAGGTTGTGCGTGGCTGGCCGATTCCCGGCGTGCCCGACTTCGTACCGGCGCGCGGGTTGTTCGGCGGCAATCTGCAGACGGTTGTGGCCAGTCTGTTTCCTGGCAAGGTGCCACTGCCCGGGACTGTGCCCCGGCATCTGCGATTGCCCGATGATGATCGCGCGGTGCTGCATGATGACATGCCTGGCGGCTGGCAGCGCGGTGACCACGTGGTGCTGCTGCTGCATGGGCTGTCGGGGTCTCATCAAAGTGGTTACATGGTGCGTCTGGCGGCTCGACTTGTCGCCATTGGCGTGCGTGTCTTTCGCATGGATCATCGTGGCTGCGGTGCTGCCGCTCAACTGGCTCGATCTCCGTACCATGCCGGACGCACAGAGGATATCGCTGCGGCCGTGGCGATGCTGGAGCGTCTGTGCCCAGGATCACCCATCTCCATCGCCGGCTTTTCACTCAGCGGAAACATTCTGCTGAAGTATCTGGGTGATAACGCAGAAAACCTGCCGTTCTGCCTGTATCGTGCAGTGGCCGTCTGTCCGCCTGTGGATCTGCATCAGTGCACGGCACGCCTGGCGGCCACTGCGGCCGGTCAGCGATACGATTGGTACTTCACTCGGCGACTGCTCAGCCAGATCGTGCAGACGACACTGTGGCGCGACGAACTGCCCCTGGCGCAGGTCAAGCGGTTGCCGCGGCGGATGTACGAATTTGACGACCTGTATACGGCACCCGTGGCCGGCTTTGCCTCAGTCGATGACTATTATACTCAGACATCCAGTCTGCCGGTGCTGGGTCGAATCCGCGTGCACACCACCATTCTGGCGTCACAGGACGATCCGGTGGTCTGTCCGCAGCCGCTGATTGATGCCGCGTTGCCGCCGAATGTCACGCTGTGCCTGACACCGCACGGCGGTCATTTGGGGTTCATCGGTCGAGCGGGGCTTGATCCTGATCGACGCTGGATGGACTGGCGATTGACGGAATGGCTGCTTGAGTGAACACAGTGGCGGAAATTCTTAGCGGAACAGTTCGTCACCGAAAGGATGCAGCCCGCCGAGGCTGGCGGGTTTGGGCAGGGCACCCACGAACAATTCGGCGAGGCGGAAATCTTCAGCGGTCGTGATCTTGATGTTCATGGGCCAGCCGTCGATCACCTGCACCGGATGTCCGGCGGTCTCGACCATTGACGCTTCATCAGTGGCACCGGCCAGATTGCGGCAAATGGCAAAGGCTTTTTCCAGCACGCCACGTTCGAAGACCTGGGGTGTCTGAGCCTGGACGAGACCGGTGCGATCGACGGTTTCGGTAATTCGCCCATTCCCGCCCACTCGCTTGACGGTGCTGCTGATTCGCAGTCCGGGAATGGCGGCTTTGTGCTGGATGGCAGCTGCGAAAATTTCGTCGATCCAGCGGGCTGCCAGCAGTGGGCGAGCCGCGTCGTGCACGGCGATGTACTCGACTTCCGGGCTGAGCTGCTGGATCGCGTTACGCACGCTTTCTGCCCGCGAGGCTCCTCCGGCTGCGATCTGAATGTCCATGAATGCCAGATTGGGGCGATACGTTTCGCGAAACCAGTCGAGGTCATCGGGAGACACTGCAATGATGGTCTGGCAGACGTCGTTGCGTCCGAGGAAATGTTCGGCTGTGCGGACCCAGACAGGGCGTCCTTTCAGATCGAGGAAGGGCTTCTTTTTCTGAAAGCCGGTCATGCGAGTGCTGCTGCCGGCGGCGGGCAGAATGACGCCGAAACGAGCCATGAGCGGAAACCTCCCAACCTGCATTCATGAAACCGAAAGTCCCGGGGAATCATAGAAGACTGCCCCGAAATCGGAACCCCCGACCGCCGAATTCCCGCTGCGCCGCGGCTCCTGCGTGGTATGATATCTCCCGTCTTTCCCGCAGGCCCGCAGTTGATCAGCTGCGGGCGTTTCAGCAACCCGCATCCGGTAACCGCATGAATCCGGCCCCGACAATTGAACAGCGATTTCAGCAATGCGCCACGGCTGTGCAGGGTCTGCTGACAGCCGTGCAGCGGCTGCAGCAGGCGGCCGAAATGCTGCAGACGGATCCGGTGGAGGGCAGTGAATGGTATCAGCTGCTGCGGCAGAAACTGGCGCCGCAGCTGGGGCAGTCGGCCTTTCTGGTGGCGGCTGTGGTCGGGGGCACCAACATCGGCAAGAGTGTGATCTTCAATCATCTCGCAGGCAGCCGGGCCAGTGCCGTCAGTCCGCTGGCATCGGGAACCAGACATCCGACATGCCTGCTGCCCGTGGGGTTTCAGCAGCAGCGTTCCCTGCAGGCCCTGTTTCCGGATTTTCAGCTGCGGCCATGGGGTACAGCTGAACAAACTCTGCAGGAATCAGAACAGCACCTGCTGTTCTGGCGGGAATCACCTGATCTGCCGGATTCGCTGCTGCTGCTGGATACTCCGGATATCGACAGTGATGCTCGTACAAACTGGTTGCGTGCGGATGCCGTGCGGCGTTCGGCGGATGTACTGATCGCCGTGCTGACGCAGCAGAAGTACAACGATGCGGCGGTAAAGGAATTCTTTCGGCGGGCCGCGCGTGAAGGGCGGACGGTGATCGTGATTTTCAATCAGGTGCTGTTGCCTGAAGACGAACCGTACTGGCCGATCTGGCTGCAGACATTCTGTGATGAAACCGGCCTGCGTCCGGAAACCGTCTATCTGGCTCCGGCCGATCGCCGCGCGGCTGAATCCCTGCAGCTGCCGTTTTTTGAGCGTCGGCATGCGTGCTGTGCTGAGGCCGATCTGGACGTGGATCCGACGCGGCCTGTCAGTCCGGCACAGCATCTGGCGAAGCTCAGATTCGCCGAAATTCGCCTGAAGACTCTGCAGGGCAGTCTGAATGAGATTCTGCATCCGGAACGCGGGGCAGTGGGCTGGCTGCGGAGCCTGCAGCAAGCATCCGAGGGACTGCAGGCGTCGGCCGAGCGACTGGCTCAGGGAGGCTTGATTCAGGTGCGTGGCTGGCCTGTACCGCCGGCGGTGGTGGCAGCGCAACTGCTGCAGGAGTGGTGGGGCAGTCGCCGCACAGGCTGGGCTCGGTCGATCACCTCAGCCTACACAGCTCTGAATGAGACTCTGCTGTGGCCTGTGCGAGCTGCCCGGAAAGCTCTGCAAAATGCTCCGGCGGTACCGCCGATGGAAGACTATGCACGACGCGAATGGGCAGTAATTGTGTCAGTGGTGGAGGACGTGTTTCAGCGTCTGCAGGGATTGGCGGACAGTGGCAGTCCGCTGATTCAGGCGCGGCTGCAAAGTCTGCTGGAACCAGCGCTGCGTGGTCGGCTGCTGGAACAACTCAGAGTGGCTCATGCCGCGACTGATCTGCAGTTGGAGCTGCGGCAGGTGGTGGAGCAGCAGATGGAGACCGCAGAAGCGGCCAGTCCGGAAGTGTTCCGGCTGTGTCGGCATGCCAACAATCTGTCGGCGGCTGTGCGACCGGTGACCAGTGTGGTGCTGTTTTCGCTGGGCTTTGGGCCGGCGGGCGATCTGGTGGCTCCGCTGCTGGGCCAGGCGGCTGCTGCAGCGATGGTGCATGCGGCGGTGGATGTGGCGGGGGGAGCCACGGCGGCGATAGCAGGAGAAGCGGCGGTGGCGGCTGCGGCGGGGTCCGGAGCCGGATTGCTGCAGGCGTGGTTTCACCAGTTGCAGGCGTCATTTGCTGCGCGGCGCGGTGCGTGGCTGGCGGAGTTTTTGAAGCGGGAACTGCTGGGGGATCTGCCGGACGAGCTGCAGCGCGTCGCCGGATTGTCTCGATCCGACGAATTTCGAGCGGTGCAGCAGTACCTGCAGCAGCTGGCGGGACAGGTTGTCAGTTGTCGCTGGCAACTGGCAACTGAATTGAGAGGGTGAAAGTGATGCAGGCGTCTGGTGAGTTGCAGCAGATTACGTTGTTGTTTGAGATTGACGAGCTGGCGGCGGGTGTGCGCCGCTGGGCTCAGGCAGGGCCGGCGTGGCGACCGGCTCAGACGGCGCGGGCGCTGACGCTGCGGGTGCTTGATCGTGTGCAGACGGTGCGGCTGCGGCTGGAGTCTCCGCTGGTGGTGGCGACGTTCGGGGGTACTGGTACCGGCAAAAGTACTCTGGTGAACGCGCTGGTCGGGCAGGAGGTGGCTTTGGCGGGTCGGCAGCGACCGACGACGAAGCAGCCGGTACTGCTGGTGCATCCGGATTTTGATCTGCAGGCCACGGGGTTGCCGGTGGAGCAGTGTCTGGTACGACGGATTGATGCTCCGGTACTGCGGGATCTGGTGCTGCTGGATTGTCCGGATCCGGATACCAGTGAGGACGCGGAGGCGGGGGGCAATCTGCAGCGGCTGCGATCGCTGCTGCCATACTGTGATGTGCTGCTGGTTGCTGCGACTCAGCAGAAATACCGCAGTGCGCGAATTGCAGAAGAGCTGGGTGATGCAGCGGCCGGGTGTCGGCTGGTGTTTGTGCAGACGCATGCTGATCAGGATGTGGATATCAGGGATGACTGGCGACGTGTATTGTCAGAAAAGTTTCAGGTGTCGGATCTGTTTTTTGTGGATTCGCGAAAGGCGTTGTCTGAGCAGCAGCAGGGATTGCGACCGACGGGAGATTTCGGCCGATTGCAGGAACTGCTGTCGCGGCAGCTGGGCAGTTCGCGGCGGCTGGCTGTGCGGCGCGCCAATCTGGTGGATCTGCTGGAGGAGGTGCTGGAATCGGGGCTGGCTGAGTCTCAGCGGCTGTTGCCGCAGGTGGAGCGTCTGCAGGAATTTTTGGGGGAGCAGCGTGAGCAGCTGCAGCGGCAGATGAGTGAGCAGTTGAAGCGGGAACTGTTGCGGAGTCGCGGGTTGTGGGAGCGGCGGTTGCTGTCGGCGATCACGGACCGCTGGGGGTTCAGTCCGCTGGCACTGTTGCTGCGAGTGTATAACGGGTTAGGTGGAATTCTGGCGTCGCTGACATTCCTGCGGGCACGCAGTTCCGCCCAGATGGCTCTGATCGGCGCTGTGCAGGGGGCGCGGTGGCTGCAGGCGCGGGTGCAGGAACAGTCTGAGGAATCGGGGCTGGAGCGAGTTCTGACGGCGGGGGTCGCTGATCATCAGTTGCAGGAAGCGCGACTGCAGGCCGCCGGGTATGCTCGAGTGGCAGGGCTGGAGGTGCCGGAACTGCAGGCAGGTGGTGAGCTGGTGGTACTGCGACGACAGGCTGCCGCGATGGAAGGGAGATTTCTGGCGGACGTGCGGCAGTCGGTTGAACAGTTGCTGGGGGAGCTGACCGAGTTGTTGGGTGGCGGGGGGCTGCGACGGTTTTTTGAGGTGCTGCTGCTGATGTATCCGCTGTTTATTACGCTGCGGATGGGGCACAATTTTTTCTGGAGTTCCTTTTTGGCTCCGCTGCTGGGAAAGGCCACCCAGGCGGCTCCGCTGCTGACGATCGACTTCTACATTCCCGCGACCTTTTTTCTGCTGCTGTGGTGCGGACTGGTGTTGTGGGGATTTGTGCAGCGACTGCAGCGTGCGGTGACGGCCGCGGCTGCCGGTCTGGCCGAGCGTCTGGCGGAATGTCGTGTGGGTGAGGGCTTGTTTCCGGGGGCTGAGGCGTTGTGTCGGGACGTGCAGGAGGATGTGCGTCAGTTGCGTGAGCTGCGCGAGGGGACGTCGGCGTTTCGGCATCGTCTGGCGGACACGACAGCATTTCTGGGGGCCCAGAAGCGATAGTTCAGGCGAGTGGACGACCGCCTTTGCGGAGGTTCTCTGGCGGGTGAAATTGGCGGAGTGCTGAGTTCACGCGAAGCCGCGACGGGCGCTGCGCAATCATCACGGGAAATCGAAAACCCCAGTCCCCTTCTTTTTTTCGATTTCTCTCTTGGCATGCCAGTACTCCCCACTGTATAGTCACTGTTGGAAAAAGTTCCAACAAACATCATGTGGGTGTCGGAAATGGTTCAGGCAGGTGTTGGTTTTGTGTCGAAAAGCGGTTTGTCAGGCGTATTGAAAAGCAGGGTGTGACTCTGCGGAAGGGGTATTTGTCATGTTGGTTTTGAAGCGGCGTAAGGGTCAGGAAATTGTGATTGAAAGTCCGGTTGCCGGCATGGCTGCCGGTTTCCCTGGTGGTGCGATTCGGATTCGCGTTGTTCAGACCAGCGACGGCAGCTGCAGTCTGGCTTTTGATGCTCCGGAAACCCATCGGATCCGTCGTGCCGAACTGCCTGCGGTACCGCAGCCGCAGCCGGCCCAGCAGGTGTGTGCAGTTTCCTGTGCGTCTCGTGGTGTTTCTGAATTGCTGCAGGTGCAGGGATGACGGGTGGTATTGGTGCAGTGATTCGTCAGTTGCGTCAGTCGCGTGGTTTGACACTGCGTCAGCTGGCGGCTCAGCTGGACATTCATTTCAGTCATCTGTCAAAGATTGAAAACGGTCGTGACCAGCCTGGCCGCGCGGTGCTCAACCGGGTTGCTCAGGTGTTGCAGGTGGATCTGGATGTGTTGCTGGGTGAAGCCGGGCGTCAGGAGCGTCCATTTCGGGTACTGGGTCGGATTGCGGCTGGTGTTCCGATGGATGCGATTGAAAACGTTGAGACATTCGATCTGACTCGCGTCTTTGATCCGCAGGATCATTTCCTGCTGCGAGTGCAGGGGGATTCAATGATTCTGGACGGCATCAATGACGGCGACCTGGCCATCATCCGTCATGCTCAGACGGCCCGCAACGGTCAGACGGTTGCGGCGGTGGTGGATGACGAGCAGGCAACGTTGAAGCGTTATCGTCAGGAGGGTGATGTGGTGGTGTTGATCCCGGCGAACGAGCGGATGCAGCCGATGCGGTATGCGGCCGGTCGGGTTCGAGTGTGTGGTGTATTGACGGGACTGGTGCGGACTTTGGTGCGTTAATCTGCAGTTCGGAAAGCAGTGGGCATGGTGCAGGCACGAATTGGCATCAATCAGCTGGACATGGGTGGTTGGGTGCGAGTGTATCTGGGGCAGGGGGAACCATCCGGCGAGATTGCTCCTTTTCTGTCGCACGCGTTGAACGGCTGGTTTCGCGAGCGACCGCATCTTAGACTGCGACTGATACTCCCGGTGACTCGCAACGGCAACACGGTGGAGCTGCATGCGTGGTACGAGCAGATTCTGTTTTCGGATCAAAGTCCGCTGGCAAAGCCTGTCCCCAGAACTCCGGGCCAGCCTGCGGCAGCCAGTAAGCAAGTGAGCCAGTAAGCCAGTAAGCCAGTAAGCCAGTAAGCCAGTAGCCAGTAAGCCAGTAGCCAGTGAGCCAGTAGCCAGTAAGCCATCCCCTCGTTCCTCGTTCCTCGTTCCTCGTTCCTCGTTCCTCACTCCCTCACTCCCTCACTCCCTCACTCCATCACTCCCTCACTCCCTCACTCCCTCCTTTCCGGATCTCTCGATGTTCCTGACACTTCTTCTCCTGACTGCTCAGCCGTTGCTTTCGTTTCCGGCGGATTCGTTTCCTGCCACCTTTCAGGCTCAGACAATCGACCCTGAGGCGGGGCGAGTGGTGTATGCTGTGACTGTGGCGGATGTGGACGGTGACGGGGATCAGGACATTGTGGCGCTGACGGAAAGTTCGGTGATCTGGTATCAGCAGCCGGGGTGGCGGAAGCGAGTGATCCTGCGTGACCAGACTCCGCCGGACAACGTCTGCATTGCCGCGCATGACATTGACGGTGACGGGCGAGTGGACTTTGCTCTGGGAGCGGGCTGGACCAAAACCGGGACATTGCACTGGATCAGGCGTGGTGCGGATCCTGAAGGGTTATGGACGGTGTCAGCTGTAGCGGAAGAGACTTCAGTGCATCGCATGCGGTGGGCGGACGTGCTGGGGACGGGGCGTCCGCAGCTGGTGGTTTCGCCGTTGAATGCCAGTGTGGAAGCGGGGGTGCGGCTGCTGGCGTTTGAGGTGCCTGCGCAGCCGGCTGTGCAGCGGTGGCCTGCGACGGTATTGAATGCTGAATTGAATCGCATGCACAATCATGTGCATGTGGATTTTGACGGGCAGGGTGCAGTGGACACGATCGCGGCCAGTCGTGAGGGGTTGTCGCTGGTGCGTCGGGCGGGGGATAGCTGGCAGCGGACCAGTTTAAGTGCAGGTCGTACGGGACAGGCGGATGTGAATTTGAACGGTGCGGGTGAAGTGCGAGTGGGGCGACTGAAGGATGGTCGGCGTTATCTGGTTTCTGTTGAACCGATGCATGGTGACCAGCTGGTGGTGTATCTGCAGCCGGGTCAGCCGACAGATCCGTGGCCGCGTCGAGTGATTCATGAAGGATTTCGGCGGGGTCATGCTTTGTGGACGGCGGATTTCAATGGAGACGGTGTGGACGAGATAGCGTTCGGCCACAGTGATACTCCTGAAAAATTCGGCGTCCAGGTGTGGTGGAATTCGGACGGAGCGGGAGCGGAGTGGCGGGGGCAGGTGCTGGACGAGGGCGGTATGGCAACTGAGGACCTGACGGTAGCGGATCTGACGGGCGATGGTCGTCCGGACATCGTCGCCGGCGGCCGCGCGACTCACAACGTCCGCCTGTACGTCAACCAGCCGTAATGCGGTGGTGATGGTGCAGGGGGGTGGTTGTAAAAGTTCCCGATAAGTTTTTGCCGTCTGCCTGGATCGTTTCCGACTCGTTCAGTCTCGAAACTGATCAAAGAACCTGTGGTCGATGGTCCAGGTGGTTTGTTCCTGCAGTCCCAGTTGCAGTTGCTTCATCAGAGCAATGAGAGCGGTGCCGTCAACCAGTTCGATGGGAGGTGCACCGTCGCGTCTCGCTTCATCGCGAGCGTCGCGGGTGAACGTTCCGGTGGTCAGTATCAGCCCTTTTTCGGTGCGGCCCAGCATGGCGCCGCGAAAGTCTCGGATGTGTCTTGAAGAGACGCTGCCCGCATACCTTTTGCACTGAAACAGCACTTTGAGGCTGACGAAGTGGTTGATACGCAAAATTCCAATGCCATCGATGCCTCCGTCGCCGGACTGCCCGATCACTTCAACCTTTTCGAAGTCGGCTTCTCGCAGCAGTCGCTGGCACAGTCGCTCGAAGCCGGCGGGTGGCAGAGCAAGGATTGTGGCCAGCAGTCGCGAATCAAGGTCCTCGGGCAGCAGCGTGTCTGCTTCCGGAGGTTCTGCAAAATCATCCGAGGCAGGGGCCGTCCCGACAATCTCATCATTCGTGGTTTGTGTAAACGTGCCTGGCTCCGCAGGCTGCGTTAATTCAACTCGCTGTCGTCGCTGTTCCTGAAACAGCTTCTGAACCGTCCTGAATGTTGTGATCCAGTCGTGTGTTTGTGTATCGAGGTGGTAGCCGGATTCCGACAGTTGCCAGACACCTCGTTTTGACGTGGGTTCCAGGAATCCAGCTCGAACGAGATAGAGGCGAGCCCAATTCACCTGATTGCGAATTCTGGACGCTTCTTTGGAGGACAGTTCGTCTTCGACAATGCCACGCAGTGCCAGGCTCTTGTCGACAGCCTCCTCTGTGGATGCGGACCCTCCGAGACTTTTCAGGGCGTCGATGACTGCCGGAAAGAAATGCGTAAACTCTGAATTTGGGAGCGTGGGCATGGACCAGAGTTTCCGTCGGGTTGTGCCTTTGCCGACTTGCTGCCGATGCGTGCTTACCACAGCAGCTTTGGGGGCAAAGGCTGGCCCGGTGCTGCTGTTGTCTGACGTACCCTCAGGCACTCCACGAGCAAGGATTTTCAACGCCTCCAGAAAAGTAGTGCAAAGTGTTTTTGTGTGCAAGCTCCTGCTGACACCGTGTGCGGCCGAAAATGATTGCGATTTCCGAGCTGGCAGTTCGTGAACAGAGCTTTCAGCCGGCTCTCTGCAATTCATTCCTGATCACCGGAGCGACTGTATCGATGGTGATTCCACGAGACGAGCAATCATCGGATTTGATCCAGACAGTGAGTTCTTTTGTGCTTTTGCTCGCATTGCATGAGATGCAGCACTGGGCGATGTTCTCAGCCGTGACGATGCGGGCATCATTTTTCATTTATCCACAGCAGGCTTCGTCAGCATCGGCGAAGTGCAGTCAGACTTTGACATTCAGTGAATGCGCGTTTTGATCTAAAAAACCGGCAGGGGGCAGTTCGGGAACGATCCGGGCACCTTAACGGAAACGATACCGGCAACTTCGAGGAGGTCGTGATTGAGCAGAAACAGTTGCTGCGGTCGGTTGCGGAAGGAGAGCGGTGTGGTCTGGTGTTCAGGCTGCCGTCAGGGGGCGAACCTGAGCAGCAGCAGCCGTTGGAAAGCTCTGGACCACTTGAATCTGAAATCGGCGGGACCGCAGGAATTGGGCTTTCGCAGCGTGAGCTTGCTTTGCATGACGCCAAACGACAGCGGACGTGGTCTGATTCCGACCGGGAGGACAAATTGTGCAGTCCGCACCTGCGGGGTCAGCACCTTCGAAGAATGCATTTGGAGTGCGGTCGAAATTCAAGGCGTCATGAAACTGAGTGCGCCGGGACTTGAACCCGGGACCTACGGATTAAAAGTCCGTT